>Ga0115569_10002449_pt1 | contig 14075 bp, 9 predicted proteins | sample COGITO_mtgs_1205_2_FD_87295 | JGI IMG/M metagenome (GOLD analysis project Ga0115569, IMG submission 87295) | Pelagic marine microbial communities from North Sea - COGITO_mtgs_120503 | ecosystem: Environmental > Aquatic > Marine > Epipelagic | place: Germany:Helgoland, sampling site Kabeltonne...
CTTTGCTTTTGCTTACTTTTAAGCAGTTTTGTAATATTCTCCCAGGAAACAAAACCGACACTAACAACCTTTACCATTGCTGACATTACTGTCACTGGTGAAACCTCCTATGGTTCTGAAACCATCCTCACATATTCCGGGTTAAAAAAGGGAGAATCTGTAATTATCCCGGGTGGCGTCAAAATAAGTGCTGCTATCAAAAAATTGTGGGACTCTAACTTGTTTAGTAGTATTGAGGTATATGCCACTAAAACCGAAGGGAGTAATGTTTATTTAGAGGTTGCATTAAGTGATTTACCAGAACTGAAAGACGTCAAAATTGTGGGCGTCAAAAAAGGAAAAATTAAAGAGATTATTAAGGAAAATAACCTGACTTCAGGAGTTAAGGTTACCGAAAACTTAATTACCACTACCAAAAATTATCTTGAAACTAAGTATAGAAAACTTGGGTTTTTAAATGCAAAAACAACCGTTACAACTTCTAAGGTTGTGGATTCTGTCAAAAAGTCTCGAGTGAACATGTTGGTGCGAATTGATAGAGGTCAAAAAATAAAAGTAAAAAGCATAACGTTTGATGGCACTGGAAAACTAAGCGCTAAACAACTTCGTAAAGCAATGAAAAATACGAAGCAAAAATTTATATTTCGAGTCTTGAAACGTTCTAAATATATCGAAGCGGATTACAAAGAAGATTTACAAAGTGTCGTTGATAAGTACAAAGAAAAAGGATACAGAGATGCGCGCGTTGTTTCAGATACGCTCTTTACAAATGACAACAACACCATCAGTTTAAATATTGGTGTAGAGGAAGGCGAAAAATACTATTACGGATCTATTAATTTCTTAGGAAACTCGATCTATTCTGATGAACAACTGAATCAGGTTTTAAAAATAAAAAGAGGAGATACCTATAACGGTATTGAATTAGAAAAGAGAATCGCAGATAACTCAGATCCAGATGCCTTTGATTTAACAAATTTATATCAGAATAATGGATACTTATTTTCGACTATTACCCCTGTTGAAGTCAGTACTGATGGAAACATTATTGATATGGAAATTCGAGTCACGGAAGGAAAGCCGGCATATTTCAAAAATATCAGTGTTTCTGGAAATGATAAAACAAATGATGCAGTCATCTATAGAGAACTTCGAACACGACCAGGGCAATTGTACAGTAAAAGTAATATTGTAAGAACCATTCGTGAGCTTGGACAGCTTGGCTATTTTGATGCACAGCAAATCTCACCAGATTTAAAGAACGTAAATCCTACCGACGGAACTTTAGACGTTGAATATACAGTAGTTGAAAAAGGGGCTAGCCAGATTGAATTGCAAGGTGGTTATGGAGGTGGTGGATTCATCGGAACCTTAGGTCTTTCGTTCAATAATTTTGCGATGAAAGATATTTTCAACAAAAAGGCTTACAAACCTTTTCCAATGGGAGACGGACAAAGTTTAGCATTGCGTTTACAAGCCAGTAGATTTTACCAGACTTACAGCTTGTCATTTACAGAGCCTTGGTTAGGCGGTAAAAAGCCCGTACAATTTTCTTCATCACTTTCTCAAACTAAACAATTTTTATACAATCCTGCGACGAGAAACGCAGACAGAGATAGAAGCTTTAACATTACAGGGCTTACGGTCGGTATTGCTAAAAAATTATCCGTGCCAGATGATTACTTTGTATTATCGCAAGCAGTAAGTTTCCAATACTACGATCTGAACAATTACAACACAGGTCTATTTACATTTGGAAATGGAAATTCTAATAACTTAGCATATACGGTTGGATTAAGTCGAAACAATACTTTTAATGATCCTATTTATCCTGAAGGAGGTTCTAGTTTTAGTTTAACTGCGAAACTAAGTTTTCCATACTCTGCAGTTAACAATGTGGATTACGGCGCTTTGAAAAGAGAAAGAGAAGCTCAAAATGATATTATCAAACAATATGCAACGACATCAACACCTGAAGCCACTGAAAAAGTGAATACAGCCTCTACACGAATTGGGGAAATTGATCAAGAACGTTACAAGTGGTTAGAGTTTTATAAAATTAAATTTAAAGGAGAATGGTACACCAAGTTGGCTGGAAAGTTGATTTTGAAACCTACCTTTGAGTTTGGATTCCTTGGAGCTTACAACAACGACAGAGGTGTTATCCCTTTTGAGCGCTTTTTTCTTGGAGGAGATGGCTTAGGAACGTACAGTCTTGATGGTAGAGAAGCCATTGCATTAAGAGGATATCCAAATCAATCGCTCTCGAGTCAAGATGGTGGGTCAATTTATAATAAATTCTCTTTAGAATTAAGACATCCTATCACGCTCGCACAACAAACAAAAATATATGCACTTGCCTTTTTAGAAGGTGGCGCTTCTTATAATAATTTTGATAATTTCGATCCATTCGCAATCAAACGATCCGCAGGAATTGGCTTACGTTTATTCATGCCTGCTTTTGGTTTATTAGGGATTGATTTTGGACATGGATTTGATCCATTGCCAGGTAAAACTGTTAAAAGTGGATGGCAAACCCACTTTATTATAGGACAACAATTTTAATATTTGGCACGGTATTTTCTATAAGCGAACAGAATGAATGGAGTTGAGTTGAAATATTTTAAAATTTATTTCGTTAATTTGAAGCACATAGAGCAAAACCCAATTCCAATAATTTGAAACCATTGTAAGATGAATTTGTTAACTTTAAAACTCTTAAAACTGACCTCTTTTAAAAAAGCAAGTATTTTGTTTTTATTATGCCTAATGGGCACGTCTATATATGCACAAAAAAGAAGTGTCCGTATTGGCTATATAGACACAGAGTATATTCTAGAAAATGTCACCGAATACTCTAATGCCAATGCTCAATTAGATTCTAAAATACAGCAATGGAAAAGCGAAATCGAAAAACGCTTAACAGAACTCGAGGATCAAAAAAAGCAACTAAACAATGAGCGTATTCTTCTGACAAACGAGCTCATCTCTGAGCGCGAAGAAGATTTACAAATTATCGAAAATGAAATCATTGACTACCAACAAAAACGTTTTGGCCCAAATGGTGATTTAATGATTCAAAAACAACAACTCATACAACCAATTCAAGATCAAATTTTTGCAGCGGTTCAAGAAATTGCAGCATCGAAAAAATACGATTTCATATTTGATAAATCTGCCGATGTCGTTATGCTCTATTCTGCCGACCGTTATGACATTAGCGAACAAGTATTGCGTACCATCAACAGATCGTCAAAGAGAACGCAAGTAGACTCGAGAAAAGAGCGTAAAGAAGCAGAGGAAGAGGAAACAATCGTAGAAGTAGACGACACTAAAGATGACCGTCAAAAACTATTAGACGAAAGAAAAGCAGAACGCGAAGCTTTGTTAGAAGAAAAGCGACAAAAAAAATTGGATGCTCGTGAAGCGAGAAAAAAAGAAGTGCAAGATAAAAAGCAAAAAGCATTAGAAAAACGTGCCAAAGCAAAAGCAGGAAAAACAACTGTAACACCTACTACTGATGAAACACCTACTACTGAAACTGAATCTAAAGAGGTAAATAATGAATCTTTAGATACTAGCGCTGAAAGTTCTGAAGAAGTGGATCCAAGGGAAGCACGTAAAAAAGAACTTGCAGCTAAAAAACAAAAAACTCTAGAAGATCGTGCCAAAGCAGAGGCCGCAAAAACAACCCCTAAAACCATCACAAAAAAAGCTTCGGAAATGATTACTGATAGAGAAGCGCGTAAAAAAGCATTGCAGGAAAAGAAAAAACAAGCATTGGCAGAGCGTAAAGCACGACTTGAAGCTCAGAAGAAAAAAAGAGATAGTATTAGAAACAATAACTAAATTTAAATCATAAACACAATTACAATGAAACACTTAAGATCACTTTTATTAGCAACTACACTTTTTGTTGCAACAAGTTTTACAGCACAAGCTCAAACAAAAGTTGCGCATATTAATACACAAGAATTAGTAGAAGCGATGCCAGAAATGAAAAATGCAAAAGCAGAATTAGAAAAATTGGCTAAAACCTATGAAACAGATATTCAGGCTATGGCCACTGAATTACAAAATAAAATAAAACAATACGACGGTGAGTCTTCTACTAAAACAGATGAAGAGAATGGAAAACGTTTACAAGAAGTTCAAGGAATGGAACAAAGTATTCGTCAATACCAAACACAAGCGCAACAAGACTTACAGAAAAAAGAGTTTGATCTCTTAAAGCCAATCACTGAAAAAGCAAAAAATGCAATTCTTAAAGTTGGAAAAGCAAAAGGATTCGATTATGTGCTTGATGCTTCTCAAGGGCAAGGCATTATTTTTGCTGGTGGTACAGACTTATTAGTAGATGTAAAAACTGAATTAGGGTTTTAATAAAAACACCCTTCAAATAATTTATAAAAAGCTGCCTCTATTAGAGCAGCTTTTTTATTTTTGTAATCTATGAGTTCAAAACCCATTGGCATATTTGATTCAGGTGTAGGAGGCCTTTCTATTTGGAGTGAAATCCATCAGTTACTTCCTATGGAATCTACTATATACCTTTCGGACTCAAAACATGCTCCCTATGGTCCTAAGGGGAAAGAAGCCATCATTCATCTTTCTGTAAAAAACACAGAGTGGCTCATTAATCAGGGCTGTAAGCTGATTGTCGTGGCTTGTAATACCGCCACCACCAATGCCATTGATACATTAAGAAAAAACTATTCCATCCCCTTTATTGGAATTGAGCCGGCTATCAAACCCGCAGCACTTCAATCAAAATCTAAAGCGATCGGAATTCTGGCGACGAAAGGCACCCTTAGCAGTCGATTGTTTCATGAAACCTCTCAACTGTACTCTAGTGATTTATTAGTCGTGGAACAAGTGGGTAACGGCATTGTAGAGCTCATTGAAAATGGAGCCTTGTATTCTGAAGAGATGAAACACTTGCTTCAAAGGTATCTTCAGCCGATGCTTGACGCTGAAATAGATTGTTTGGTTTTAGGCTGCACGCATTACCATTTTTTGACCCCAATTTTAAAACAACTATTACCTAAGCATGTCAAAATTATTGACTCTGGAAAAGCGGTTGCTAGACAAACAAAGTCAGTCTTAGAAAGTAATGCATTATTGAATACTGAAACTTCCGTAGAAACAAATCGTTTTTATACGAATGACAAAGAAAACGTGATTGCTTCCCTCCTAAAATCAGAATCAGTTTCCCTTCAAAAACTAGCGTTTTAGCTTTAATTTACACTTGGACAATTACAGTCATATTTTTCTTTCTTACACCCAAAGTTAAAGCCTAAAGTCACTTGGTGATACCCTCCGTTATTAAAAACCACCGAATTTGCTTGGTATGAGTACGTATAAGCAAATACAAAGTTATTATACTCTCCTCCTACGATTGGTGTGAAATATTGAAGTTTTTGACTGCTTACTCCTGATCCTGTGGAAAATTCAGCACCATCAAAACTTCTTCTGTATGAAATTCCGGCAAATAGTTTTCCAAAATCTAATTCTTTATAACTCTTAAAGTTGACATCAATAAACGATTCTTTAGTAGCATCTTTGTACGCATACATTAAAGAAGGCTCAAAGCTCCATTCACTCCCTAATTTAGAAAACACATTCCCTGCAGACAGCAAGTAGGTTCTAAGGTTGTCATAGCTTATTCCTTGTTCATTGATATTAATTCCTTCATTTGCTAAAACATTTTTAACGGTTGCATGTGCATAAAAATTAATGAAATGGTAAGAAAATCCAAAATCAACATTAAAATCGGATGCACTTTGCTCAATCCCTGCAATAATTGGATCAAACTCCAAAAAGGCAGTTTCATCTAACTTATATTGAATCAATCCAGCACTCAAACCAAATGATAACATATTTAGATCAATCGTATTTCTTGAAAATAAAAGGTGATGCGCATAGGTCAAATAAGCCCCTGATTGAGAGTGATATCCGTTTTTGTCATTAAAAAAAATAGCCCCAACACCTGACGAGGATTCTCCGATACGTCCGTTTATACTCATCGTCTGTAAACTTGGAGCATCTTCATCTCCAAACCATTGTTGACGGCCTGTAAGTCGAATTTTATTACAATTGGAAACCCCTGCCATTGAAGGATGAAGTAAATAATAATTATCCGTTAAATAATCGGAATATATTGGCAATCCTTCTTGAGCGGTTATAGACTGGGTGAACATTCCTATAATGGCAATAAACACAAGTTTCTTAAATATTGTCATAAATATTATCTTTTGAGCGTAAAATTTGCTCTTAATTGGTTAATTTTTCCTGTTACAGGCTCATTGTAATCTAATACAAACCAATAATCGCTGGACGGGAGTCGCTCTCCATTAAAGGTTCCATCCCAACCCTTACCTGTTGGACTGATTTGTTTTAACAATTTACCGTAACGGTCAAATATATAAATTTTTGCGCTAGATTTCATCGTCATTCCCACGATATTCCATGTATCGTGGTATCCATCGCCATTGGGTGTGAAAAATTTTGGGTAACCTATCACTATTTCCCTCTGGTGAATCTCATTACAGTTCAAAAGATCCCGTACATAAATAATGTGCTCCCCTATCCTCACATTTTCAAATAGAGTTTCTCGCTGCCAGGGCCCAAAATCTACTCTGTACTCATACTCGCCTGTTCCTACAACGACGACTTCGAGTCTATTATTGTCTGAAAATACGGGAGATAGTAATGTGACGTCTATGCTTTCGGGAGGATAGGAACTCACAACTTCGGTGCTGGCTGGGATGCGACAACCGGAGGCTAGGTTCGTTGCTAGGACCGTGTAGGTGCCTTCTGAACTTGGGGAGAAGGTGGAGCTGGTGGCTCCGGGGATTATAAAACTGGTGGGGTCAAAATCAACTTCTTCGATGCTGCCCTTATACCATTGAAAACTGTAAATCGCCGTACTTAATTGGGTGTCGATGGGGGGGATTGGTAAAAATGATTGTGTTACTGGGTTGATGACCTGATCGGCCTTGTTTAAACAAATCACATAACGGTCTAAAATGTCTATTTCGGGAACAGGATTGACTATGATGGTTAATGGTACGATGAAATAGCAGGGGTTTAATTTTGACTTGACTCGCACATAGATCTTCTGTGTCAGTACAATTGTGTTTTCAAAGTTGGTGGGGTCTGCTATATTATTTGTGTTGCCTGAGATCGCATCCGTATGATCTTCATAGTAGCTGATTTCAAATTCTGAGGGGTTTAGTCCGTTTAATATTTCGGTTTCTCTTAGTGTGAGATCAAAGTAGTCAAAGCCATTGTTATCGATCTCACATTCTTCTATCGGGGTGGGGGTTTTGTTTATATTGGCGTACAGTACGGTGGTCAAGTCTAGGGTGATGGTTTTTGTACATTGGTTGGATCCTGTGGCGAGTACGAGGATTGTTTTTGTGAGGGTGTTGTTTGTATAGGTTGTTGGAGTTGCGATTGGGGTGTTGGCGGCTAAGTCTTGTTGGGTTTCAAAGTAGGTTAATACGATGCTGGTGTCATTGTTTGTGATTTGATCTTTTCGAATTGTTAAATCATATAGTGTTGTTACTTGATCGTTACATTCTATTATTGGATCGGGGGTTGTTAGAACTGGGTTTAAGTTGACTTGTAGTTCAAAGCTGATGTCGGTGCGTACGCATTCGCGAACGTCTAGGTTCATGTTGTTGTCTGGGTCAAATTGGGCTCTTACATAAATGGTTTGGGGGTTGGAGGTGTTTGGGTATGTGCTTGGGTTTGGAATGGGGGTGTTGTTTATGGCGTGTTGTTCGCTTAGGTGGTAGCTGATTAAAATTGGGATGGTTTGACTGCCAATGAGTTCTGCATCTTTGGTGGTTAAGTCAAAGGTGGTTTGAGTCGTGTCGCTACACAAAACATAGTCTGTAATGGTGTTTCTGTTGGGAAGGGGGTCAACGTTGAGGGTGATGTGGTGTCCGAGTCCCAAACAGGCATTGGCATCATTGTTGTCCACACGTACATAGATGTTTTGGGTGGTTGGATTTTCGGTGTTTCTGTGTTTGGTGATGTCTGCTATGGAATTGGTCTCGGCTAGGGCATCGGCTTCTGAGATATAGTAGGAAACGGTGAGGTTCTGATTGGTGGGGAGTTGCGCTAGGACTTTTGCGGTGGCATCACTAAAATCAAATGCGGCGACGCCGTTGGTGTTGTCATTGTCTACTTCTGTGTCGTCGCATACAAAGTATTCTAGTTGAAAGGTGGAGGGGATGAGTGTGGCGCCTACGACTAAGTTGACTTTTGAGGTTCTAAAACAGCCGTGAATTGTTTCGGCTCGTGCATAGACAGTACTGGTGACAGGGGTTGGATTGGTGTAAATGGTTGGAGTGGCGATCTGATCTGCTAGAAGGCCCATTTCTGCCTTGGCTGAACTCAGGTAGTAGGTGAAGGTTTCATTTGTATAGTCACTGGATATGAGCTGATTGGCTTGGGTTAAGTTAAAATCGGTGATCCCATCGGGGTCGGGGTCGCATTGTTTGAGAGTGACTTCTGATTTGACTACAGGTAGCGGGTTGACTATTAACTGAAAACTGCTGGTGCCAAAACAGTCGACATTTAATTTGTTTTCTATTCTTGCAAAAATAGCCTGTGGGTTGCTGGTGTTTTGAATGGGGGTGGTAATTTCGGTGCCTGCCACGCCGGCATCGGCGGCGGACTGATCGTAATAAAATTTAACGTCATAGTCTGTGGCTAATTGAATTCCTAAAACCTCTGATATCTTGGTGCTTAAATCAAATTCAACAATCCCGTTAGTGTCATCGCCATCTACTGCATCATCGCACAAGTTAAAGTCGATTGGTGTGTTTGCTATGGGTTGCGAGCGAACTTCTATATCAAAACTAATGACCTCGAAACAACTTTGTGTTAAGTCTGCTATACGCAGCCAAATAGTTTCTGTGACTAGGATATTTTGATAGGGAAGGGTCAGGGGACTCATATTGCCTTCAGCATCAGCCTGACTTAAATGGTAGCTGATAGGGGAATTTGAAGCGGTTTGAGTTCCTAATACCAAGGCTGCATTGGCTGAAAAATTAAACTGTTCTACACCATTGCCATCTGTTTCGCATAATAGAATGTCCAACGGAGGGGTTGTAATGACTGGAAGAGGTGTAAATTCAATGACAACTTCATCAGTTGCTTCGCAGCCACCAACTAAAACGGCTTTAAAGCTATACGTCCCATCCGTAGAAACTAACAAGGTTGCGTTGGTTTCTCCTGCAATTATAGTTCCATTTTTAAACCATTCAAATGTAGCTCCAGTTACAAAAAGGTTTGCATTTAAAGTAATTGCGGCTCCCTGACATCCTGGATTGCCATTTACAATGGTGTGGTCATTCCCTAAGTCACCGCCGATATTAAAGCTCCCTCCTTCAATGAAAATAGCAGAATCCCAAGCAGCATCACCTTGATCTGCAACAACAAGTTTTATTTCATAGGTAACCCCTAGGGTAACTGCAGAAGTGGCCGTTAAAGCTTTTGTGCGCCCTCCATAGTTGGTGTTTCCTACATCATAGCCCTGAAAGTATTCAATGTGAGCGTCACAATCATCCTCATCTGGAATGTTGGTAATTAGAGATGAATTATTAATAGCTGTTACACTTACTGGAGTCCCGTCGGGTAAAACAGCTAAATTCGCGTAACTTGCCGTCCCAACTTCTCGTAACAAAAATGCAAAACTATCTGCAAATTGACACTCTGATGTACCGTCATACTCTTCAGAAGCCATTATAAACCTAAAACTAATAGAATCTACTTGAGGGGTAAAATTAAATTTGATAAATGTGGCATCTTGAGTCCCTGTTTGTTCCAAAGCGGTTTGCAAATCACTATCACCGTCTTCAGGACCTCCATTTTCGTTGCTTATCAAATCTCCACTTACTGTATTCCCTGCTGGAAAGGCACTGCCTGTAGTCAATATCACGCCTTCTTCAAATGGGAACGTACTCCCTGCTGGCCTCTTAAAATAGCCGTAACTTTTTGTCGACAAATTACTAGGGGCACCGTGTACTCGGAACGTGAAATTATCTGCCGTGGAGCAAGAACTTGAAATCATGACTTTTTTAATAAGTTCTTCTGGGCCATAGCTAGATTCTGGAGAAGCAGAATCATTAATGCTAATAATCTGAGTAAATCCAATAGAGGAGATAAAGAGTGTAAAGAATGTAAGCAGGTTTTTCATAGATTTGGGTTTCTATTTAAACTGATTTTCTATAAACTAGAGTTCCTTATTAAGTACTCTTGATAGGGTCTGGAATACTTTGTCCATCAAAAACAGTTAAAACACCCAAATTTGCTTGGATGTCAAAATTTGTAAAGTTTAATCTTGTATTTTGCCCTGCGTTTTGAGGACAAATTGTAGGAACATGATTTTCATTGTTTGAATAAACAGAATTTCCCCCAGAATCAGAAAGAACACCTCCACATTGGGTGAATGTGCCATTTTGCATGTTAATGTCTTGCGCAAAAGCAACACAACTGACAAGACCAAAGAATGCTGAAAGTAGGGTTTTCATTCTTAATATTTATTTGGGTACTCCTCCAAATATACATAAATTTCTTTACTATCTTTGCAAAAATTAAAATGATGAAAAAAATAACCGTTTCAATTCAAGAAACTAGCAATCCAAAAATTATAAAATTTGAAACGGATTCATTCCTTACAAAATATGAGAGTTTTGAATTCTCAAATATTGACGAAGCTAAAAATTCACCCTTAGCACAAGAACTTTTTTACCTTCCTTTTGTAAAAAAAGTGTACATCTCAGGAAACTTTGTTGCTATAGAGCGGTATGATATTATTGAATGGAGCGATGTTCAAACGGAAGTTGGAGAACAGATTGAAAACTACTTGAACGAAGGTGGTGCGGTTATTTTAAATGAAGATAAAAAGAAAAACCCGGTAACTGTGTATGCAGAAAGTACTCCAAATCCTAGAGTTCAAAAATTTGTAGCAAATAAAAGTTTAGTCTCACAGACATTTGAATTCACATCTATTGAGGAAGCTAAGTTATCTCCTTTTGCCACGGCACTCTTTCAGTTTCCTTTCGTGAAAGCTGTTTTTATTGATAAAAATTATGTGTCGGTTACAAAGTATGACATCGTGGAATGGGAAGCCATTACGCTGGAGTTAAGAGAATTTATGAAGTGCTATATTGAAGATGGCAAAGAAATGGTGTCCGCTGCTGCTGCACAGGTTCTAGAAAAAACGACAACTCAATTGGACGGTGCTTATGAATCTTTAGACGATACCTCAAAAGAGATTATAAATATTTTAGAAGAACACATAAAGCCAGCCGTTGCCAGTGATGGTGGGAACATTTTATTTGAGTCTTACGATGCCGCAACAAAAACGGTAAAGGTCATTTTACAAGGCGCTTGTAGCGGTTGTCCATCCTCTACCTATACGCTCAAAAGCGGTATTGAAGCGATGTTAAAAGAGATGTTAGCTGGCAGAGTGGAAATCGTAGAAGCTATTAATGGATAAGAAGTTCCGAGACTTCTTTTCCAATCGCGCTGCCAATAGCGATGCCCATGCCTCCCATTCGAACCCCACAATAGACGTGGTTTGAGAGCTGCTTTACAATTGGTTTTTTTTGAGATCCAACGCCCATAATCCCCGACCAGCGGTATTCTATTTCAAATTCCCTGTCGGGTAGAATTGTGTTTTTAAGCAGTGCTTCTAAAGCATTTTGAATCCGATCCGTTTGAGAAAACTCTGTGGTATTCTCTGTATTAAAATCTAAATTTCGACCGCCCCCTAATAAAATACGATTGTCTATATTTCTGAAATAATAATACCCACAATCTAAATGAAACGTCCCTTTAATATGTAAGTTTTTTAACGGCTTGGTAATTAGAACTTGAGCACGCGCTGGCTGCACATCTTCATTGATTAGTTGTTTTGCAAACCCGTTCGTTGTTAAAATCAATTTTGAAGAAGAAAACTCAAAATGATTTGTTTTGATATCGACTCTATTAGACTGTTCACTATAGGTTTCCACAGTGCTATTGTTTAAAATAATGACACCTTGCTCTTGAACTTTTTTAATTAACGCCTGCATCATTTTTCCGGTATCTATTTGACCTTCAAACTGATTTCGTATGTAGTTGTTTTGAATGCCTGCAAAATCAAAACTGTTAGACACATTTGAAAATACATCAGCTTTAAAAATTGGTTTTAGAAGACTATTGACTTCCTGCATGTTTTTTAAACAGCGATCATAAAGACTGCGGTCTTTTTCTAAAAACAATTCATACCCTCCCAACTGCTGATACGATAGTGCGTCATCTCCAAGAGTATGTCTCAAAAGCTGAAGTCCCCTATGACGTTGGTTGAGAAGTTCTACAACTTCTTCTGTGGTATGTGATTCTAAATCCTGTAAAATTTCACTTAAACTCCCAAAACAGGCAAATCCAGCATTTTTAGTACTTGCCCCTTGAGGAAACAGTCCTTTTTCAAGAATGACTATTTTGGCATTAGAGGCCTTTTTTTTAAGATGGAGTGCCGTACTTAAGCCCACAATTCCGCTTCCAACAATTGTGTAGTCGACATTGTTTAGCCACGTTTTTAGTTCCCAATAGGATAAATTCATGAGCTAAAATTACAATTTTTAATTGGAGTATTTTACACTGGGTTTAGAATAAAAAAAAACTCCGAATCAGATTCGGAGTTTATAATTTAAGCGTCTTCAACAACTTTCATTGTGAAGTCTTCCATGAATTTAGTGGTATAATTACCTGATATATAATCAGGATGGTCCATCAACTGACGGTGAAATGGAATGGTTGTTTTGATACCTTCAATTACAAATTCATCCAACGCACGTTTCATTTTACTAATCGCTTCTTCTCGTGTTTGAGCGGTCGTGATAAGTTTCGCTATCATAGAATCATAATTCGGCGGAATACTATAGCCTGCATATACATGAGTATCTAAACGAACCCCATGCCCACCAGGAGAATGTAAGGTTGTTATTTTACCCGGAGACGGTCTAAAATCATTAAACGGATCTTCTGCGTTAATTCTACATTCAATGGAATGTAAGTTTGGTGTGTAGTTTTTTCCAGAGATCAACACTCCTGCTGCTACGGATATTTGCTCCCGTATCAAATCAAAATCAATCACTTGTTCTGTAATTGGGTGTTCTACTTGGATACGCGTATTCATTTCCATAAAAAAGAAATTACGATGTTTATCCACTAAAAACTCAACTGTTCCAGCACCTTCATACTTGATATATTCAGAAGCCAACACAGCGGCATCACCCATCTTTTTCCTTAGAGCAGTCGTCATAAAAGGCGACGGCACTTCTTCTGTTAATTTTTGATGACGGCGTTGAATCGAGCAATCTCGCTCAGACAAATGACAGGCTTTTCCATTAGAATCCCCTACAATCTGAATTTCGATATGTCTTGGCTCTTCAATGAGTTTTTCCATGTACATATCGTCGTTTCCAAACGCTGCTTTCGATTCTTGTCTGGCAGCATCCCAAGCCTCTTTAAGGTTTTCTTTTTTCCAAACGGCGCGCATTCCTTTTCCACCACCTCCAGCAGAAGCTTTTAGCATGACAGGATACCCCGTTTCTTTAGCTACTTTGATACAGTCTTCAAAAGTTTCAATCACTCCTTCACTTCCAGGAACGCAAGGAACACCGGCAGCTTTCATGGTTGCTTTGGCATTGGCTTTATCACCCATGCGGTCAATCATATCTGGAGAAGCACCAATAAATTTGATACCGTGTTCTTCACAGATTTTAGAAAACCGAGCGTTTTCAGATAGAAATCCATAACCAGGATGAATAGCATCGGCATTGGTAATTTCTGCAGCGGCAATGATATTAGAAATTTTTAAATAGGATTCGCTACTGGCTGCAGGTCCGATACAAACCGCTTCATCTGCAAATTTTACATGCAGACTTTCAGAATCTGCAGTCGAATATACAGCAACGGTTTGGATGCCCATTTCTTTACACGTTCTTATAACTCTAAGAGCTATTTCGCCACGATTGGCTACTAGTATTTTTTTAAACATACCTTTTTAC
>Ga0115569_10002451_pt1 | contig 14065 bp, 14 predicted proteins | sample COGITO_mtgs_1205_2_FD_87295 | JGI IMG/M metagenome (GOLD analysis project Ga0115569, IMG submission 87295) | Pelagic marine microbial communities from North Sea - COGITO_mtgs_120503 | ecosystem: Environmental > Aquatic > Marine > Epipelagic | place: Germany:Helgoland, sampling site Kabeltonne...
TCACGCTCTAACGTCTTTTGACGTTTAGATGCGGTCTTGCTTTCTTGTGCCAAACGCTTCGATTTTTGATCCAACCAAGAAGAATAATTCCCTTTCCAAGGAATGCCTTCACCTCTGTCCAATTCTAAAATCCAACCCGCAACATTGTCCAAGAAATACCGGTCATGCGTTACTGCAATCACAGTTCCTTTATATTGTGCCAAATGATGCTCTAACCAATGTACCGATTCTGCATCCAAGTGGTTGGTTGGCTCATCTAACAATAAGACATCTGGCTCTTGAAGTAACAAACGACAAAGTGCTACACGACGGCGTTCACCACCAGATAACACAGATATTTTTTTAGAACCATCAGGGGTTCTTAAAGCATCCATCGCAATTTCTAATTTTGTATCTAATTCCCAAGCATTCGACGCATCAATTTGATCTTGAAGTTCCGATTGACGGTTCATTAGTTTTTCCATTCTGTCGGCATCGGAATACACTTCTTCCAATCCAAACATGTCGTTAATTTTATTGTATTCATCCAGAATAGCAACCGTTTCAGCAGCGCCTTCTCGAACAATTTCCATCACTGTTTTAGATTCGTCTAATTTTGGTTCTTGTTCTAAATAACCCACCGAATAATCTTGTGAAAACACAACATCCCCTTGATAGTTTTTATCAACTCCAGCTATAATTTTAAGCAAAGTTGATTTACCAGATCCGTTAAGTCCCAAAATACCGATTTTAGCTCCGTAGAAGAAACTAAGGTATATGTTTTTTAAAACAGGGGTATTTGCACTTTGGTACGACTTGGTCACACCAGACATTGAAAAAATAATCTTTTTATCGTCACTCATTATACACGTCCTTTTAAAGCATTAAACACCCAAGCAATGGCAAAAAACCCAACTCCTACTGAAGCAAAGCCCCATCCAGCGACCTTGTTATATCTAATGGCTCCTAAGGCGATTAGAGATACTCCTATGAATATCATTATATATGTGGCCCAAGCCAGTACTGTATTTTTGTTCATTGCCATAATTAAAATTTTAAAAAAACAAATATCGTTAATTTGATCGAAACTTGTTTAGCTTTCCTTAAAAGTTACAGGAACTTCTATAAATAAGAGTTGAGAATCTTCTGTAGCTTCAATTTTAAAGTCGTTAATTTCAGAAATACCAACCGCATCTCTCGAACTTAATTCTGTGGTTTCAATTTTTGAAGCTCCAAATACCTGCATCACATAAACACCGTGATTCGAGGATTTTAAACGGTAATCAAAAGAGGTGTTTGCAGATAAATTAACTTTAGAAATTTGAGCATCTTGATGAATTTTTAAACTCGAATCTGTGGATGCTTCGTCAATCGATGATACTAATATCTGCAATTCACCCTCTGAGGTTTGCTCAAAATAATGTTGATCGTATCGAGGGGTGACATTTTTTTTATTGGGCACAATCCATATCTGGAACAAACTTAAAGACTCCGAAGCGGAGCCATTAATTTCCGAGTGCTGAATCCCAGTACCGGCAGACATGACTTGCACTTCTCCTGCTTTCACTTCTTCCCACGAGTTCCCCATAGAATCTTTGTGTTTCAAAAATCCCGAAAGTGGAATGGTAATAATTTCCATATTGTCATGTGGATGCGTTCCAAACCCCATGCTTGGCGCAATTAAATCATCATTCAAAACTCTTAACGCTCCAAAATTCATTTTTTCTGGATTGTGAAAATTGGCAAAACTAAATGAATGATTGGCTTGCAACCAACCGTGATTTGCAAAGCCTCTTGAAGTGGCACTGTGGAAAACTAATGTCATTTGTTATATTTAAAATTGTTCGTAAAACAAAAACTTGAGAATCCAAGAATAATGTTATTTTTGTTACAACAAAGATAAGTACCATGGATTTAAACTTCAACAAAAACGAGGATTATAATAAGTTACTCGTAACAGATCTAAACAAACGTTTGGCGCAAGTTAAATTAGGAGGTGGAAAAGCCAAAATCGAAAAAGAACATGCCAAAGGAAAACTGACCGCACGCGAACGTATTGAATATCTTTTAGATTCAAACTCAAAATCCATTGAAGTCGGTGCCTTTGTGGGTGATGGCATGTATAAAGCGCACGGCGGCTGCCCTTCAGGAGGCGTTGTTGTGAAAATTGGATATATCAAAGGTAAGCAATGCATCGTCGTTGCAAATGATGCCACAGTAAAAGCGGGCGCATGGTTTCCAATCACCGCTAAAAAAAATCTTAGAGCGCAAGAAATTGCCATCGAAAATAAATTACCCATCATTTACTTAGTGGATTCTGCGGGGGTCTATCTCCCAATGCAAGATGAAATATTTCCTGATAAAGAACACTTTGGACGTATTTTTAGAAATAACGCACAAATGAGCAGTCTAGGAATTACGCAAATTTCGGCGATTATGGGAAGCTGTGTGGCTGGTGGTGCATATTTGCCCGTTATGAGTGACGAGGCGATCATCGTGGATAAAACAGCTAGTATCTTTTTGGCGGGAAGTTATTTGGTAAAAGCAGCTATTGGAGAAACCATTGATAATGAAACTTTGGGCGGTGCCACAACGCATTGCGAGATAAGTGGTGTGACGGATTACAAAGCCAAAGATGATGCGGATGCACTGGATAAAATAAAATCCATCATGGATAAGATTGGTGATTTTGACAAAGCGGGCTACAGTAAGGTCGCTGCTAAAAAGCCCATTTCAGATCCCAAAGAACTGTATGGAATTTTGCCTAAATCAAGAGCCGATCAATATGATATGTTTGAGATTATCAAACGTTTGGTGGATGGTTCTGAATATGAAGAATACAAAGCCGATTATGGCAAAACTATTATTACAGCCTATGCCCGTATCGAAGGATGGGCGGTAGGAATTGTCGCAAATCAGCGAAAACTTGTCAAAAATGCTAAAGGAGAAATGCAATTTGGTGGGGTGATTTATAACGACAGTGCTGATAAAGCAACTCGCTTTATGGCGAATTGCAACCAGAAAAAAATACCCTTGGTTTTTTTACAAGACGTCACCGGGTTTATGGTGGGCAGTAAAAGTGAACACAGTGGAATCATTAAAGACGGTGCTAAGATGGTCAATGCACTCAGCAACAGTGTGGTGCCAAAATTCACCATTATCATTGGGAACAGTTATGGAGCTGGCAATTATGCAATGTGCGGCAAGGCGTACGACCCACGACTGATTGTCGCCTGGCCAAGTGCAGCATTGGCTGTGATGAGCGGCAATAGCGCTGCGAAAGTGTTGCTGCAAATAGAAACTGCCTCCTTAAAAAAGAAAGGTGAAACCATTACTCCAGAAAAAGAAGCCGAATTATTTGATGAAATTAAATCGCGTTACGACGCACAAGTCTCTCCTTACTATGCGGCATCACGATTGTGGACAGACGCCGTCATTGACCCTACAGATACGCGCGACTGGATTCGCATGGGTATTGAGGCTGCAAACCATGCGCCTATTGAAAAAACGTTCAATATGGGAGTTATTCAGGTTTGATGCTTTGATTTAAAAAAACAATAAACACAAGATTGGAAAGCAAAAAGACACAAAAGATGATTACTAAAGTTGATCTCAATAATTACCTTTTGTATTTATTTTATGACTCTTGTCATATTTAATCTTCAATTGAATCCTTATTTTTGTGCGGAAATTTAATTTAAGTGAATGAGTAAAGCAATATATGTCGCTACAATAGAATCTGATAGTGGTAAATCTTTGGTTTCATTGGGTCTATTAAGAATGATGTTAACCAAATCTTCTAAAGTAGGCTATTTTAGACCCATTACTAACGAAGTTCAAGATCGTGAATTTGGTGACCATAAAAATACTGCCATTAAATTTTTCAACCTTGATATCGAATACAACGACTATTTTGCATATAAACAAAGTGAAGTTGTAGAGCTTTTAAGTGATGGTAAATCTGAAGAAGTCATTCATAATGTCATCAAAAAATACAAAAAATTAGAAGCAAAATATGATTATGTTCTCGTAGAAGGTACCGATTTTTCTGGCGATGGTGGTATTTCTGAACTCGATGTAAATCTAATGATTGCGAAAAACTTAGGAATCCCTGCTTTAATTGTTGGCTCAGGAAACGGAAAAAAAAAGAAAGAATTCATTAATACCATGCAGCTTTCATACAACTCTTTTGTAAGCAAAGAAGTAGATGTCATTGGTCTTATTGCCAACAAAATTGAGCCCGATGAAATAGAATATATTAAAAAGGGATTAAGGAAAAAATTTCCTGAAAATTTACAGATAGATATTATCCCTAAAATTAATTTTTTAGCATATCCGACAGTTAAGGAAGTTGTACAAGCTTTAAATGGTAGGGTTTTATTTGGAGAACAATTTTTAGACAATGCCATTGGAAGCTATAGTACAGGTGCAATGCAACTTCGTAACTATTTAACTAGAATTCAAGATAATGCTTTGGTAGTTACCCCTGGAGATAGAGCAGATATCATTCTAGGGGCTTTACAAGCAAATGCTTCAACAAATTACCCGAAAATTGCAGGGATCGTTTTAACTGGCTCGTTAATACCCGAGGAATCTATTACAAAACTGATTGAAGGCGTACAATCTACAGTTCCTATTATTTCTGTTGATGAAGGAACCTTTGAAATTTCAAATAAAATTGGAGCCGTAAAATCTAAAATTTACTCAACACACAACAAAAAGATTTTATTATCCTTAGACACTTTTGACACCTATGTAAATGGAGAAGGGTTAACAAATATCCTGACTTCTTATAAATCAAATAAGTTAACTCCAAGTATGTTTCAATATAACTTACTTCAGAAAGCAAGAATTCATAAAAAGCATATTGTTTTACCCGAAGGTGAAGATGAAAGAATTATTACGGCAGCAGCGCGTTTACAATTATTAAATATTGTTGATTTAACATTATTAGGAGATCGAAAAGTAATTCAATTTAAATGTGATCAAATCGGATTGCAAATGGATTTAAATAAAATTACCATTCTAAACCCTGAAGATTCTGTTCATAATGATCCTTTTGCAAGGAACTTATTTGAAGCTCGCAAACACAAAGGAATGACGGAAACTATTGCTAAAGATTTAGTTCGAGATGTTTCTTATTATGGGACTTTAATGATCCAAAATGAATTAGCAGATGGCATGGTTTCTGGAGCCGTTCACACAACAATGCACACTATAAAACCTGCATTGCAACTCATCAAAACAAAGCCTGGAGTTTCATTAGTATCCTCTGTGTTTTTTATGTGTTTATCAGATAGAGTTTCTGTAATGGGAGATTGTGCTGTCAATTCAAATCCAAATGCAGAACAATTAGCAGAAATTGCAATTTCTTCAGCTCAATCTGCAGAAGCTTTTGGTATTGAAGCAAGAATTGCTATGTTGTCTTATTCCTCAGGAAGTTCAGGAAAAGGGGAAGAAGTAGAAAAAGTAAGAAAAGCAACAGAAATCATAAGAGGCTTACATCCTGAGTTAAAAATTGAGGGACCCATTCAATATGATGCTGCTGTGGATAAAGCGATAGCAAAAACAAAAATGCCAGATTCTGAAGTTGCCGGTCAAGCATCCGTTTTAATTTTCCCTGATTTAAACACTGGAAACAATACCTATAAAGCAATTCAAAGAGAAACGGGTGCATTAGCTATTGGCCCAATGCTTCAGGGTTTAAATAAGCCTGTAAATGATTTAAGTAGAGGTTGTACAGTAGATGATATTTTTAACACGGTTTTATTAACCGCCATACAAGCCCATCAAGGATAATATGAATATTTTAGTTATAAATTCAGGTTCGTCTTCTTTAAAATACCAAGTAATAGAAATGCCTTCACAACTTATAAAATGTGTAGGATTGGTAGAAAGAATAGGAATGAGAGATGCTATTTTTATACACGAAAAGGGAACTATAAAACACACTGAGGTGCTCTCTATTTTAAATCATGAAATGGGTTTGAAAAAAGTAGCTGAAACCTTAATGGACAAAAACCGTGGCGTTATTAAATCTGTTGATGAAATTAAAGCTGTTGGTCATAGAGTTGTTCATGGTGGAAGTAAATTTAGCAGTACCGTCATTGCCACCAAAGAAGTTAAAGACACCATTCGTGAATTAGTTGACTTAGCACCTCTTCACAATCCTGCAAATTTAACAGGGATTGAAATTGCTGAAACTATTTTTCCATCCGCAAAACAAATTGTAGTTTTCGATACCGCTTTTCATCAAACAATGCCAAGAGAAGCTTATCAATATGCCATTCCAAATTCATATTTAGAAAATAATAACATTCGAGCCTATGGGTTCCACGGAACAAGTCATAAGTACGTTTCAGAAAAAGCAATTGAACATTTAGGAGAAAAATCTAAAAAAATCATTACCATTCATTTAGGGAATGGCTGTAGCATGTCTGCAATCAAACATGGGAAAAGTATAGAAAACTCATTAGGTTTTGGACCAATGAATGGGTTAGTTATGGGAACGCGTTCTGGCGATATGGATCAATCTGTGATTCTGTTTTTGATGAAAAAACTCAATAAATCAGTTGATGAAGTAAATGATTTACTTCAGAAAGAATCTGGAATGAAAGGTTTAACGGGGTTTTCTGATTTAAGAGAAGTTTCTGAGAACGCTGAAAAAGGAGATGAAAATTGTCAAAATGCTTTAAAATTAGCGGCCTATAGAATTAAGAAATATATCGGTGCATATACAGCTGCTTTAAATGGATTAGACGCTATTGTTTTTACCGCAGGAATTGGTGAAAACTCAAGTTTAATGAGAAAAATGTCAACTGAAAATTTAAACTGTTTTGGAATTGAGTTAGATGAACAAAAAAATAAAATTTATTCTAAAGAAATAAGAGAAATTCAAAAAGAATCGGCAAAAGTTAAAATTTTAATTATCCCTACTAATGAAGAACTTGAAATTGCAAAACAATCCTATACCCTTTTAAAATAATTTTTTAGTAAACTATTCGCGTAACTGAACTTGTTCTAAAGTTTCTTGACGTTTGATTTTCCCAGAGACCGTTTCCTTGAACGTATTTACATAGTAAATATGTTTGGGACGTTTCATCGGCTCTAAAACATCAAAATTTAAAGTCTCATAAGGAGTTGAACGTTCAATCACAATGACGACGGTTTCCCCTAAAGAGTTCTCTTTTTGAGAGGTAATAAAAAAGCGTTCTTTAATAAACCCTTCCAGTTGTTGTTCCAATTGTTCAGGAGCTATTTTTATACCTCCAGAATTTATAATCGTATCAAATCGCCCAATCCATTCAAAAGTAGTCTTTGAATTGAGCTTCACAACATCATTCGTTTGAATGGGTGTTGACACTAGATGTGGCGCGTTAATGGTTAAGCAATTCCGTTCATCTACTCCAATAGAGACGAAAGGTAAGACCTCAAAAAACGTTGAGGATTGACTGATGTTTTTAACTGCAATATGACTGACAGTTTCTGTCATTCCAAAAGTTTCGTAAATACTTGAGGATGAATTTTTAAGTTTAATTTTTAAACCATTGGAAAGCTTTGCACCTCCAACGATGATGGTTTTAATTTGATGTAAATATTCTAGGGAGTTTTCTAATTGTAAGGGAACCATCGCACAAAAGTCATAGTTTCTTGATAGGGTTTCTAAGGGGTTAGAACTCGGTTTAATGCAGTCGAGTTCCAAGCCTAAAACATAGGCTCTTACAAACATCATTTTGGCAGCAATGTATTCAAAAGGCAAACAGGACAAGGCAGAATCTCCAGGTTTTAAATTGAAGTAGTCTCCCGTAGCAATGGCAGAATTCACCATCGCTTGTTTGGACATTAAAACAGTTTTAGGTGATCCTGTAGAGCCCGAAGTTTGCAATGAAATTTCCGGACTTGAATCCATCCATTTGGCTATAAAACTTCCTAGTGTAAACTGATAATCCTCCCTTTCTTTCATAAAACGATCTGAAAGACTCGACAGTCCTATCGTATCATAAAAAATACCTTCCAATTTGAAGGACCTATGTGGTTGTTTATATGTGGTGTTTGTATTCAATTATTCTGGTAGACTCGCGTTTGAAACTTTATCATTGGTCACGGGACCAGTTAACTTATCTTTCCAATTATTCCATTTATAGACCTTCGCAAAAACGAAAATCAGAATGGGGTATATCACTAATACGGAAGCAAATATTTCAGTAGATCCAATTTCAGGATCTGAAATGTCTCTAAGAACTGAATTTGTTTGGAAGGCCGTCCAATCAGCAGTCACCAAAAGTGCTGTGAATAAGTTGTTTGCCGCATGAAATCCTAAGGCCAATTCTAGCCCCTCATCCATCAAGGTGATGATCCCTAAAAAGAACCCCGTTCCAATGTAATGCACCAATAATATATAACCTATCTTTTCAACCTCTGGGTTGGCAATATGAAGGAGTCCAAACAAAACAGAAGTGAAGATCAAAGGCACCCATTTATTCTTACAAAGCACTCCTATACCTTGCATCAAATAACCTCTAAATAGATATTCTTCAAAACTTGTTTGAAGCGGTACCAACACGATGGCAATGGCTGCTAAAATCAGAAATGGCACTAGTTTGAAATTAAACACATAATTTTCTGGTGACATATAGTGATCCGCTAAAACCAATCCACTCGATATAATTCCCCAAAATAAAAATGCAAACCAAAAACGACTCCAATCAATTTTTGATCTAGAAGTCGTTAAGCTTTTTATAGTTTGTTTATGGAGTGTTTTGACCACAAAAAAGATCCCTAAAAGACCTGCCGCAAACGACAGTAACATGAGAAATAAATTCAAATTAAAATCTAATAAACCCATGGTTTGACTCATGTCTAAGTTTTGAAGGTCCAGACCGGCTTCGACTGCTTTTGCAATTAAGATAATCGTATATGGGATTTGCCCTAAGATAACGGCGATAACGATGATTGCTATTCCTGCAATGTAAAGCCACCAATCGTGTTTGATATTAAATGCCTGTTTGATGTACATAAATTAAAATTTTAAATTCCACTTTGTTTTTAAATCATAAAATAACTGCCCCGAATCGACTACTAAGGGCGCTTGAATGTTGTTGGTAAACAAACCGCCCGTCCCCAATCCTTGAGGGAGTTTACTTTGGAGTGTATAAGTCCACTGCGCTATCGCATTGAGTCCAATATTGCTTTCCAAGGCACTGGTCACCCACCAGCCAATGTTGTTTGATTCTGCGAGATCAATCCATTCTTGACTGCCTTTAAAACCTCCGACTAAGGTCGGTTTTAAAATGATGTATTGAGGTTTGATAGTTTGTAGTAATAAGGCCTTATTTGTTACAGAAAACACGCCTATTAATTCTTCATCTAAAGCAATTGGCAAAGGGGTGTCTGCACATAATTGTGCCATTTCATGAAATTGCCCTTGTTGTATGGGTTGTTCAATCGAATGTAAATTATAGTCCGAAAGGCGTTTTAATTTTTCTAAGGCTTCATCGGGTTTGAAGGCGCCATTGGCATCGACCCGAATTTCAATTGTTTGTGCGTCGAATTCGGTTCGTATGGATTTGATGAGCTCTAATTCTTTATCAAAATCAATCGCTCCTATTTTCAGTTTTATGCATGAAAAACCTGCACTAAGTTTGTCTTTGATTTGTTGTTTCATAAACGACTTATCCCCCATCCATATCAATCCATTAATAGATATCGAGTCCTTGCCTTTAGTAAAATCCGAAGGAAATAATTCAAATGGATTTGTGTGTTGCAAGGATAGAAGTGCCATTTCCAATCCAAACTGAATCGATGGAAATTCAATCAAAGCGGCTAACAATACTTCCAATCCTAAATCAATATTTTCACAAGTCCATGCTAGTTTAGTTTCAAAATCGGCACGGTCGTCAATACTCAATCCTTTAAACATCCCGCACTCACCGATCCCTTTAACGTAATTCTGCTCAAGTTGAATAAACCAAGTGTCTTTATAGGTTAAAACCCCACGAGAGGTGCCGCTTGCTTGCTTGAACTGAAGTTGATATTTAAAATAGGTTGCTTGCATCTAGAGGGCTATGGATTCACCGATTGAAAGCAACATAAGGTCTTTGTCTTTCTCAAAAAATGTTTGAATTGCTTTTTGGTGGTCAATTTCGATATAACCAAAGGTATCAAAATGATACCCTAAAATTTTATCACATTCCAGAAAATCACTGGCAATTAAGGCATCTTCCACGCCCATCGTGAAATTATCACCGATAGGAAGAATTGCTAAATCTAATTTAAACTGAAGTGGAATCAATTTCATATCATAAGTCAAGGCAGTATCTCCTGCGATATATATTGTTTTATGCTCTCCTTTTATGATAAATCCACCCGGTTGACCTCCGTAAGTTCCATCTGGAAAAGAAGAAGTATGTATCGCATTGACGTATTTAACCGTTCCAAAATCAAATTCCCAACTCCCGCCATGGTTCATGGGGTGGCCGTTGAGACCCATTTTTTGATAGTGAGAAACAATCTCGAAGTTAGATACAATAGTCGCACCTGTGCGTTTTGCAATGACCTCAGCGTCTAAAATATGATCTTGATGTGCGTGGGTTAATAAAATATAATCTGCTTTTAAATCGTCCAAAACAATGTGGGATGCCTTTGGATTCCCTGAAATAAAAGGGTCTACAAGAATATGAATTTGATTAATCGTAAGAAGTAAACTGGCGTGACCTAGAAATTGAATCGTCATTTTAATTTTTATTTAAAATTACAAAATTATAATACAACCTCTATTAAAGTGAGGCACAAAAAAGAAGAGCTAAGGCAACAGTCGATAATGCCAAGACTTTTAGCTGCGGATCGTACTCTATAGGGGTCTTGATTTTACGAACAATGTTGAGATGTAGTAAGAGTGGAACGAAAGCAATGAATACAAAATACATAGAGCTATTTACTATTAAAAATGAATAGAGTCCTATTAAAAACATGGCAACTATAACCAATAATTGCTGGTATGATTTAGCACGTTTTGATCCAAAATAACCTGCTAGGGTTTGTTTGTTTGATAATTTATCAGATTCAATATCCCGCATATTATTCAAATTGAGTACCCCAGCACTTAACAGCCCAATGGTACTTGCGGGCAGTAGCATCAAAAAATCGATTTGTTTTGAATATAAAAAATAGGTTCCTAAAACACTCAACCATCCAAAAAACAAAAATACCATGACATCGCCCAATGCTTTATAGCCATAGGCAGAAGCACCTACGGTGTACTTAATGGCGGCAATAATGGCTAAAACCCCAAGAACTACAAATACAAAAGAGGTTAAAAACTGCTCGGCTCCGAATGCTGTATAAATTAAACTTACGACCAAAATAAGACAAAGTATGACATTGAAAATAATGGCATTCCGCATCTGCTTTGGACTTATTACTCCACTTTGCAAGGCGCGTTCAGGACCAATACGGTTTTCGTTGTCGGTGCCTTTAACTCCGTCGCCATAATCATTGGCGAGGTTTGATAGAATCTGTAAACTTAAAGTTGTAAGGATTGTCAAAGTAAATATTGAACTGTCGAAAAGGTCTCTAGAATACGCTATTCCAGATCCCACTATTGCTCCAGAAATTGACAATGGCAATGTTCTGAGTCGACAGGCAGAAATCCAAGCTTGTAATTTTCTCATACTATGGAATCCATTTTTTCTCGAAATTAGGCTTTCGTTTTTCTAAAAAAGCATCACGGCCTTCTTTGGCTTCATCGGTCATATAGGCAAGTCGTGTGGCTTCCCCTGCAAAAACTTGCTGCCCAACCATACCATCATCGGTAAGGTTCATTGCAAACTTGAGCATTTTAATGGATATCGGTGATTTTTCTAAAATTTCTTGCGCCCATTCATAAGCCGTTGCTTCCAACTCTGCGTGTGGCACTACGGCATTTACCATGCCCATATCAAACGCTTCTTGTGCGTTGTAATTTCTTCCTAAGAAAAAGATTTCACGGGCTTTTTTCTGACCGACCATTTTTGCTAAATATGCAGAGCCATAGCCCCCATCAAAACTGGTGACATCGGCATCGGTTTGTTTGAAAATCGCATGTTCTTTACTCGCTAAGGTCAAGTCGCAAATAACGTGTAAACTATGACCTCCACCCACAGCCCAACCTGGAACCACGGCAATAACCGCTTTCGGCATGAACCGAATGAGACGTTGTACTTCTAATATGTTTAATCGGTGGTAGCCATCATCGCCCACATAGCCTTCATGACCTCGTGCTTTTTGATCGCCCCCGCTACAAAATGAATAGACCCCATCTTTGGAAGAAGGTCCTTCAGCACTTAACAACACCACGCCAATACTGGTATCTTCATTGGCATCGTATAAGGCTTGGTACAATTCAAGCGTTGTTTTGGGTCTAAACGCATTCCTTACATCCGGACGGTTAAATGCAATACGGGCAACGCCATTGCATTTTTTATAAGTAATATCTTCGTATTCTTTAACAGTTTTCCATTGTATACTCGGCATAGGATGACGGTTTTAGCTTGTTAAATAAATCCCATCCTGTTCGATGCGGATGCGACGTTGTTTGTAAAGTGTTCCGATGGCTTTTTTGAAACTTTTCTTGCTCATTTGAACGACAGACTTAATGTCTTCAGGAGAAGATTTATCTGTCAGCTTTAAACATCCATCTTGATTGTTTTCTAAAAACTCTAGTATTGATTGCGCATTTGGTTCAATATTTCTATAACCAATTTTTTCAAGGGTGATATCGAGCTTATTCCCTGGACGAATCTTTTTAACGATGCCTTTTAGTTTGTCGCCAATACTTAGGTCTTTAAATAAATCTTGATTGAAAATCAACCCTAAATGGGTTTTATTAATAATGACATTCATTCCTAAATCGGAAGGATGGGAAACGATCAAATCGACTTCATCAAAAGCCTCCACAGTGAGTTCTATATTGTCCAGAAAACGGTTTGTTTTACTAGATGCTACAAGACGTTCGGAAGTTTCATCTAGATAACAATAGACCAAATACCAGCCTCCTGCTTTCATAGGGAATGCTTGTTCTCTGAACGGACAAAATAATTCTTTTACCAGCCCCCAGTCAAGAAATGCACCAATATCAGTGACGTTATTACAACGTAGTAGTGCAAATTCTCCTTTTTTAATATATGGATGATCCGTGACCGCAACGAGGCGCTCTTCGTTGTCTAAATAGACAAAGACCTCTATTTTATCATCGATTTCAAATTCTTTGGGAACATAACGGTTCGGTAGTAAGACTTCTTGATCTTCGTCATCTCCCAAAAACAATCCTGGTTCTGTATCTCGCAGAATTGTAAGCTTATTGTAGTCTCCTATGTGTATCATGCTACAAAGGTAAGAATAATAGAGGGAGAAATTAAAAAAAGCGTGACAACAAATTGTGACGCTAAAGAATTGTTTTTGATGGGCTGTTTGATACTTTCCTCATAAAAATATAATTTTTTATTCTAACGTTTCTTAAGTTGCACGCACTAAAAGTCCGCAATATCAGGTATTATTATTTTTCGTAAAGTATCAATGCTAATTCATCTACCTTTTTAAACTTAATATCTGAAGTAATTAATGGGAAATTTAAATACAATGCTGTTGCAATTATTATACTATCTGGAAGTTTTGTGTTGTATATTTTTCTGATTCTTATTGTTTCTTGTTTTATTGCGTTATTTATTGTTATGGTTTTACATTGTGACACAAACTCATTTATAACTTTTTCTTCTTTTGCCGTAATACTTTTATAAGCCAATAATTCTAACTCTGTAATTACAGAAATATATAATTGTTTTCCGTTTAACAGTTCTGCTAGAGTCTGATCTCCATTTAATAAATAAAGAATAATATTAGTGTCTAAAAACAACTTGCTACCATTCATCACGAAGCTCTTTTTGTATATTTAAAGCATCTTTTTTTAAGCTGATTTTTCCAACATACTTATAAACATCAACTCCTTTAGACTTCACCTCTTTGTCTAAATTTTCTAACATACTTATGATGCTCTTTTTTGTAGCACCTTGCTTTAGTGTCATTACCATAATTTTCTGGTTTTATATTACAA
>Ga0115569_10002460_pt1 | contig 14034 bp, 7 predicted proteins | sample COGITO_mtgs_1205_2_FD_87295 | JGI IMG/M metagenome (GOLD analysis project Ga0115569, IMG submission 87295) | Pelagic marine microbial communities from North Sea - COGITO_mtgs_120503 | ecosystem: Environmental > Aquatic > Marine > Epipelagic | place: Germany:Helgoland, sampling site Kabeltonne...
TCCGGCGGGTAGTGAAACAACAAAATAAGCAAAGAAAAAACAAAACTGCACCATCATTGCTTCGGTATAGCTAAGTTCAAATACTGCCTTTAAACGCGGTATTAACACATCATTGAGGCTAGTGATTAAGCCCCACATAAAGAATAGTGAGGTTAAAGACACTAACGCAAAGCTAAAGCCATTTTGTTTATTGTTCAAGGAGTGATCGGTCATTTCAATTTTTCCAGTAAAATATTATTATGAGGGCGCGATACTACACAATTATTAAGAAAAAGTTAACTGGTTAGCTGCCGCATACAAAAACGGCCTGCATTGCAGGCCGTTTAGGTGAGATATTAACTTTAAAATAGCCTCATATTAAAAGAGTGTAATTATAGAGACCACTTCATGCGGAAACCATAGATTTTAGGTCGAGTAAAAAAGCGTGTATTACTGTCTTGTGAAATCATCATTGCTGTGGGCTGTACCATCTCAGTAGCATTATTTATATAACCCTCTAGACGCAGATTAGAATCACCGTGGTTATAACCAATACCTAGGTCATAGGTCCAATAACCTTTAACTCGATCATCCAAGCGGGCTTCTGGCTGGCCGGTTAATTCCGCCTCTTCACTGTAATCTATACTGTTATAAATCGTTAGATAGTGATCATCACGATAGCCAACCGATAGTAAGTAATCGAACCGGCCTGTAGGCAGATCAATTGACTGACCTAGCGAAAAGTTATACTGCTGTTCCGCTGTTCGTGGCATACGATTACCGGTTATATCAATAAAGCGTGCATTACGTGGATCGATATCTGCCTGGTAACGCGAATCCTGAATAGGATCAGTCTCATCAATTTGCGCTTTTAGATATAAGTATTTCCATGAAAATGTGATGTCCCAAGGAAAGAAGAACTTACCATCAAAAGAAACACCACTTACGCTAGAATCAGCAGCATTAAAGCAAAAGTTAACACCTAATGAAGAAGTTGGGCCTTCGTCATCAACTGAATCACCACCGTTAGAAATTTGAAGTGCTTGAGTCACCGACACAACATTACAGAATACTTGATCAGTATAATCGTTATAGAAAACAGAACCATTAAACTGAGTAGGCACAGGTCCTAAATCAATCGTATTTTTAAAACCTATTTCGTATAAGGTAACCTGCTCGGTATCATAAATAATTGGTCGATCCTGATTAGGAAAGCTATCATTGAATCCACCACTTTTATGGCCAGTAGCAATAAGACCATACGTTAAGAGATCATCATTTATGTCATGCTCAACCCTTAGGCGCCAATCAACAAAGCTGTCATCAACCTGACCTTTTTGAGGTGTAACCATAGTACCTAGAGGGTTATTAGCATTAACACCACTTATAATATAAAACCCATCACAGAAACCGTCGGCACCCGTTTGAATATTATCAGAGCTCAGTGGATCAGCACATAGAATATTATTCTCTAAATCATTGGGCATGTCAGCGAAATTATCAACCCCAGATTCAATCAATTGCTCAGTGTAATAATTTAATATGTCATCGAAAGTATCTCGATCACCAAAGCTTTTAATACCATCTCTGTAAAAAGCTATCATTTCTAAGTCAGTAACATTGTTATCATTATTAGTGTCTGGATTGTAAATAGATCTGTCTAACGCGTTAAACAAAAAGCCTTCTGTACCAATTCTCGCACCTTGACAAGAATCATTGGTCTGGCCATTCGTTGGATTAATTTCTTCAGCTTGAAGACAAAAACGATAGTTTGCATTAACACCTTGGCGTTCTTTATGATCATCAGTGAAACGTAGACCAACAGTAAAACGTGTTTTGTCAGTGTAGTTCCAAGTTAAATCAGAATAAATTGAAATCGAATCTGCATCGGTATTCGGCTGGTTAAATTCAAAACCTTGAAAGAATGCCCCTCTATCACCCGTAGAAGCTAAAAATGAATGCTGTGCTTCTTCAAAATAGAATAAACCTACAGTGAAAGAAACCTCTTGCTCGAAAGGTGAAACTAAACGCAACTCATGAATATTCGTGACCGATTTTGATTTACTTTGATAAAAAGACCAGTTGTCTAACGCCTCATCAATAGGATCTAAACTTCCTCGTGCACCAGGGTAATCCGGAGTTAATGGCGTCGCTGCTTCATATTCAAATAACAAATTACGATGGCCGTATATGTATTCTAAATTAGCAAAGCCAAGCTCGTAATTAACTTGCAGCTTAATACCCCAATGTGGGTTATTTAATACAGGAGCATAAGCACGAGCATAGACTGTACGAGGATTATCAACCGATTGTGGGTCAATATCATTACCTAATAGATTTGCGTAGTTACTACCTGTCCAACCAGTACCCTGCTCTAACAAGTAATCGGCAGCAAACAAGACTCTAAGGTCATCATTGGGTTCATACAAAAATGAAAGTCTTGTACCAAAATTATCTTCACTTTCAGATACGCCGATATCCTTACCACTGACATCTTTAAAATAAGCATCATGGTCGAGCTTGTATACAGCTAGCCGGGCAGCCATTGAATCATTCAACGGAACATTAACTACGCCACGAAAAACTTTCTGTCCATAATTGCCTATCTCAGCTTCTACATTGACGACCCAATTATCCAACCACGGATCCCAAGTAATAGCATTGATGGAACCCGCCATGGCGTTACGGCCACGAATAGTACCCTGCGGACCAACGTTAACCTCAACACGAGCAATATCAAAAAATGCAGAACCAATACCTGAAGGACGTGGAATATAAACACCGTTAAAGTGAAAAGCTGCCGCAGGATCGCCGAGTTCAGTATTGTTAGAAGAACCAATACCTCGTACCCAAACTTCTAAATTACCGCCGCTATTACCTATATCGAGCCCGGGGACATTTTCTGCTAAATCAGCAATATTTATAATACCGCCCATTTCGATTTCTTCGGCGCTAATACTTACAGCGGTGCCAGCAAAATCCTGCAAGTTAGTTTCCCTGCGCTCTACCGTCACTATTACTTCTTCAATACCGCGATCGTCACTTGAATCATCAGCAACAGTAAAAGTTGATTGAAATATAGAAATAATTGCTAAAGCACATATGCTACAAAAGTTAAGGCGTTTCATTATTTTTTTCCAAGTCTGTTCATGGTCTATCTATTAATTCAATATCGGCTAAGGCAACTGCTTTTAAGGTAGCAACTTAATATTATCAAAGAAGTACTCTGCACTCGCAGGCTGATTGGTACAAATAGGATCAAATTCTTGGTTGTAAACACACACGTCTGGTTCAAAAATAAACAAGAGCTTCTCGAACGATTCGTTGACCTCAATACCTTGATCTGCAAAGTCGAACGTCATTGTGGTCCAACCAGCGCCCGTTTTAGTTTGAGTGATTTCTGCAAAACGACCGCTATCTTGTGCGTCCTCTACTTTTAGCAACACTTCAGCATTGGCATTGGCGGTATACACATCCACACTAATCGTGGTGCGATTCGCCTCAAAAGGTATTGGATTTGGAAGCCCACCTTGTGACCCCATCATGGTTGTGCCTTTACTACCACAACTTGGGATAATGACGTCATAGACGACTTTTGCTACCAAGCCTCTAGTGCCCTCAGGGTCTTGAACAACTTCAGCACGTGCTCCGCAAGCAGCAAAAGGATCGGGATAATAATAGGTAGCGGTTTGATCAAAATCATACAATGCAGGGCTACCATTAATATCAAGCAAGTCAGGAAGTACGTAAGGTGAGTCAATCTGATCTAACTCATCAAAATACAAAGTCCAATTAGCTTGGTTATCGTCAGAAAGAATACCCGAATCAATCGTTAGAATGATACCTGTATAGTCTCGTTCTATCTCACCAGAAAAATCAAGAATAATGTCTTCCCAATCATTTTGAGAATTTAAGGTAAATGTACGCTCGACACGCTCGGATGTTGGAACTCTATCTAAGGTAAAAGTAACGGTCATATCACCCAAAGGACGCGTACCATTATCATCGACATAATCCGCAAGGGGGTTACGAGGAGTAAGTGCTTTTAAAATAAAACGTTTGCCAGTTTGATCATTGGACGGCCCAAAACTTATTGGTTTGTCTTGTGGTGTATTCAAAACAATACCCCCCCAAATTTCGCCGTAATTAATTTTAGTATGCTTAGGTACTTTAATGTCACTATGACCCATTTGAGGTGCAGGGTTACCCACTAGGTTAAAGCTACCGCCAGCCAGAGGCTTAACCGGTAGGCAAAAGCCACCCTCTTCCGGCGGAAAGCTCATAGGAAAAGTTAAAAATCGGTCATAAGTTACTTCATTACCTGCGTCATCTAATAAACATTCACCATTTTCAATCTTACACTCTTTAACTGGAGAGAAGATCACATTGTCCCACTGAAAGCTCATATCTTTACCAGTACCTGAAATCCCAGGCACCATAACAAAAGGAGCTGTGATAGTGTCAACGCCCAAACCTTGAAGTTTTAGCGTTTCAATTGAACAGTGAAAGCTTCTCCACTGGCCAGTTTCAAAATCACCTAAAGGTTGCTCTCCAGTAGTCGTACACGGAATACCACTTTGACAATTACCAGCGTAGTTACCGCCATCAACTTTAAAGTAGAGATCATTATTATTCGGGTTGTTTAACATGCGGATATCAAAGCGAAACTCACCGTCTGAGAGTGCAGCAATTACCGAAAGCGCATTTTCAGAGCCAACAAAGTTAACCGCTTGATTTGGATAAGACGACTCTCCAGGGATTGCACGCTCTTCCCCAATCGTCGTCTGCACAACAATCGCATGATCTTTGCCATCATTATGTACCTCAGAAGATGTATCGATGAATGCCCACTGAACATGGTTTTCGTCGCCTTCATCATAATCTGCATTTTCGAGGGCGGACTGCTCAGAATCATTGCCTCGAATACCACGCGTCCAAAGGTCAGCAACCTCGTCTAAGAACACAGGCACATCTTCTACTAACCCACAAGCCAGAGAGCCACAAGCAAATTGAAGGTTGTCAATACGGGCAACCGTATCTCCGACAAATCTGAAAAACAAAAGCTCTGACAGTCGCTTAGTATCCAGTAAACCATTACCGCTGCCACCGACTATTTCATCAATCGGAACAGTCATGCGCTGCCATTTACCAACCATGTCTTCATCAAGGGTAATGAGCGAGTACTTCGAGGTTTTTTGACCATCATAGCCGGCAGCCATTCCAACAGCTAAAACTTTAAACTCAGAAAGACTTTCAACATAAATATCAAATTTAAAGTCGCCCATTGCTTTAGCTGCAGAATCAAAGCCAGCCATAATAAAATCACCGCGCTGACTATTTTTATCAAACTTGACTAAAGTTAATGCAGGCAAGTCATTTATGCTAGAGACATTAGCAGGGCGCAACGCAGTTAATTTTAAATAGCCGTTTTCCTCTTGGACCTGCATTCCATCATCAACAATAAAAGATATTTGTGTGTCAATAATATCTTCTGGCCCCGGACCATCAAGATAAAGATCATTAACCGTCACAAACGATGTTGTTTCAGGCAGAACTTCCGGTCGATAGGCCGGATTACTGTAATAAGGCTTATGAGATTCGCTGCCAAGATATTTCATACAACCGCGACCTTCTGGCAATTGATCGTCAGCAGGACACTGATATACCCTAACGTAATCCACATACATCTCACCAATATCAACCTGACCGAACGGATCGGCACAGCCTTGAGCACAACCTAAGTCACCATTAACGGCTGTATTAAGAATAATATATTGGTCTTGGTCAAACGGTGCATTGGCAGTAGCGTCTTGGAACTCAGCTAAACGGTTTGCATCTACGTTGTCATCTATTTCATCACTATTTTTATCTATAAAGCCTTGCCAGCCGTTTTCAGCGTCTTTATAAAAATTCCAGTAACTTGCCTGTGTCAAAGTAAAATAGTGTTGGCCATCAACAAACCAGCGAATTTCTTTGGCATCCCATTCAACCGCATATACATGGTACTCACCATCGTTATAATTAAAAGGGATTTCAGTGTAAGGGTTATCTAAAGATGTCTCGCCATCGGCGTTTTCATCCCATAGTTTAGACGTTGTAAATTCACCACCTTTAAACTCATGACGACTTTGGAAGCCAGCCCCTGATGAGTAATATTGCATACCAAAATGCGCAGTCCCTGACGTATGGCCATCGTCAATCAGCCAAGCCTCCATGATATCAATTTCCCCTTTTTGTGGCCAACCGCCATAAGGTGATGCATCAGAGCCGAGCAACCAAAAGGCATGCCATAGCCCATTATCACTGTCCATCTTAATTCGTGCCTCGGCACGACCGTAGGTGAACTCAAATTTGCCACGGGTTGTCACTTTTGCCGATGAAAAACCATAACTAGCGTCATAACCGTATTGTGAATCCGGCGTTGGATTATCGGCACGAGAGGCAATCACTAGGCTGCCATTTTCTACTCTCAGATTGTCGGGCAGATTAGTGTAATATTGCTCTTCGGCATTACCCCAACCTTTAACATTATCAGTAAAGCCATAAGCTTTACCATCTCCTAATTGAATTTCCCACTTTTCTTCATCCAGCGATGTACCGTCGAACTCATCACTCCAGATCAACACCCACTGATCTGAAGGCACGGGACCATCATCAGCACCATCTGAATTGCCTGCTTCCATGTTGCTTGGTGTAACCTTAGAGCAAGCAATTAAAGCAAAATTAATAAAGATCAAAAAAAGAACATTTTTCATTAGCGTATTCATTCCGGATTCAGGAAAAAAAGTAAATATCACAAAGATCGAAATCCGACCTATGTGTTTACCATCTATAAGGTTATACGAACATCGAGCGATTTAGTTCAAGCGTTAGTTATTAGCTGTTAAGTAAAAACTTATTATAATTGTGACACAGCGATTTTTTAGTTAAAAAAGCATCGCTGATTCCTTGAAGGCACAACAAAATATAAATGTAATACATAAGTGGCGCAACCATGCTACAAGGCTGCACAGCAAACAAATCGATTGCGCCAAAAGTGGCTCTATAAGCGACAGGCCGGATAGTTAAGGGGCTGTATCATGTTTTTATTGAGTTAAGGCTGCTTGTCTATAAAATCTCGTATCACATCTTTATAATGTCTACTAACTTTGATAATTTCCTCACAATCTAGGTGGAGGAAATACTCGCCTTTCATATGTTTTTGTATTCTGACTATACGGTTTGTATTAACAATAGTAGAGCGGTGGACTCGTTTGAATTTATTTTGATCTAAGCGACTTAGTAATTCGTGCATCGTCGAGCGAATAACATGCGTCTTACCACTGACATGAATACACATGTAATCTCCGGCAGCATCCACCCAATCAATGTCGCCTTCTGTAACGAGCATAACCGAATCACCATCCTTAATCGATATTTTTCGACCTTCCAGCTCATCAACCGGACCAGCGGCTTGGGCTTTATTTTTAGTTTTTTCTCTAACTCGATCAGCAACAACGTTTAATGCGCCGAATAAACTTTTCTTATCTGCATGCGATGCTTGCCCCTGCCGTAATCGATCTAACGCTCGCTCTAAGGCACGAGAAAACCGCTCTTCACTTATCGGCTTTAATAAATAATCTATTGCGTTAACATCGAAAGCATCAATAGCAAAAGCATCATAGGCGGTCACAAATATAATGGCTGGCAAAATGTCAGAGTTAACCGAACGAATAACATCAAACCCTCCTAAGCCGGGCATCTGAATATCCAGAAACATTAAATCCGGCTTTAATGTTTGTATGGCCATTATAGCTTCGCGGCCATTAGCACACTCACTAACAATTTCGACACCGCCAAACAATTTAAGACTTTCAGCTATTAATCGCCGGGCCAAAGGTTCATCATCGACAATGATTACAGAGATATTACTATCTAAATCGATACCAGTAGAAGTTGCCATAGACTAAATTAATATAATTAGGGGAATAAAGAATAAATAACATATTTATTAGAAATTAAAAATACAATGCTTATTAACTTAACACGTAACAAAAGAATCTACCAGCATATGCAATAAAAACGCGCTGGCGACAAACACTTAGTTATAATAGCTATAAGCCTTTATCTAAAACATCCTCACCATCACAGGGTAACAACAAAACGACCTCCAAGCCGCCCCCATCGCGGTTTACTAAGTTAACTCGGTAATTATCATTATAAAAAACTCTTAGACGATTTTCGATATTCTGTAGGCCAACACCAGAAAACTGCATGAAACTGGTTAAATTTGTATCTATATCTGGCATACCTGGGCCGTTATCTTGAACCTTTAAACATAAAACATTGTCAACAATATTCGCTGATACCAAGAGCTCTGACATACCTTCATTAAATGCAACTGCAAACTTTAAAGCATTCTCCACAACCGGCTGCAAAATCATGCTCGGCACTTTCACATTGAAAGCATCATCGGCAATATCAAAAGTAACTTGAAGGCGATCAGAAAAACGCACCTCTTCAATAGCAATGTATAACTTTAGCGCATCGAGATCTTGAGATAACGGTATGGTTTCAATAGCACTATCCTCGAGCGAGTAGCGCAAAAAATGACTAAGACGCTGAATCATAGATTTCGCATTGTCAGCCTCATTAACCGTAATATAAGCACTTATAGCATTGAGTGTGTTAAATAAAAAATGGGGATTAAGCTGATAACGCAACATCTGTAATCGAGCATCAGACGCAAGCTTCTCGGCACCTAAACGCATGACCTTCTCATGCCTAGCTTTAGACAAAAGTACAATACGCTTTTGACGCTCTATATGAGCTAGCTCATAATAAAAAATTACATGATAAAGGGCTGTCCAACCTAAAAAAACGAAAATACTACTAAAATACCAACCACCAAACTCAAGCCATAAAGTATTGTCGGCGTCCGTCATCACAGTAAATAAATACATACGGATGAACGTCCAAATATTTGAAAATATCACCACCGCCAGAAAAGCAATAAAAAAACGAAAACCAATCGACCTAAACCAAATTTTGGTATAAAGCTGATGCATTGGCAGAATTAACACGAAACCAATAAGTGACTGTATTAATGTATGAGCAACATCTGACCACTGACCTGTGCCATACCAAAGATTTAATGTTAGATAAGATGTCATGGCAAACGAAGACCAATAAAAACCATGCATTATCCAAAAAAGTGACGAACCTAAGCGAAGCTTTCGACTAAAAAAAAGCGAAAACCGTCGATCAAGAACATCCGACTGGGCGACCGACTCTGCGGAAGATATGCTGTTTGAGTTTGGAAAATCCATGAACCGCGACCTACCTAAAGCTAAAGTAATTAAATAAAAACTCCGGCAAAATTGTAACAAACAACTATTAATGAAACATAAAAAAACATAAATCAAAGAAACGGTTAATAGCTCATTATGTTTTAAAAAGTAAAAAGCCATTAATTACGCATTCACAGAAAGAATAAAAGTCTAAAAAAGGACTCTCATTGAAGGCAAAACCATGATTTCTGCGACTAAAGGTGCCCCTTGCAAGCCAAGCTGGAATCACAGCCATAATTTTGCTCTATAGTTAATCAAGGACGTGAGAGAATGGTAATAATAAGCAGTTTAACCTTTTTTCTTGTTTATTGGTTAAGAGCTTTGGATTTCTTGTTAAATGACCAATAATTAATGCAAAAACTTATTCAACATATAAAGTGGTAATGTAAGTTATTGATTGTTATAGGATTTAAATTACGCCGTTACTTACCGTTCATTTGGGTCTGTTCAACGCAAATGAATAGACATTGGCACTGCTCAAGGTATGATCAGTACAAGTTTAAAACAAGACCAATAAATAAACAGCTGTAGTATCGGATCAATTAATACTGCACATAATATTTAATACGAATAAAAAATAAAAAATAAAATTTTATATCTACATCCTAATGGAGACATTCAATGTTCAAATCTAATTTAACTTATGCTGCAATTATCAGCGCTTCTCTACTAACTAGTGCTCAAAGTTTTTCTGGCATTCCTACTTATACTCAAGATTTCGAAACTATGGGTGTCGCAAGTGAAGCCGGTAACAATGATATCGAAAACGATGGCTGGATAGCTGCGGGCGCTGAGTTCGATGGGGTTCCATTAACCTTTGAAGATGGTAACCAAGAAATCAGAGGGACCTATACTAATTTCTATTCAGCGGCGTCTACATCTAACTCGCTAGAGGGCAACTGGACGCAAATCAAAAATGATGAAGCGAATAATGCTGGCGAAACTACAAAGTACCTGAATACATTTAGTGATTATGGCAATGGAGATATGCATCAAAACCCTCCTGCATCAGTTAACTCTCTTATTTTTAAGCAATTTACTATCGACGCTAGTGATATCGGAAAAATTGTTACCTTTACTTTTGACGTTAAACGCCCTGCAATTGTTGACGAGGGCCTTGGAGACGTAAGCTCTGCCGCTGGTGTTGGTTGCACAAACACATGTCTTGCGGGTGCATTCTTCAAAACAATTGACCCTTCTAATAGCTATGCACAGACTAACTATGTTATAGAAAACACAATAAATGCATCTCAATCTGAGTGGCAGACTCGTTCAATTGTACTAGACCTTGCCAACTCTGATCTCGAGGGCCAATTCCTTCAATTTGGTTTTGAGAACTTTGCTACCAATTATGATAATACCGGCGTTTTTTACGATAACCTATCACTCACACTTAGTGAGGCTGAGCCAGAGGCTGAGCCAGCTAACGTCCCTATCCCAACTATTGCATTGTTCGGTTTTGGCGCACTTCTAGCTTGGTCTGGTATGAGCTCAATTCGTAAAAGGTTGTCATAGGCTATTCGTTAAGGCTTTGTGATCAAGGCCTTAACAACAACCGCTTAATTCTAGTTATAAAACCGCGATAAAGGATAATCGCGGGTAACAAATTCCATTTGCTGACCTCTCCCTGGTCAACCTTGGATAAGAAAGTAGGCATTTATTAATGATGCTTAATTTTTAATCAGGCTGGATAATTGTTAACATTATGCCTGCGAATTATTTTAGACCCCTGTAAATAATAATAACTCTGGAGTAACACAATGAAAAATACGACATTAAAATTAGCAACAGCAATTGCAACTATCACAGCAGCTTCTGCCGCTTCCTCTGCTACTCTCTTTACCCAAGACTTTGATGCTATGGATATTTCCGGCGCTTCAGTACCTGGCTTCGTCATCGGCAACAGAAACTATGATGGTGGTGAGTGGTTTGAAAGTGCTGCAGCCCCAAACAGCAATGAAAAATATTCAAAGCTAGAAGCTGGAAATGGTGGTACTTACCTTTCTACATTCAGTGATTACAGCTCAGACGGTCCTTTCGGTCCTGGTCAGTGGGGCGGTTCAACTGACGCTTCTACTTACGTCTACACAGATGTAGGTAATGTTAGTTCTGATCAAGTTGGCGAGACAGTTACTTTCGATTTCGAAGCTCGTAGAACTAACCTTGACCTAGCTAACGCTACCGCTGATGCTTACTTGAAACTTATTAACCCTAACACCGGTTGGTCTGAAACGTTAGTTGTTAATCAAGCTGGCTCAGACGTTGGTACAGATTGGGGTTCTTACTCTGTATCTTTTGATGTTGAAGCTAGTCATGTCGGCCAATTGATTCAAGTTGGTTTCACTAACAGAGCTTCATCAGATGGCACTCAAGCTGGCACAGCATCTACTGGCATGAACTACGATAACCTTATCGTAACTTCTGAAGTTGCTGCTGTACCTGTTCCTGCAGCTGCATGGTTGTTTGGTTCAGCATTAGCTGGATTGACATTAGTACGTCGCAGAAAATAATTCTTTCTGAAGACTAAAAAAGGCCACTCTTTGAGTGGCCTTTTTTTTTAAATTCTTACTTACTCTAATAAAAAACTAATCTTTATTAAAGAGTTAATCGTATAAACTTAAAGTGTGTTTAATTAAACAACTGCTATAATTAAATATTATAATTATTTATTTTCTCTACGGACCCATATAGAGCTACGGTATAAATTTTCTTTTTCAATTAAAAAAAATATCTCGAAAATCGTATCTCGAAAACAATAACGACGCCATTAGGCAAAATAGGACATTCTTTATGTGCACTCTGCATCTAGGTAATTATTATGAATGACAATCAAAAATTTCGAATCGTCATTGTTGGTGGCGGCACATCAGGCTGGATGACAGCATGTGCAATCAGTAAACTTATAGATCAGCATAATTATAGTATAACGCTTATAGAGTCAGATCAGATTGCTACTGTGGGTGTCGGTGAGGCTACCATCCCACCTATTCGCGACTTCAATAGTGCGTCAGGTATCGATGAGGCTGAATTTATGATGAGAACCGGTGGAACATTCAAGTTAGGTATAGAGTTTCATAATTGGAAAAAAAAGGGGCATCATTATTTTCACCCTTTTGGCACATTTGGAAAACCCATTGACGGCCTTCCCTTCCATCAATTCTGGTTGCGCGAAAAACAAAATGGCGGCACGACAGAGCTCGGCGACTATTCCTTATGCGAAATTATGGCTAAGTCAAAAAAATTCGCCCCTAACAGTACTGACCCTAAAGCCCTACTCTCAACGGCAAGCTATGCCTTTCACCTCGATGCTGGTCTGTATGCAAAATATTTAAGAGAAGTCTCAGAAGAAAGAGGCGTCAAACGTATTGAGGGAAAAATCGTTGACGTAAAACTAAGAGAGACCGATGGCTTCATTCATTCTGTGTGCCTTGAATCTAGCCAAGAAATAGAAGGTGATTTATTTATCGATTGCTCTGGATTTCGTGGCCTGCTTATTGAGGAGGCTTTGAAAACAGGTTATGAAGACTGGTCTGATTTATTACCTTGCGATCGCGCTCTTGCAGTTCCGTCAGAGAGCGTAGGTAAAGCTCGCCCGTATACTATGTCTATTGCCCATGCTGCCGGTTGGCAGTGGCGTATTCCCCTCCAACATAGAACAGGAAACGGGCATGTATATTGTAGTAAATACATGTCTGATGATGAAGCCGCTAGTATCCTACTTTCAAATCTTGAAGGAAAAGCACTAGGTGAACCAAGGCCCTTACAATTTAAAACTGGAAAGCGGAAAAAAACTTGGAATAAAAACTGTATTGCAATTGGTTTGTCAGCAGGATTTATGGAGCCATTGGAATCTACCAGTATACATTTGGTGCAAGAATCGATATCAGCACTGATCAAGCTTCTACCAGGTAAAGAGTTTGAGCAATGCGAACTAGATGAGTTCAATAATATGTTAGATAGACAGTATGAGTTAATTCGTGACTTTCTCATATTGCATTATTACGCTAATGATAGAGAAGAGGCTTTTTGGAAAGACTGCCGCAACATGGATATCCCTGAAAGCCTCAAGCATCGTATTGCATTATTTAAAAATCGAGGCCGAATATATGTAGAGCAAGAAAATTTATTCAGGCTCGATAGCTGGCTCGCAGTTATGAATGGTCAAGGGATAACACCAAAATCTTATGATCAAATGATAGAAAGGAAAGATAAAGGAAAAGTAAGTAGGCATTTGGCGAGCATGCACTTAGCGTTTATCGAGGAGACGAAAGCAATGTCTACTCATGACAAGTTTATTAAGCGCCATTGTAAATCAAATTTTGTGTAGATCAATTACGACTAGAGGTTAAAAAAAACCGCTAGAGAGATCTAGCGGTTTTTTTTACGATTACTTTGAATAAAAAATTTTACATTAACAAGCCAGTAGCCAATACCCAGATTGAAAAGAAAATTTTCAATTTAACCGGCCCTAAACGCTCAGACAGTAAACGCGCAACAGACCCTCCAATAATCGCAGCGGGTGCTGCAAACAATAGTATCTGCCATGAGATGCTATCAACTATCCAAATATGGTAAGGGATACCCGCCAGTACAACTATAGAAGAAATACAAACGGCAACACAAACAACCGCCATTGTTGGATAGCCCAAAAAGAATAATAGAATAGCTAGCCACTCGCCTACGCCTATCGATATCCAGCTAGTAATCACACCACCTAAAAAGCAAA
>Ga0115569_10002465_pt1 | contig 14022 bp, 10 predicted proteins | sample COGITO_mtgs_1205_2_FD_87295 | JGI IMG/M metagenome (GOLD analysis project Ga0115569, IMG submission 87295) | Pelagic marine microbial communities from North Sea - COGITO_mtgs_120503 | ecosystem: Environmental > Aquatic > Marine > Epipelagic | place: Germany:Helgoland, sampling site Kabeltonne...
ACGGCAACACAAAGTGTTCGTGAAGATCTGGTTCGGATTCTCGGGTTGCGTGATCCGCTCCAAGTTGTCGCGTCGCCGCATCGCGCGAATCTCTGCTTTGAAGTCATCGAATGCGCAGGGGATGCGCGGCTGCGTGCACTCGGCCGATTAGTGATCCGTTTGCGACGCCCGGGCATCATTTACTGCTCGACCACTCGCGACGTCGATACTGTGTATGGCGCGCTCAAGCAAATGAAGATTCCTGCCAACAAATATCACGGAGGCATGAACGGCAGCGAACGGCGCGAACAACAAGAGCAGTTCATGCGCCGCGGCCGCCGCAACGTCATGGTGGCCACAAGCGCATTCGGGCTTGGGATCGATAAACAAGATTTCCGTTATGTCGTCCATTTCCAGACCCCCGCATCTGTCGAGCAATACGTACAGGAAGCGGGCCGTGTGGGGCGCGACGGAAAGCGGGCCAACTGCATCTTATTGCACGACACAGTCGATCGGAATATCCACGAATTTCTGCTTAGCCAAAGTCGGACGAGCCCTAGTCAGCTATATCAAGTTGCAGCAGCCCTCGCGGCGTATGTCGAGGAGGGGCGCGAGCCCGACGCAATTGACCTTGCTGCATCAGCCCGGGTTGCACAGCGTGTGACGCAAGCATGCGTGGCGATGTTCGAGACGGCTGGATTAGTCAAGATTCATCAGGATAAGTCGATCGAGGCGCTCGTCACGCATGATGAGCTGAAGCATTCGGCGAAACGTCTCAGTGAACAGCTACGAACGCTACGGAAGCAAGATAACGAACGACTCGATGCGCTTGATCGTTATGCGATTGCCGAGCGGTGCCGTGGGGAGTTGCTCGGAGAATATTTTGGGATTCCGATCGAAGAGGAGTGCGGCGTTTGTGATGTTTGCCGTCGCCAGCCTGCACGTCCGGCTTCATTCTTTGATCCGATTCGCAAGAAGAAGGCGGCGAAGAAGAAGCGCGCTGCTAAGAAGAAGCGAGGTGGGCGAAAAACAAGATCCACGCGGGGGCGACGGCCTGCGCGCGGAGATCGCGAGCGGGAGCGTACGCCTCGCGACCGAAGTCGCGTGGCTGCGTCAGGTGAGAGCGGCACGGCGAGACGAGCTGGTCCGACAGGGCCGGCTTCAACCACGGGTGTTTCTCCGGGTGGGCCGAGTCGCGTTCCTCCGAGTGGTCCGCGCGGAGCAGTTGCTGCAGATGGGGCGAGCGGACCGTCAAGGCGTAAGCGTCGTCGCGGAGGACAGCGACGTCGATCCGGCGGAAACGCGAACGACAGAGCGAATACGAATGACAAACTAAAAGCGAGCGGCGAGCCCGGTGAAAATGCGGAGCGCGCGTCAAAGGCCGATGGCAACCAGAGTTCACGTGGTCGTGGTCGTGGCCGTGGCCGTGGGCGTGCGCAAGAAGAAAATCGGCAGAAGCCGACTGGAGATGCGCCGGCTAAGACTGCTGCGCGCCGCCGGCGGCGTCGCGGCGGGCGCGGACGCGGTCGTGGGCCGCGTCCCGCACCCCCCGAATAGCTAGTAGTCCCCGCGTGCCGAACTGATGCTAGTTGGGTGCGCGGATCGCGTCTTCAAGTTCGCGCAGGCTGTCTTTTCCGAAATAGATTTCCTCACCTAGGAAGAAGCTGGGTGATCCGAAGTTGCCGCGAGCGACTGAAGCCTCCGTATTAGCCATGAGCTTCGCCTTGATCTCGGGGTCTTGTGTGGCTGCGATCAGCTCTTCGGCCGGGAGATCAGAAGATGCCAGAGCCCCACGAATGACTTGGGGATCGTCCATCTTCTTCGGCTCCGACCACATGTGTCGGTAAACCTCGTCGACGTAGCGCGGAAAGCAACCCATGCGCTTCGCGGCGATGGCGCCCCGCATGATTAGAAGCGTGTTCACGGGGAAGTGCGGGTTTTGAGCGAAAGCATCGATCTTGTTGCGCGCAATGAAGCGTCGCATCTCTAGTTGCTGATACTCGCCTTTGTTCTTGATGCCCTGCATCGAAATCGCAGGGGAGACGTTTCCTGTAGCCTTGAATACGCCGCCCAGTAGTACGGGCACATATTCGAATGAAAGGCCGGTCCGTTCTTCGATTGTGGGCAGGACTCGATGGGCCAAGTAGGCATTTGGACTACCGAAATCGAAATGGAACTCGAGCCTTTGCTTCACGCGGGCTTCTGCGGTTCATCATCATTACTTCCGACGATCTTCGTTGCCATCGAAATCATTGATGCGACGTCGCTTAGGTTCGCGGGAATGACAAGGCTATTGCCCGCCTTAGCGAGGTGCCCAAATTGCGCGACGTACTGTTCAGCGACGCGCAGCTTCATAGCATCCCGTCCACCAGGCATTTCGACTGCGGTCGAGACCTCTCGCAAGCCGGAGGCGGTCGCCAGAGCGACGGCCTCGATTGCGGAGGCTTCGCCTTGGGCTTCATTAATTTGGCGTTCTCGGGTCGCTTCCGACTGCTTGATCACCTTCTGCTTCTGGCCCTCTGCGCGATTGATCTCGGCATCGCGCACACCTTCGGATTCAAGGATGACGGCGCGCTTTTCTCGTTCCGCTCGCATCTGTTTTTCCATCGCTTCGATCACGTCTGCGGGCGGATTAATATTACGAATCTCGTAACGCAGGATTTTGACACCCCAGGGATCGCTCGCGAGATCTACTTCGCGCACTACATTGCCGTTGATAGCGGCGCGCTCTTCAAAGGTGCGATCTAGATCGATCTTGCCGATCTCACTTCTCAGGGTCGTTTGAGCGAGCTGAGAAATCGCAAAGACGTAGTCTTGGATTCCGTAGGAGGCTCGCTTTGGATCGATAATCTGAAGATAAAGGACGCCATCCACGCCGACCTGCACGTTGTCCTTGGTGATGCAAAGCTGCTCGGGTATGTCGACGGCCATCTCCTTGAGGGAGTGGCGGTAGGCGACGCGTTCGACGAAGGGGATCAGAATATGGAATCCCGCGCGGAGTGTTCGGCTGTACTTACCGAGGTTTTCGATCACAAAGGCCCGCTGCTGCGGCACGATCGTGGCAGTCTTGGCGACCACCACGATGGCCAGGAGAACCAGTCCAATGATGGCGATGGTGAAAAATTCCATGTTGCACTCCTTGATTGGATCGATAGGCGATCTCTGTCGAGGCTTTGTTACTCTTACTATGTACGATAGATGTTAGGCAAGCAGACGGACGTCGAGCACAATACCTTCGCTACGGACGACTTCGCAGGCCGCGCCGTGATCGATTACAGCATTTCCCACGTTTCGAGCGGTCCACGTGGAGCCCCGCAAAGCGACGATTCCTTGTGCCCCAGGCTGAATTGCTTCCTCTGCGCTCGCTCGTTCTCCGTCGACGCCTTCACGCACCTCACCTTCTGGCGGAGGCCGCAGTCTTGTATAAACGGCGCGTCTAAAAAAGATCAGTGATCCGGCTGCGAGGGCGGCGAAGAGGAGCCACTGCGTCCAGAAGGGGAGGGCGACTCCCGAGACCACGACCGCGCCAGTCAGCAGCGCCGAAAACCCAAGAAAGAGTAGGTAGAACTCGAGATCGACGACAGTCATCTCGGCGAGGAGCAGCATCGCTCCAATTGTGATCCATCCCCACCACGGCATGTTCGAAGAGTCCTCCTAAGCCCGCGGACGCAGAAATCTCGCGTCCCCATCAATCAACGCTAAACATAACACATAGAGGAGAGTCTCTCTTAGTGCGAAGCGACGCTTAGACTCTAACCTTAGGAATTCCCATAGGTGACGGTTTGTACGGATATGAGACGCATTTAGTTTCAGGCGGTCAATTTTCGACGCGGGGTCACTCGCCAGTATGCGTCTTCGCTAGCTCGCCATAAAAACCGATCGCAATCGAACAGGTCACTCCGGTCAGAAGCACATTCGTCTGATCGGTTTCCATCGCGAAGTGGGCACGATTGGGGCGCTCTTTGAAACGAAACAAGAAATAGCTTCGGGGGTCGAAGAATCGCGAGAGCGGAATTTCGTCGATGTCAGCGACTTCCCCGGGTTGTGCGCGAAGTTCGATAGGCGGCTCGACTAGGGCAACGGTAGGCGAGACGCGAAAGCCGCTATGACTCACGTAGTCTCCTAGTCGTCCAAGGACTTCGACTCGAGCGGGGTCGAGGCCAATTTCCTCCTCCGCTTCACGCAGCGCTGTCGCAATCGGATCGGCGTCGCTGTCGTCCGCGCGTCCGCCGGGAAAGACCCAATGTCCAGGAAATGAGATGGCGCGATCACGCTGGGTGACGATCAGCTTGGGTCCATCGTCGCGCAGCACGATCGCGAGCAGAACAGAGGCTGGCACCGCTTTGGCCCGCTCTTCGTCCGTGACTCGTGGTTCGAGGTGCGGGTTTTGCAATTCCTCGGCCGCGCGGCCGATCTCGCTCGCGAAATGGGCACGCAATGATTCCGGGGAGGGCACAAGAGCAGGCCTGGCCAGCGCGGATTCATGAATGCGCGTTTTCTCCGCGCTGTTGAAGCGACGCTGCATCTCGAGGTCGACGGGGGGCGCACTCATCAGAGGGAAGCGGTCCGATTCAAGCTGAGATGCTCGGTCGCTCCGCGACTCGGTCGTACCATCGCTGCGAATTCGTATGGGCTTCGGCGATTCCGAGCTTGACCCATTTCGCGAAATCGCAGATGACAAAGCCCGAGATGTCAGCGACCGAGAATGCGTCGCCGGCGATGAATTCGGACTCGCCTAGTCTCGCGTCTAACATGTCGAAGAACTCGAGGCCCCGCGCACGGCCGCGTTCCGCGAGCTCTGGAATTTGTTCGTAGTCCGTGGGGCCAGTAATCGCGCGGCCAATCATTCCCTTCGTTCGGTTGCGAAAGGCATCCGCGATGGGTGCTAGGCCTTCGAGCTCAATGCGCGCATTCCAGTTGGCGACGATGCCGATCTCCTCCGGTGTGCGGCCAAGGAGAGGCGGCTCGGGAACCAGGGATTCGAGATAGGCGGCGATCGCTGCATTCTCCGTGAGACAGGTGCCGTCATCGAGGGCCAAGGCCGGAACAGTACATCGCGGGTTGATCGCTCGAAAATCGTCGCCCAGCTGCTCTTTTGCACCGAGGTCGATTTCGACCGTGTCGACTTCGATTCCCTTTTCGGCGATGAAGATACGCGCACGACGCGGGCTCGGGGCGGATTGGCAATCGTAGAATTTCATGGCTGGGGCTTCCCTTCTGCGAGCGCTTGGCCGCGCCAGGCTTGTTGAATCACATAGGCTCGGATCGCTGCGCTTTCTTCGGCGTCGATCTGTTCGCCAAACGCGGCCATGCCATTTGCGCGAAGCGCGCCGTCACGCAAAACGGAGTCCCAGGCGACCTGGTTCTGGATGTAGGCCGAGCCGCGGAGATCCGGAATTAGTAGTCCGGATACGGCATTGAGGCCGTGGCACCCGAGGCAGATGTCTTGATAGAGGCTGTAGCCCTCGCGAATCGTTGCTGCGTCGGCCTGCTGCGCGGGCGGATTAAACTCGACTCTTCGCGTCCACTCGACTTCGGGCAGTGTGCCGGTGGACCCGAGCTTGAATGTCAATACCCGGCTCACGTTAGGCATGCTCTCGGCCTGCACGTATTCGCCGAAGACGAGGGCAAATGCGCCACCCCAGCCAACGTTGACCGAGACGTATTGTTCGCCGTCAATTTCGAAAGTCATGGGGGGCGCCACGATTCCTGTTTGACTCGGGAAGGACCACAGGCGCTCGCCGTTGTCCGCGCGGAAAGCGACGAACTCGCCGTTCGAGGTGCCCTGGAAGACGAGGTCTCCCGCAGTTGACAGGGTCCCGCCGTTCCATGTTCCGGGGTGTTCGACGCGCCAGGCTTCTTCTTGCTTGGAGGGATCCCACGCAACGAGTCGACCCTTAACAAGCGCGCCAAGTGCATCGCGCTCGGCTTGGTCGTCGGGCAGGCTGCCGGTGATTCCGTCGATGCCCAGGTTGGGGAGGCCGGGCTTGTACTCGAAGTTCTCGGGCAAGCCATAGTTCGCCGGGAAGTCGAGCACGGGGATGTAGACGAGTCCGGTCTTGGGGTTGAACGACATGGGGTGCCAGTTATGCCCACCAAGATAGGAGGGGAACGTGAGCTGCGGTCCGTCGAGGTAGCGAGCGTTTTCGGTCTCGATCGGCCGGCCTGTTTCGAGGTCGACATGGGAAGCCCAGGTGAGGTTCATGTACTTCTCAGCCGAGATGAGTTCGCCCGTTGCGCGGTCGATGACGTAGAAGAAGCCATTCTTAGGAGCCTGCATCAGCACCTTTCGTTCGACGCCGTCGATCTCGAGTTCCGCGAGAATAATGTGCTGGGTGGCGGTGTAGTCCCAGGTTTCGCCGGGGGTCGTCTGGTAGTGCCAAACGTATTCGCCGGTGTCGGGACGGAGGGCGACGATCGAAGAGAGGAATAGGTTGTCGCCGCCGCCGGGAGAACGAATCTCTTGGTTCCAGGGCGTGCCGTTACCGACGCCTATATAGAGAAGGTCGAGTTCCGGGTCATGGGCCATCGAGTCCCAGACCGTGCCGCCGCCGCCGCCGAGTTCATACCACTCGCCGTTCCACGTAGTGGCGGCCATCTCCATCGCGTCGTTTTCAAAACCCTTCGACGGGTCGCCGGGGACGGTGTAGAAGCGCCAAACAAGATCGCCGCTCTCGACGTCGTAAGCGCTGACGAAGCCACGAACGCCATACTCCGCTCCGCCGTTGCCGATCAGGACGTTGCCCCGAATGATGCGTGGTGCGCCGGTGATCGTGTAGGGGAGCTCTGGGTCGACCGTCGCGATTTCCCAGTTCACTTCGCCGGTCTTGGCGTCGAGGGCGATGAGTCGTCCGTCGAGGGCGCCAAAGAAGACTTGTCCCTTCCAAACGGCCACGCCTCGATTTACAACATCGCAGCAGGCGTGGCGCGACTTGTCCTTCGCGACCTTCGGATCGAATCGCCAGAGTTGCGCGCCGGTTCGTGCGTCGAGTGCATAGACGATGCTCCAAGCGGACGTCGCATACATCACGCCATCGACGACGATCGATGTCGCCTCGATACCACGCTCGGTCTCAAAGTCGAAGGACCATGCTAGGCCGAGTTCATCGACGTTCGTCGTGTCGATTTTGTTGAGCGGGCTGAATCGCTGTTCGCTGTAAGTCCGTCCGTGGCTCATCCAGCTGCCGGGTTCTTTGTCGGCGCCCAATAGACGCTTAGAGTCGACTGCCGCGGGAGTGGCTGCGGCCGCAGTTTTCTCGCTCGCGTCGCCTCCGAGCAGACTCGTGCTGCACGCACCGATCAGCATGGCGACAGCAAGGGCCGCGAGGAGAGGGATCGGTCCGCCTGGAAGAGAATCAGAACGAAGCGAAGACCGAAACGAGGGCATGGGCACACTCCCAAAACGAGTAAGACCGGGTTGTCGAGGACGAGCGCACCCATCGATGCGCACCGCGTCGGAACGATACCCTACGCGAGCGAATCGGGGGTGCCGGTTTGCGACTGCCAGTTACTCGTTTGTTTGTGCAGTCGCTAGCCGGCGAGCTTGCCGCCGGCTTCCACCCACTGCTTGATAACGGTTTGGCCTTCGCGCGGGTTGTAGAGATCTTCTTGGTAGGAGAAGAGGCCGTCCCCCGCATATTCCAAGATCGTGATGCATCCGAACCGGTAGTCGACATCGCCTCCCTTCGGATCGGGCATGACCTGCCAGGGGTAGTAGACGACCCGATTGCCTTCTATCACGTGCCACTGGACCGGAAAGACCATCATGGGCACCGGAATCATTACCTTTACGATCGCCTCGCGGATGGCTTCTCGTCCCTCGAAGGTTCCGAGATGACGTTCGACCCAAAGGCCGTCTTCGCTGTGAAGATCGGCCCAGGCGTTCCAATCTCCTGAGTCGCCGACAGCGACAAAGTTTTGATAGGCCTCTTCGACTTCTTCTCGACTAAAATTACTCATGCGGGTCTCCCAAATTCGAGTCCTTCGTATTCGCCGGTCTCGCGCCATTCCTTGAGGATTTTGAAGAACCGGATCGATCCTCCTCCGTAGGAAGAGGCTTGTTTAGCCAGGGGGTTTTCCTGGCCTTCATTATTGTAGTAGCCCGGCGTGCATTCCTTACCGCCGAGGCCGCCCAGCCCACTGTCGGCCTTTTGAATGATTGTTTCCACCCATTCCTGTTCGGCTGCTTTCGACGGTTCGATCGTCGTAAATCCGTGGGCTCGCGCGTGAGAGAGGATATGTGCGATGTGCGTCGAGCACTCTTCAAGGAGATGTGGGTAGTTGGCGGTGAATGCACCCTGTGAGCCGCTCATGATGAAGCAGTTCGGAAAGCCGTGACTCTGGAGCCCGTGCAGAGTGCGAAGGCCCTTTGACCAGTACTCGGTCAAAGTCTCGCCCGTTCGCCCGACAATTTCATAGCCGGCTCGCCGCGCATAACTCGTTCCGACTTCGAATCCAGTCGCAAATATAATGCAGTCAACCTCGTATTCCCTGCCGGCGACGACGATCCCTTTGCTCGTGATGCGTTCGACGCCTTGCCCATCCGTATCGATGAGGTCGACGCTAGGTCGATTGAACGTAGGGAGGTATTGATCGTTAAAGCAGGGGCGCTTGCAGAACATCTGGTAGTAGGGCTTCAAGCTCTCGGCGACTTCCGCATCCCCGACCTTCTCGTCGACCAGGGCTCGGATTTCGTTCATCTTCTCGAAGTTGGCCGCCTCGAGGAGCTCGGCGACGCTTGGAGCGCCCGCTTCGGTGTTTTGCGCTGCCTCTTGGAAGAGACGCATCGTCTTGCCGATCAGATCGGTCCAGCCGTCGGCGACCAAGTCTTGTGCCTGAGGCACGCCGGAGACGAGGGCGTTGAAGTTTTCCATTCGCTCGCGGTGCCAACCGGGCTCAAGGGATTTTGCCCAGTCGGGATCCGTTGGCGTGTTGCCGCGGATGTCCACGGAAGAGGGCGTGCGTTGGAAGACGTAGAGATGTTCGGCGGTTTCGCCGACATAGGGAACGCATTGGATTGCGGTGGCGCCCGTGCCGATCACGGCGACGCGCTTGTCGGCCAGTTTGTTAAGTCCACCCTCTGGACCGCCACCGGTGTATTCGTAGTCCCATCGACTCGTATGAAAAGTATGTCCTTCGAAATCCTGAATACCAGCGATCCCGGGAAGCTTCGGACGATGGAGGGGACCGTTCGCCATGGCGACGAAGCGTGCGCGAAGCGTGTCGCCGCGGTTGGTCGCAACGAGCCATCGCTGTGCCTCGTCATCCCACGTCATGCCCGTGACCTCGGTCTGGAAAATTGCTCCGCGATAGAGGTCGTAGTGCTCTCCGATCGCGCGGGCGTGGCTCAGGATTTCTTTCGCGCGAGCATATTTCTCACTCGGAATTTTGCCGAGCTCTTCGACGAGAGGCAGATAGATGTAGGACTCGATATCGCATGCAGCGCCGGGATAGCGATTCCAGTACCAAGTGCCGCCGAAGTCGCCGCCCTTTTCGACGATTCGAATGTCTTCGATGCCAGCATCGCGTAGTCGCGCGCCCGCCTGCAGGCCGCCAAAGCCGCCGCCCACTAAGAGCACTTCGACATCTTCAATGAGGGGCTCTCGCTCGATCGCCGTTTCGATATAGGGGTCATCGACGAAGTGCGAGAAGTCGCCGGACATTTCGATGTACTGCTCATTCCCATCTTGACGGATGCGCTTGTCGCGTTCCTGTCGGTAGCGCGCGCGCATCGCGTCGGGATCGAAATCTACGGGCGTGTTCTGGGGATCGATCTGCTCGCTCATCTTCGGTCATCTCCGTTGAATCAATCAGCATTGATCCCGCGTGGCGGGTATCCAGCGCAGGTCGACTAGTTTTAACAGATACTGGGCCGCCGCACCGGTCCCTTTGTCGGCCTCGGGAAGCGGAGCGCCGGTGAAAATCCTGAGATCAGGACCGGTATCCTCAAGCCTTGCTGCAGGAAGTTAAAGACAGATGTTTCGGATTTGTGGTGCCAGACCATCTCGACATAGAGCACCGCGTCGCCCGCCTACGAGAGGCGATCTGCGGTAGTCGTTGGCGCCGCATAAGGAATGCCTTTGTGGCGGCGATGTTCTACTGAGGAATTTGGGGAGCGGTTGCTAGGCTCTGGCGATGCCAGATTCAACGAAGGTCTCCTTGCTCGACCAGATTGGCTTATCGGATGGACTGTCTCGAGGTGCAGTGGGGCTGCTCGTGCTAGCGCTGGCAGCTTCTGTGGGCTCGATCGAGGACGCGAGCGCGATTCTGGCCGCAAGCAAAGCGATCGTCGTGGATCGCTTCGACTTCGTGTTCATCGCCCTGGCCAACCTAGCCATTATTGTCGTGGTCCTCGCAGGACTGCATCCCGCTGGAGCCCGTCGTCTTGGCACCGAAGACGAACGTCCTGAATTTTCCCGCGGTGCGTGGATTGCGATGCTTTTTTCGGCGGGACTCGCGTCGGGAATTCTCTACTGGGCGGCCGCTGAGCCGATCCTACATATGCAGTCGAACCCGTTGCTTTCGGCGAATCCGGAGCCGGGAGAGGCGAGCCGTCTCGCGATGCAAATCACAGTGATGCATTGGGGGATTCACGGCTGGGCCATTTACGTGGTGGTGGCGTTAGTGCTCGGTATTCAGTCGTACCGACACGGCCAGCCTTTGCGGTTCCGGATCGTGCTGCTTCCGATTCTTGGAGAAACCTGGACGCATAGGTGGCCAGGTCGATCGGTCGACTTACTGGCGCTCTTCGGAACGATCTGCGGCGTTGCCACGTCGATCGGACTTTCTGCGGCGAGTATGAACGCCACCTTGTCGTCGCTTTTTCCGATGAGCGTCTCGACTTTTAACCAGGTCGTGATTATTGCAAGTGTGAGTGTGTTAGGCATTTTTTCGGCGCTCTCGGGCGTCGATAGCGGAATTCGCAGGCTCTCTTCGCTGAACGCTTGGGTGAGCTTCGGGCTCGCGCTCGCTTTTCTCGTGTTGGGTCCGACGGCCGAGGTACTCAGCCTGATTGGGCGAACGTTCGTGGACTATGTAGTCGAGGTGATTCCGCTCGGACTCTACAGAGGAGCGACCCCCGAGGCGCGAAGTTGGCAGGGCGATTGGACGGTCTTCTATTGGGCTTGGTGGCTGGCCTGGGCGCCCTTTGTGAGCCTCTTTATCGCGCGGATTTCGCGAGGCCGAACGATCCGCGAATTCGTGGTGACGGTGATGTTTTTGCCCACCGCGATCACGCTGGTCTGGATGGCGATCTTCGGGGGGACGGCGATCGTTCAAGAACAATTGATCCCGGGTTCCATAAGCGATGCTGTGAATATTGATTACTCCCTTGGAATCGTGGCTGTCATACAAGGGCTTGGTTATCCGGGGCTCGTACTACCGCTTCTCGCAGTCGCGAGCTTTCTTCTTTTTACATGGCTTATCACCTCGCTCGACTCGGCGACGCTCGTCATGTGTCAGCTGCTCGGTGTGGAAAAGAGCCGGGCGGCGACGGTATTTTGGGGCATGGCGCTGGCGGTTGTTGCGGCGCTGCTGCTCGTTGCTGGAGGGCTCCAGGCATTGCAGGCGGCCTCGATCGTGGTTGGCCTGCCGCTGGCTTTTGTGGTGGCGGTCCTCGCCCTCGGATTGGTGCGCGACCTGCTTGCGGGCCGGGTCTAGTCGCCCGCCTTGTTCCGTGGTGTCACTCGCCTAAGATTTGATCCCGCATGGCCGATGTCATCGGCGGTGGCGAGGCTGGGGAGCGCGAAGCATGTCGATTGATCAACCAAATTCACGGAATAATACAGGACTGTTGGCGATCAGCTTGGCAGTTGCTGTCATCGTCTTTAGCCTCGGCTGCGGACCGGGTCCAGTCGACCCCAGCTTATTCGCGGTCGAGTCCGTGGAGCCGGAGCCTGCTCGCGAGGCATGTGCCCATAGGGATCCGAGCAAGTTTGCGCTCTTCGGCGATCTGCATGTTCACACGGCGCTTTCGACGGATGCATCGAACTACGATCTGGAGGTGCGACCCTCTGGAGCCTTGGGTTACGCCTTTGGTGAAGAGATTCTTTTGCCGCCTAAGAACGAAGCTGGGGAGGGAACTCGCCGCGTAAGCATTGACCGCCCGCTCGACTTTGCTGCCATCACCGATCACGCGGAGTTCCTCGGAGAGCAACTGCTCTGTACCGATCCCGTATCGCCTTCCTACTATTCGGAAAAGTGTCAGGCTATCCGAAATTCTACGGCGCCGACGGATTCGCCCCTCGCGTTCAAAATCATGAATCCCTTTCCGACTCGGGAAGCGGAAATCTGCGGGGACGATTTCGGAAGGTGCGCGGGAGCGATTGCGCAGGGATGGAGCGAGACGATCGCTGCGGCAGAAGATTGGAACGACACATCACCTGCCTGTGAGCGAACTGCCTTCATTGCCTATGAGTACAGTTCTTTCAGGATGGGTTCGAATCTCCATCGCAATGTGATCTTCCGCGGCTCCGCCGTCCCCAAGCGCCCCGTTAGTTATATGGACGTGCAGCGGGAATGGGAACTCTGGGAATTGCTCGACACGCTATGTAACGAATCGGACACGGGCTGCGAAGCGATCTCGATCCCGCATAACTCAAACATCAGCAACGGTCGAATGTTCAAGATCGACTACCCCGGAGCTTCATCGATCTCCGAGCAGGCGGCTCGCGCTCGCCTGCGAATCAAGATCGAGCCGATCGTCGAAGTCATGCAACACAAGGGTGATTCTGAGTGTCGCCGCAACGTGCCTGGAGTGATCGGCGTCGACGATGACCTCTGTGATTTCGAGAAGTTCGAAAACTCGAGCTTCCGGCGCAACGGCAACGTAGAGGGCGAGGCTTGCTACGACGGGCCGCTTCAGGACTGGTTGCCTCATCTCGGGCCGAGCTGCGTTTCTCGGCGAAGTTATGTTCGGTACGCATTAGCCGATGGGCTGGCTGAAGAAGCTCGCATTGGCGTGAACCCTTTCAAGTTCGGTCTGATGGCGAGCACCGACACGCATAATGCCATGGCCGGCGGGGTCGAAGAGAAGACCTGGCCTGGGCATCTTGGAGTTGCGGACGGCGCCCCGGAAGTGCGTTTGCGCTCGAATGAGGGCGGCACGATGGGCGACTTCTCGAATAACCCAGGTGGCTTGATTGGCGTCTGGGCGGAAGAAAATTCTCGGGGCGCGATCTTCGATGCGATGCAGCGCAAGGAAGTCTTCGGAACGAGTGGGCCGCGGATCGAGCCGCGCTTCTACGCGGGATGGGACTTGCCCGCGGATCTTTGCGGCTCGGACGATGTGCTCACGACGGCGATGTCCTCTGGCGTCCCGATGGGCGCCGATTTACCTGAACGAGCCGGGGAGGGTGCGCCGAGCTTTGCGGTTTGGGCAAGCCGCGATCCCGGAACCGAGAGTGCGCCGGGAGGTCTCTTACAGCGCCTTCAGGTGATCAAGGGCTGGGTTGATGACGAAGGCCAGGTCCACGAAGAAGTGATTGATGTTGCGGGCGGCGAGAATGAGGCGGATGTTGATCCGCTGACCTGCACGCCTCGTGGCGCCGGGAATGACACGCTTTGTGGTGTCTGGCAGGACCCCGATTTCGATCCCGCACGTCGCGCGGTCTACTACGCGCGTGCGGTCGAGAACCCCAGTTGCCGCTATTCGACCTGGCAATGTCTCGACCTTCCCGAGGACGATCGACCTAGCGGCTGCGATGACGACCTGATGGAAACGATCCAGCAAGAACGCGCTTGGACGTCTCCAGTTTGGTACACGCCTGCCGCAACCTGAGACTTGGCGAAGGCTCATTCGAGCCGAATAGTACGCACATTCGTTCGGTCGCGTTTCTGCCGAGCGTCCGATAACTTGATCATGGTTCGGGCGAACCTGATGCAGGAGCCCGATCGCTTTCCGAGGAGTAATGAAAATGGCCGCAGCTGAACTTCCGATCGATGGGTCGAGCCTAATCGAACCCGCGTCTTATGCAGAGAATGGCTATCCCCATCCCGAGTGGGCGCAGCTGCGGCAGACGGCGCCCGTCGAGCGCTTCGAGCCCG
>Ga0115569_10002475_pt1 | contig 14003 bp, 9 predicted proteins | sample COGITO_mtgs_1205_2_FD_87295 | JGI IMG/M metagenome (GOLD analysis project Ga0115569, IMG submission 87295) | Pelagic marine microbial communities from North Sea - COGITO_mtgs_120503 | ecosystem: Environmental > Aquatic > Marine > Epipelagic | place: Germany:Helgoland, sampling site Kabeltonne...
CTAAAAGTTCTTCTTTTTCTATTCTTATTGATTCTTCCTTTTCAATGCTATCCTTTAAAGCTTCGCTTGCAATCGCATCTCCTAAAGTTTTTATTTTTCTATTAGGAATTACAATAATTGAGTTTACGCCCGGTTTTCTGCCAAAATCAGGATTTAAGCGCAACAAGTCCGAGGTTTTTAAATCAAATTTTTTTGCTATTATCCTCATTGTTTCACCATCTTTCACCTTATAATCAACGTATTTTTTTTGTTGACCGCAAGAAACAGTAAACGTTAAAACGCATAGAAAAACAATAAACTTTAGGTATTTCATATATTTTATTCCCATTCGATTGTTGCAGGTGGTTTTGAACTGATATCGTATACAACCCTATTTACACCTTTTACTTGATTTATAATTTTATTCGATGTTTTTTGTAAAAATTCATAAGGTAAATTCACCCAATCTGCCGTCATTCCGTCAGTACTTTCTACGGCTCTTAAAGCAACTACTTTTTCGTAAGTTCTTTCATCCCCCATTACACCAACAGAATTTACTGGCAACAACATTGCTCCTGCTTGCCAAACTTTATCATACAAGCCATCTTCTTTTAATCCGTTAATAAAAACGGCATCCACTTCTTGTAAAATTCTTACTTTTTCAGCGGTAATGTCTCCTAAAATACGAATCCCTAAACCAGGACCCGGAAAAGGATGACGTCCTAATAATTCTGGATCAATTCCCATAGAAGCACCTACCCTTCTCACTTCGTCTTTAAAAATCATTTTTAAAGGTTCAACAATTTTTAATTTCATATAATCTGGCAATCCTCCCACATTATGATGACTTTTAATTGTTGCCGATGGCCCTCCATTTACGGAAACAGACTCAATTACATCAGGATAAATAGTTCCTTGTGCCAACCAAGTTACATCTGTTATTTTATTTGCTTCATCATCAAAAACTTCAATAAAAGAGTTTCCTATTGCTTTTCTTTTCTTTTCTGGATCTGTTAATCCTTCTAGAGCTTTCAAAAAACGTGCCGATGCGTCTACACCTTTCACGTTTAATCCCATCCCTTCGTATCTTTTTAGTACAGTTTCGAATTCATTTTTGCGCAAAAGACCGTTGTTCACAAAAATACAATATAGGTTTTTACCTATTGCTTTATTTAACAACACTGCTGCTACAGAAGAATCTACGCCTCCAGAGAGTCCGAGAACTACTTTATCGTTTCCTACTTTTTCTTTAATTGCTGCTACTGTACTTTCAACAAAAGAATCTGGTGTCCAAGTTTGTGCTACTCCTGCAATTTTTACTAAAAAGTTTTCTAGTAATTGTTTTCCATCTGTAGAGTGATATACCTCTGGATGAAACTGAATTGCAAAAGTATTTTGATCTTTAATTTTATAAGCCGCATTTTCTACGTCTTTTGTACTTGCCAATAATTCTCCATTCGTTGGCAATTCTTTAATAGTATCAGAATGGCTCATCCAAACCTGACTTCCTTCTGAAATATTTTCAAAGAAAGTTTCATTGCTTTTTACAAAAGATAAATTGGCTCTTCCATACTCTCTTGTATTAGAGGGAGCTACTTTTCCTCCAGAAAAATGGGCTAGATATTGCGCTCCATAACAAACCGCTAAAACTGGTTTTTTTCCTAAAATTTCTGACAAGTCAGGATGTAAAACATTCTCACCTCTTACAGAATTAGGACTACCTGATAAGATAATAGCTTTAAATTCACTCTGATTTTTTGGTGGATGGTTATAAGGATGAATTTCACAATAGATGTTTAATTCTCTTACTCTTCTCGCAATGAGTTGTGTGTATTGCGATCCGAAATCTAAAATAAGTACGTGGTTTTGTTGCATGCACAAAAATACCATTTCATATTAAATTTTAACAATGAAATTCATCTTTTTTATGACGAATTAGCATTCGTACATATAACATTATAAAATATCTAAAGTATTTATGACAATAATTAGAAAAAGAAAAATATCCTATTCATTAAAATCTATACACAATCGCGTTTAAGCTCATCCCTGCGCCTACAGAAGTAAAAATTACGACATCACCTTTATTCACTTTTTGATTTTCAATTTGTCCTTTTAACACTAAATCTAATAAAGTGGGAACAGTTGCAACAGAACTATTTCCTAATTTATGAATATTCATTGGCATCACTCCTTCCGGAACTTTCTTTTTGAACAACCTAAAGAAACGTTTAATAATTCCCTCGTCCATTTTTTCATTAGCCTGATGTATGAATACTTTTTTAACATCATCTATAGAAACACCACTTTTATCTAAAGCAATTTTCATCGCTAATGGAACATTTACCAAAGCAAACTCATAAATTTTTCGTCCCAGCATTTTAATGTAACGGGTATCGCTCTCTTTCGAAGTATTGTACGACTTTCCATTATAAAGAAAGAAGGCTTCTTCCTGCGCATATGTTTGGCTTGCATGACTTAAAATACCTATACCTTCCTCTTCCGTTGCCTCTAAAATACAAGCTCCCGCTCCATCACTAAAAATCATAGAATCTCTGTCATTTTCATCTACCACTCTAGATAATGTTTCTGCACCAATTACCAAGCATTTACTGGCCATGCCTGCTTTCATAAAGGCGTGTGCTTGAATGATAGCTTCGACCCAACCAGGACATCCGAATAGAATATCATAAGCAACACAATTAGGATTTTCTATCCCCAACTTGTTTTTAACTCTTGTCGCCAAACTTGGCAATAAGTCTGCTTGATTAGAACCTTTGTTGACATCTCCAAAATTATGAGCTACGATAATGTAATCAAGGTCTTCTTTGTTGATATTTGCATCCTTTATTGCATTTTCGGCTGCAAAAAAAGCCAAATCTGATGCATTTAATTCTGGTTTTGCATACCGTCTTTCTTCAATGCCTGTTATTGCTTTGAATTTTTCAATAATTTCATCAGTTTCAGAACTAAAAGGAGTTCCATTTTCATTCAAGAATTCTTTATTGAGAAAATCCTTGTTTTTTTTTATCACAGAAGGTATAAAAGCTCCTGTTCCCGTTATTTTTGATGAAATCATAAGTCAAAAAAATTACTTTCTTTTTAGAATAAACTTTAAAAACTAAAATACAAATTACTTAAAAGATAAGTTTAGTAATTATTCTGATAAAAATGATATTCAAACAAACCTTCATATGGTTACAACACATAAAAGAGTTAGGTGTTTTATTTCCAAAACATTTAGATTTAATAGCATATCATTGATAATAGACCTTACTCAGTTGTCATGATTGAAGCGTTTGCAACATTAAAAAAAGTATAAATAGTTTCTAAAAAATACAACATCCAAATCGTAAAATATTCTTCATTAAATCTTAGAAAAACGAACTTATCAACGTGTTTTTTCATCACATTATTAGCATGATATTTTGTCTCAAAAAATATCCTTACAAAAATCTATAACCTTTTCTGCATGCTCCTCTATATCATTTTGTAAACAATATCCCAGAAGAAAGGAATCATTTTTTAGATCTGCCAATAACATTTCGTAAAACCTCGTAATACTCAGTTTAATATCTTCTTTTGATGAAATATCTGATCTTATTTTATGATTTTTAAACTGAGACAACTACAAATTTCTTTCTATACATCGCCCCTAAAAAAAAAGATTAGAGATAAGAACTATCAAAAGAAAAAGGCAAAAGGGAAAGCAATGACTCTGTTTTTACAACCTCACCAACTTCACCCATAAAAATCACAGGAAATGGTGCTTTCTGGTTTATTTCATATTCAGATAATGTTTGCCTACAAGCACCACAAGGCCCAACAGGTTTGTCTACTGTGGAAGTTACAGAACTTGCTGAGATCGCCAGCTTTTTTATTATCATTTCAGGATACATGGATCCCGCTTTCCAAATAGCAACTCTTTCTGCACACATGCCAGAAGGGTAGGCTGCACTTTCTTGATTATTTCCTAAAACAATTTCTCCATTATCTAACAATAAAGCCGCCCCTACATTAAACTTCGAATATGGAGCATACGCCTTTTCCCTAGCTTCAATAGCCTTATTCATTAACATATTATCTTCCGCAGAAAGCTCTGAAATATCTTTGTAAATAATCGCTGAAGTTGAAATCTCAATTTTTCTCATAAATCTATCGGTCAAAAAAAGCAGCCTAATTTGACTGCTTTTGAATGTATGTGATAAAACTACTAAAAATTATTGAATTTTAATAATCATCAAAAACTTCTCCTAAATCAAATGATAAAGAGAAACGTAAAGAGTTTTCTAGAGGATTGTTCACATCAGAAGAATTTACTAAGTAAGATAAATCAATGTTCATTGCATTGGTTTTAAAACCACCACCTATTGTAAAGTATTGTCTATTTCCTTTGTCTTGACTTTCATGAAAATATCCTCCTCTTAAAGCAAAAGCATTATTGTATAAATACTCTGCTCCAAAAGCATATGTAAATTCTTTCAATTCTTCGCTAAATCCACCCGGAGCATCTCCAAAAGAACTAAAAATACCTTCTACCCAACCCTGGTCTTGCTCAGATCCATCAGGTTGTGGTGTTGGCACTAATAATTTTGTAAATTCCACATTTGTAGAAATTGTATTGTAATCATCTAAAATAAAATCAAAACCACCACCAATTTTTAAATTGGTTGGAATAAAGTCCTCTTCGCCTGGCGAGTATGAAACCTTTGGACCAACATTCGCAAAATTAAAACCTAATCGATAGCGTCCATTAAAATCTCCATAGTTTTCCTCTAAAGATTGATAATAACCAGAAATATCAACAGCAAAAGAGTTGATAGGCTGCAAAGAGCTTCCTTGCGTTCCGGTAAAAGCCAGATTAGAACGAATATATTTTAATCCAACTCCCATAGAAAAAGTTTCACTTAGTTTTAAAGCATACGAACCGGTTACCGCTAATTCATTCGGATTAATAGTTCCATTAGGATTCCCATTACTATCCGTTAAATCTATTTGACCCAAAGAAAAATATTTAAAATCTGCACCCCAAGCCGCATTTTCACTGTAACGATTCATGTAAGAAGCACTTCCAATAAAAATATCGTCTGTTAAATTACGCAGCCAAGGAGAATATGTTATTCCTGTTTTAATTTGTCTATTACTAAATGTCATTTTTGCAGCATTATGAAAAAGAGAAAAAGCATCTGCAGATGTCGCAACTCCCATATCTCCCATACCACCTGCTCTTGCGTCTGGTACAATTAGTAAAAAGGGTGTTGCAGTTGTAATTCCTCCTGTAACCTCAGTATTTGTTTGTGCCGATACTTTTACACTTACAAAAGCACACAGTAAAAAATAGATTCCTAATTTTTTCATCTTGTATTATTCTTATTTTTATTTGGCAAATATCTAACTTTTATTGAAGTATTACTAATTTCTCGTACTTCTCTGCTGCCAGATTACTTGATTTTACTTTTAATTTATAAACGTATACTCCTTTTCCTATCTTATTTCCAAAATCATCTAAACCGTTCCAAGTAACACTTCTGGCTAAGTTACCTGTTGTTATCACATTTTGATTTATTGTTTTTACTAACTTACCAGAAATCGTAAAAACTTGAACTTGTACTTCTAGGTTTTCATTAGGCTTGTTATGATTAAACCAAAATTCAGTGTAATTAATAAACGGATTTGGATAATTTAAAACATTTTCTAAATTTAGAGTTGCATCACTCACAACTACAAAGTTTAACGTAGCTTCAGAGGAATTATTATAAGTATCCCAAGCCTTTATTTTTAAAGTATGAGGCCCCACAGCTAAATCTCGCAATCGGTAACTTACTTTTCCGTTCGTAAAATCGTTTAATTCTGTTTGATAAAAGTCATTTAGTATGATAGGATTCGTATTATCCCCATCTAAAATACCCACAATATCATGATCTACAGCCGTTAATGAAGTGTTAATTCCGCTTGGATCGGATAAAACTGCTATTAAATTTGGAGATACATTGGTATTACCGCCTTCAATAAAGGATTCATCATTCATAAAGAGTTTTATTTCTGGGCCAACAGTATCTTCTGGCGCATTTTTATTGATTCCGCCAACTACCACATCAAAATTATAACCCGCCTTGTCTAGCTCCCCATTTTCTGCATAAAAACTTAATTTGCCTTTTCCGTAAGCAATTTTAATATCTTTAGGTACAATAAAATCAAACTTAAAATAACCATTTTCTACCGTAGACTTTCCTCTAAACAATTTACTATCTTGTGTATCAAAAACCATTTTAACTCCAAAACCATCATTATCTAGAGTAGTTTTATCGATTGGTTTATCGAAAGCTGTTGTGGAGAGAGAACCGTTAAAATCATTTAAAACTCGATTAGAATCATCAACAACCACACCCTCAAAAAGAACCTTAGAAAGAGCTTTTAAAGTATCTAAAGGTTGTGAAATATCTTTACCATTCATTTTTGTAATCCTAATATTTGGCTGAGGAACCGCTAATTTCATTGCTGGATCTCCAAAATGGTAAATAAAAAACTTTTGCGTGCTTGAAAACTCATTTTTAGCTTTCATTAAAGATGCTGCAATGGTTAGATCTTCGTTGTTAAACTCTAATAAAACTCGAATTAATTGTTGATTAAAGCGCTGACCCACAGAAATATAAACCTCTCTCGTTGTCGTTATCATACTTGCCGCACCTCCGGAAGGATTCCAAAAAGTAAGTTCTCCCGCAGTTGTTCTGTTGGGATTATCAAATCTAGAAAAATCACAAGTAACGGTAATTAAAAGAGGCAAGGTATTAGGGTTTGTAAACTCCTGTATTTGCGGCTTTTCTAAAATCTTTTCAGAGGCAAAACCATCTTCTCCTCCATGACCAAAATAATCAAAAACAAGCGTTCCTTTTTCTATCGCATTGGTAATTGCCCTTTTCACCTCTGGATATCGTTCTCCACCAGAAGAATTTTCTTGCACATAGGCATCGGCATAGATTTTGTTCACGTTAAAAATAGGCTTATTCGCCCGAATCTCATCGGCAATTTTTTCTACACCTTGCTCTATAACTTCTTCTCCCGTTACATCAATGTCATCTGCTAAAAGCGTAATTGTATTGCGCCAATCTCCTATTGATTTTTTAGTGTAATATGATAAAATTTTATCCACTACATCTGTTGCCTGTTGTATTGTTGAAACCGGAATTCTACTCGAAGCCACATCTATTGTATGACTCGCACTCATCGTTCCTTCATTATCATCAAACATCACGAAAAAATCGTCGGTTACCCAAGAGCTTGCTAAATTAAAACTATTTTCAGAAAGTTTAACGGGTACAATATTATCATTCCCAGTAATTCTGTCTTTATAATCATAAGAGCTGTCACCAAAAAAGCAAACATATTGCAACTTTTTATCCTCTGATGAATTGGTAGTATACACATGTCTTAAAAAATCTCGAATACCTGTAATATCTTTAGAGCCTGAAGAAAATTCATTATAAATAGCATCTAACTGAACAACTTTGGTTGTAAAACCCGAATTTGTTTGATGATAATTTGCCAGTCTCTGTGCTTGGGCAGATAATTCTGAATTTGTGATGACAATGTAATTAATGTCTTTTATAGCATGTAAATCTTGGTTTGGCACTTTGCCATTTTGAATTGATTTTGGTGTGTAGTAATCATTTTGACTCAATACCACATATTCCTTCAAATTTCCAGAATCATCTTTAAATTTAAAAGCACCTCCGGCGTCTTCATTGGTAATATTTTGAGGCGCTATTGAATTACTCACATCCCAAACCTGAAAAATATTTGTATTGTTTTGAATATCGTACTCTATAACTTCGGATGCATTTGCTTGCTCAAAACTTCTAAAAGAAAACTGGTTACCAGCAGCTACTAACTGTTTTTTTCCAACAACTTCTATATAATCTAGATAAGCATTGGCTGATGGGTTTCCATTGTTGTTATAGCTAATAGAAACATCAATTATATTGGCCGAATTTTGAATACTTGCTTTTCTCTCAGATGTACTGGCTTTGGTGAGCGAACCAGAATTTACAGCAGCGTAATTTAAAGTATAAATAGGTGCTCCGTTAATTTTCACTTCCATGGTAGAGGAGGCTACTGATGTAGAAACACCTCTAACCTTAATACTTACATCTCCGTTTGGTAGCGCATTCGGAAAGGGTATTTTAAAATTCTGAGCATTCTCTATATTAAAGTTATTTTTACCAAACCATTGTGTTCCGGCTGCTAATAAACTTATTTCTTCTTTTTCATAAAAAGTAAACTCATCAAAAGTATTTATTTGTTTCGTTGCACTTGCTGTTAATGGCACTTTTGGTTGAATTCTCTTTCCATCGACATTGGATACAGTAATAAAGTAAAAAGCTTCATCAGAATAAATGTTTTGCCGATGCTTTGCGGTATTGTTAGCAGCATCTAAAACCCAATCATGCGGTCCTTTTGCATAAAAAAGGATAAAATCACCACTATCAAAAGAACCATCATTTTCACCTTCTATATAAATGGCATTCTCTTGCAAATCGTCATATCTAAAATCAGCGTTTAAAACAGGAAGCATATTTCCTCCACTCCCATAAATATGAATTTTTTTAGGATTTAAGTTGTTTGTCGATATCCCTATTTGCTGTAGTAGATTTTTATCTATTTTAAAAACACCCGTTGTGTCTACTGAAAACTTATACCAATTACCTGAGGCCAGCACAGAACTGGTTACTTGAGCACAAATTAATTGGTTTAAAAAGCTAAAAAAAAATATTAAAATGAGTCTTTTCATAATTCTAGTCAAAGAACGCAAATTATTCATAGATATTTTATCTATTACACAGATAAATTATACTAAAATCGAAATGCAATCGTTAAATAAATTGTGTATCAAAAAATGAAGCGTTAAATTTGGAAAATAACTTGTATGCATGCAATATTATTGTAAATTGCAACGCTATAATAGAAACCCTCAATAATTTTCAATTAGGAAATGAAAAACATATTTAAAATATCTTTAGTTGTCCTATCAATATTGGCTCTAGCAAGCTGTAGTAAGTCAACATCAGGAAGCTCAAAACTGACAGGATTACCTTTTAACAATGCTAAATTTGGTAACTACGTAAAAGGAGACCCATTTGCAGGTCAAGAAGTTCCCATAGGAATGGTTACCATTGAAGGTGGTTCATTTACAATGGGACAAGTGCAAGATGACGTGATGTTTGATTGGAACACAACTCCTAAAAAAATGCACATACGATCATTCTTCATGGATGAAACAGAAGTTACCAACGCAGAGTACTTTTTATACGTACAATACACGAAAGATGTTTTTCCTCCATCGGAAGAAAAATATAAACATGTCTACAACTCAGTGTTACCAGATACATTGGTATGGAGAAAAAGCTTAGGTAATACAGATATTTTAACTGAAAACTACCTAAGACACCCAGCATATGCAGATTATCCGGTTGTAGGTGTTAGTTGGTTACAAGCAAATGAGTATTGTAAATGGCGTACAAACGCCGTTAACTTAAAAAAATTAATAGATAAAGGCTATATCAAAAACATTTTTGCGAACGATACGCTAAGAAATTTCTTTGATACCGATGTTTTCTTAACAGATTCTGATAGACTTTTTAATGGGGATACCACTGTTTATAAAAGAGGTGTAAAAACAAGAGGTAAAGTAAAGGGAGAAAGAGGCTCTTTTCAAGGGAGAAAAATTACACAAGCAGACGGTATTTTAACTCAGAAGTTCAGATTACCAACAGAAGCTGAATGGGAATTTGCAGCAAAAGCAAATATTGAAAATAGAGAATACAACAACATAAGAGGTAGAAAAAAATATGCTTGGAATAGCAAATATACCAGAGAAAAGGATAAAAGATTTAGAGGAGATCAATTAGCCAACTTTAAACAAAGCCAAGGTGAATATAGTGGCTTGTCTGGTTGGAGCTCTGATGGCTCTGATATCCCTATTCGAGTAAAAGCATATCCACCAAATGGATTTGGATTATACGATATGTCTGGTAATGTTGCAGAATGGGTTGCAGATGTATACAGACCAATCATAGACAACGATGCGAATGACTTTAATTACTTTAGAGGAAATATCTTTACAAAAAAAATGATTGATAAAGATGGGAAAGTTGTGATTGCTGATGGTTCTTCAGGTGACGCTGAAGTAGAATATGACACACTACCTAGTGGAAAAATAATTCCAAAACAACTACCAGGTAGCATCAAATACATTCCAATTACGAAAAACGATGCAACTTTACGAAGAAACTTCAGTGAATCAGACAATACTGACATTGGTGATGGCGATTTAAACTCTAGTAGATTCTACGAGGAAAACGAAGAGGACTATGTATCTAAACCAAGTATGTATAATTCTCCAAGAAAACCAACTAGAGTTACAGATCCTGAGACAGGAATAGAAACTGTAGAAAATGATGCAAAAAATAGAACAACATTAATTAGCAATAGAACAAGAGTTTATAAAGGTGGTGCTTGGTCTGATAGAGAATACTGGTTAGATCCTGCTCAAAGAAGATATTTACCGGAGTATATGGCAACAAACTATATCGGCTTTAGATGTGTTACTGACAAATTAGGCCCTATGACCTATAAAAAAAGAACCAAAAGAAATCCATCGAGATAATAAAAAAAATATTTTAAAAATTTAGACCTCACTGTATGATTTACAGTGAGGTTTTTTTTATTTTTAAAGAATGAAGATTCCAGACATTTATCAATTATACTCCAAGCACTATCTAGTAGATACGGACACCAGAAAAATCAGAAAAAATAGCCTCTTTTTTGCACTAAAGGGCGATAATTTTAATGGAAATAAATTCGCAGAAAAAGCGCTATCGCTCGGAGCTTCATACGCTATTGTAGATGAAAAAGAATACCACACACATCCCCGTACTATTTTAGTAGACCATGTTTTAGAAACGCTTCAACAATTGGCAAAACACCATAGAACTTTGCTAAAAACACCGATTATCGGATTGACTGGTAGTAACGGAAAAACCACAACAAAAGAATTAATAAACGTTGTTTTATCAAAAAAATACAAAACCACAGCTACCACAGGAAATCTAAATAATCATATTGGCGTCCCCCTAACACTCCTAACTATGACTCCAGAAACTGAAATAGGGATTGTAGAAATGGGCGCAAATCACCAGCAAGAGATTGCTTTTTTATGCGCTCTCTGCCAACCTAATTTTGGTTACATTACCAATTTTGGAAAAGCGCACCTAGAAGGTTTTGGAGGTATAGAAGGTGTTATAAAAGGGAAAAGTGAATTGTATACCTTCTTAGAAGAAAATCATCAATCAGCATTTATAAACCCTAAAGATGCTATTCAAGTTGAAAAAACTTTAAAAATAAATACCCTCCCTTTTGATGCGGATTTGAAGTTTATAGAGGCAAATCCGTTTGTAAAACTATCGTTTGATTCTGATCACATTCAGAGTAAACTGATAGGCGCATATAATTACACAAATATTGCTATTGCTTGCACTATTGGCCGCTATTTTGACGTGACAGATGCACACATTAAAAACGCTATTGAAAGTTATACTCCAGATAATAATCGTTCACAAATTATTTCAAAAGGATCTAACAAGATTATTTTAGATGCTTACAATGCCAATCCCACCAGTATAGAAGTCGCTTTAGATAATTTTAATGCAATCGACGCCAAACACAAAACAGTGATTCTAGGAGATATGTTTGAATTAGGCGCAACAAGTTTAGAAGAGCATCAACATATTGTCGATTTGGTAGAAAAATTAGACTTTGACAATTCTTATTTTATTGGTGAAAACTTTTCTCAGACGAGTGCAAAGAAAGGCTGCTTTCAAACATTTCAAAACTTTTTAGTGTTTCTCAAAAGAAATCCTCTTAAACAGCAATCAATTTTGATTAAAGGTTCAAGAGGAATGCGTTTAGAAAGACTGTTAGCCTTTATTACTTCATAATATTCTTGTGATACTCTAAAAGATTATCAATAGGTCGTTGTATGACATCTGCAATCACGAGATTGTTCTTTTCAGCTATTTTTTCTAAAATATCTCTAAAGTAATGTGCTATAGAACCAATAAAGTACACTGGCGTTTCTGACGTCTTGTTAAATGGCAACACCTTATATTTAAAAAATTCTTGAAATCCTTTTTTAATCATTTTCTTAATGTACTTATCGTCTTTAAACTCAAACATGAATTTTGCAAGAGACGCCAAATACATATTGGGATTCGCTTCTCTGTATAAGTTTCTCTTAATATAATCAGCTTCTAAATTAAATTCCTCGCTAAATTTCTTTCCTATTTTTTTGGGCATTTTACCATAATAATAATCAACTATTAATTTTTTACCAAAGTAATTACCACTCGCTTCGTCCATTAAAATATACCCTAGAGAGGGGGTTAACATTTGCATGTTTTCACCATCATAATAACAACTATTAGACCCTGTACCTAAAATACAAACAATGGCAGGTTTGTTGTTAGAGGCCGCATACACAGCCGCCAACATATCTTCAGAAATAAAAATTTTAGCATTTATAAAAATAGCGGCTAATATGTCTTTCAAAATCTCAATTGGCTTTGGTGTACCACACCCAGCTCCGTAAAAATGAATTTCCTCTACTTCCTCCTTTACATTAATTAATTGAAACATATTAATGATTCTACTATGCAACTCCTCTTTTGGAACAATAGCAGGATTTAATCCCAAAGTCCGGGTTCTAAATACTTCTTCTTTGTTCTTATCAATAGCAATCCAATCTGCTTTCGTCGACCCGCCATCTGCAATTAAAATCATAAATATCGTTGTTTAAAAATCAAATATATTATAAGTAAAACTCATACACAATAGCATAAGAAACTTCAATCGTTTTCGTATTTATTTATAGAGTAAATTACTGTAAATTTGCATCAAACATTCGTTATGATCTTTCTTAAGAAAAAGCAAATTCCTTTAAACCACTTTTTCCCAGAGGGTTTTGTAGATATTCATTCACATCTTCTGCCCGGCATTGATGATGGTGCAAAAAATATAGATCAATCCCTTGCGCTCATTTTAGAAATGCGTTCTAACGGAATTAAGAACTTGATAACCACACCCCATGTTTTGGGAGATGTGTATCCTAATTCGTCTACAACCATTCAAACAAAGCTAAAAGAAGTAAAGCAAGCGCTCATAAGCAAGGGTATCAGCGATGTATCTCTAAAAGCCGCAGCGGAATACATGCTAGATGAACAGTTTACTGAACTCTTGGAAAAGGATGACATTCTTACATTAAAAGATAATTTTATTCTTGTTGAAATGTCTTACTTCAACGCGCCATTTAACATCTACGACCTTTTATTTGAAATCCAATTAAAAGGGTATAAACCGATTCTGGCGCATCCAGAGCGTTATAATTTTTATCATCACGATATCAATCATTATTACAACCTAAAAAAAGCAGGCTGCTTATTTCAATTAAACTTATTATCGCTTACAGAACACTATGGCAAAGGAGTTCAAAAAACTTCAGAAAAACTTTTAAAAGAAAATTTATATGATTTTGTTGGCACGGATACGCACCATCAGCATCATTTAACAATTCTAAAAAAAATCGGAACAAAAAAGAATTTGAAAAATATTGAACATTTATTATTGAATAATACAAAGCTTTTATAAACTCCAACCTCTTTCCATTACAAGTCCTTTTCCGGAGGATTTTTTTTCCACTAATAGGACATATAGTTATTAATGAGTTAAAAACTATTGATAAAGTCGGAGTTAAAAAATAACTGCTCTCATTGTCTGTTATTTGCAATAATTATGCGTAATAACCAAACTTAGGTCTATTTAAAGATTTCTTTTGGTATGTTATTAGTATTTAAATTTTATTTCTCTTCTTTTACCTTGATGTAAAAGAAACAAAAGATCAAGATAATCCCTATGAAATTGCTTCGCACCATGATCTATTGATATTCCATGCGTAGCGCTTTGCGCCGCACTTC
>Ga0115569_10002478_pt1 | contig 13999 bp, 16 predicted proteins | sample COGITO_mtgs_1205_2_FD_87295 | JGI IMG/M metagenome (GOLD analysis project Ga0115569, IMG submission 87295) | Pelagic marine microbial communities from North Sea - COGITO_mtgs_120503 | ecosystem: Environmental > Aquatic > Marine > Epipelagic | place: Germany:Helgoland, sampling site Kabeltonne...
TAAGATGCTATAAGCAGCTTCAGGGATTTCTTCAACGTGATAATTTAACATTTTAAAATCACTCACTAAACAGATCATTGTTTTCTGATCTTCTCGATTTTTAAACTTAAATAATTTTTCAACCGCTGAAAAATTAGTAGCGTCACAGCCCAACCCCCAAACAGTATCTGTAGGGTAAAGGATAATCCCTCCTTGTTTGAGTGTTTTAATGGTGTTGTTTAGTTCGTTTATCAATTAGTATTTAATTTGAATAGGGTTTATAAATTTATTTTGGTAATTATAAATTTCATCTAAAATTTGATTATTTTTAATTGATGTTTTTGAGGAATCAAAATTAAAATAATCAACTTTTATTTGACTTCCATAAATTAATTTTAAAGAAATTAAGGCTGTTGAAATGGTTCCAGCCACATATAAAGGAGTAATATTATTTAAAATAAAGTCAAGCTCAATTGTGAATTTATTTTTTTGAATATAAACCCCATGTTCTTTGATTAAATTAATAAATGACTCTTGCTCGTTTAGGTGTGGTATGTAGTAAATTTTTTTTGTGGGGTAATGATTTTTAATTAACATAATTGTGTTTAAATAGTCATCTTCACTTAGAATCTTACATTGAATAATGTCAGTTCCAATTACATAAACTATTTCTTTATGTTGTATTGGAGAAGTTGTTTTAGACAACTCTTTCAGCCATTTAATTTTATTGATTACTACCTCTAGCTTGTTTGATTCTTTGATATCATAAAAAGTAAAAAAGTTTGCTGAATTAACTTCTTTTTCAACACAGACATTTAAAATCTTGTAGATAAAACTAATTAATGCGTATTTCTTTCCAGATTTATTAAGTCCACGAAACAGTGAAAAACGCTTCGTAAGATTTCCATTTGTTTTAAACTCTTTAGAAATATCAATTGTTGCTGCCCCATCGTCCAAGAGGAAATGTTTTTTGTAAGATAAATTATGAATAAAATAAGCAGCAGCAGAAAAAGCTCTCGTAAACAAGTACTGATAGTTTTCCTTTTTTAATTTGTTAATTAGCTTTACCCAAAATAGCCCGTAGTAAGGCTTGTTTTTCACAAAGATGACCTCAGTCCAATCGCTATGGTTTTTGATTAAAAACTCGATGGTTTTTTTGTCAGCGTTAGCTTTGCAAGAATAAACTAATATACAGTCCTTTAAATTAAATTGTCTTTTAGCTTCAATAGCACCTAGAAGTTCTAATGGTTTTGATACGAAAAAGAGTGATTTAAGCATAGGCTGTAAATAATATCTAAATTGAATTGCAAAAATAAGTATTAATGAATTAATAAGTTTTGATGTGGAGTTTCTTTTTTAAAAAACATTAGAAGCTCTAAAAAATAAATTTAATGAAAAATACTTATATCTTTGTTAATGATAAATGATAAATTGATACTTATTTTTTTCAATTAACAGTTAATCTAAATTGATATTATGATAGATTTAAATGGTAAAAGTGTTTTAATTACGGGGGGGACAGGTTCTTTTGGTAAAATGTTTACTAAACTAATTCTAGAAAGAAACCCAGATGTTAAACGGCTTGTGATTTTATCTCGAGACGAACAAAAACATTTTAATATGGCCATGGATTTCCCTGAATCTAAATATCCTGCAATGCGGTACTTTATAGGAGATGTTCGAGACAAAGAACGTTTAGAGAGAGCTTTCGAGGGAGTCGATATTGTAATTCATGCAGCAGCTATGAAACATGTACATTTAGCTGAATATAACCCTTCTGAATGTATTAAGACTAATATTAATGGAGCAGAAAATGTTATCGCCGCAGCCATAAAATGTGGGGTTAAAGACGTGGTAGCGCTATCTACAGATAAAGCTTGTGCCCCTATTAATTTATATGGTGCAACTAAACTGACATCTGATAAATTATTTATTGCGGCTAATAATATTAAAGGCTCAAAAGATGTGAAGTTTTCGGTGGTGCGTTATGGAAATGTGATGGGGTCTAATGGTTCAGTCATGCCATTTTTTTTAAACAAAAGAAATGATGGAGTATTGCCAATAACAGATAAAAAAATGACAAGATTTAATATTTCTCTTGAAGATGGGTGTCAAATGGTATTTGATGCTATTGAGAAAGCTTGGGGTGGTGAATTATTTGTTCCTAAAATACCTTCGTACAAGATAGTTGATGTTGCGAGTGCAATTGGCCCCGATTGTATTCAGGATGAAGTAGGAATTAGGCCAGGCGAGAAATTACACGAGGAGATGATAACAGTTTCAGATGCAGTTAACACATTCGATATAGGTAAGTATTATGTGATTTTACCTCAAAAAACAATATTTGACAGAGACAAATTCATTAAACATTTTAAGGCCAAACTAGTTGATCCTAATTTTTCTTACAATTCAGGAGATAATGATAAATGGGAGACTGTAGATAGCCTGAGGGAATTAGTGAAAAAGTATGTTGATCCTAATTTTAAAGTTTAATGAACCCAATACCATACGGAAGACAGGATATCGATCAAGATGATATTGAAGCAGTATTATCTACACTTCAATCTGATTACCTTACTCAAGGTCCAAAAGTTAAAGAATTTGAAACTAAATTTGCAGATTATGTTGGTTCAAGCTATGCTGTTGCAGTTAATAATGCTACCTCAGGACTGCATCTTTCAGTACTTGCTCTAAACCTAAAAAAAGGGGATAGAGTGATCACAACTCCTATTACTTTTGCGGCTTCAGCTAACTGCATTCGTTTTGTAGGAGGTGAAGTATGGTTTGCTGATATTAATCCAGATACATATTTACTGGATATTAATTCAGTAAAAGAATTAATTGAATCTAAACCCAAAGGGTTTTTTAAAGGAATTATCCCTGTTGATTTTGCTGGTCTTCCTGTCAATATGCAAGAATTTAGAGAGTTAGCAGATGCTCATGACCTTTGGATAATAGAAGATGCTTGTCATGCCCCTGGGGGGTTTTTTACGGACACTAAAAATCAAAAAAACTTTTGTGGAAATGGGAACTATTCAGATATAGGTGTTTTTTCATTTCATCCCGTAAAGCATATAGCATGCGGCGAAGGAGGTATGGTTACTACAAACTCTAAAGAATTGTATGAAAAGTTGATATTATTAAGAACCCATGGAATCACCAAAGAGACTATGGAAGAAAACCATGGAGGTTGGTATTATGAAATGATAGAACTTGGTTTCAATTATAGATTAACTGATTTTCAATCGGCATTGGGAATTACCCAATTAGCAAAAAACAAAAAAGGGGTAGAACGAAGAAATGAAATCTCCTCAGCTTATAAAAAGGCTTTTGAAGGAGAAATAAAATTTCAGTCACTGCCAAAAAACTCTTATAATGCTCATCATTTATTCATTATTGAGGTTGAAAACAGAAAAGAATTATATGATTATTTAAAATTAAATAACATATTTAGTCAAATTCATTATATACCGGTTCATTTATTACCTTACTACAAAAATATAGGATATGAAGGAGCTAATTTGATTCATTCAGAAAATTATTATGCTAATTGTATCAGTCTTCCAATGTATCCTTCTTTAACTTCAGATGAGCAAAATTTCGTTATTGGTCAGGTTTTAAAATTTATCTCTAATGGAAAATAAATTAATTTTAGGAACTGTTCAGTTTGGTTTAGACTACGGAATAAATAACACTACGGGAAAGCTTGGGACAAATCAAGTTTTAGAACTTCTTAAAATTGCATACGATCATGGGATTAGGATTTTAGATACAGCAGAAGTTTACGGAAATGCACATGAAACAATTGGGGATTTTCATAAAAAAAATGGCAACTCAAAATTTAAAATTATCACTAAATTTCCTGATGTTATAAGAAATAATTCAATTAATGAGATAGTTTTAGATTACATTAAGCAGTTAGCGGTTAATTCTATAGAAGTGCTAATGTTTCACTCTTTTGAATCATTTAAAACTAATTATAAAGCACTAGATTCATTGGTTGAATTGAAATCAAAAGGCTACGTAAATAATATAGGAGTTTCAGTTTACACGAATGATCATTTAAAACAGTTACTAAATGAAGATTTAATTACCGTAATTCAACTTCCTTTTAATATGCTAGATAATTTTAATTTAAGAGGAGATTTATTGAGTCAACTTAAAAAAAAAGGAAAATTAATTCATACTAGATCTGCTTTTCTTCAAGGTTTATTTTTTAAAAATACTAACGAAAAAACGCCTATTGTTCAAAAGTTGAAAACGGAATTAGAAATATTAAATCAAATTATAATTGAATCAAATTGTTCAAAAGAAGAATTAGCATTGAGTTACTGTTTACAACAAGAAAACATAGACAATGTTATAATAGGAGTTGATTCGGTATTTCAACTTAATGCTAATATAAAAGCAGCTTCATATGAAATTGGACAAGATGTTATTAAAGTAATTAATAATATTAAAGTTAAAGATTTAGACTTATTAAATCCATCATTATGGAAGTAAAAACAGTGTTAATTACTCAAGCTAGATCTGGAAGCACAAGGTTTCCTGGTAAAATATTGAAAGAGATTGAAGGGAAATCATTATTGCAAATTCATTTGAACCGTTTAAGTGAATGTAAAACTATTTCTAAAATCATTGTTGCAACTACCATTAAACCTGAAGATGAAATTATTTATAATAAGGTCATCCAATGGGGGTTTGATGCTTCAAGGGGGTCTGAGTTAGATGTATTAGATCGTTTCTATAAAGCAGTTAAAAATGAGAAACCAGATTGGGTAGTAAGAGTCACTTCTGATTGTCCTCTAATAGATTCCAAACTAGTTGATAATATAATTAGTTTCGTACAGCAAAAAAATGTTGATTATGGATCAAATACTTTAGTAGAAAATTTTCCTGATGGTCAGGATGTAGAGGTTTTTAAGTTTTCGGCTTTAGAAACTGCTTGGGAAAGTGCTAAGCTTCAATCAGAAAGAGAGCATGTTACTCCTTATATAAGAAATAATTCAGATTTTAATGGAGGTGCTTTGTTTAAAGCAATAAATTTCCCTTGTGAATTTGATTATTCAAAAATAAGAATGACAGTTGATGAGATTAGAGATTTTGAATTAATTAAAAAATTAATAGAAGAATTAGGGATAGATCAAACTTGGTTGAAATATACTAATTACATAATAGAAAATGATTTAGGTACAATAAATAATTCAATTATTCGAAATGAAGGGCTTAAAACATCTTTAAAAAATGATAAATAATGGGTACAGGTCAAGAATTATATAAAAAAGCGAAGACATTAATCCCTGGCGGAACAATGTTATTATCTAAAAGGCCAGAAATGTTTCTTCCTGAACACTGGCCTTCTTATTTTTCTAAGGCAAAAGGCTGTAGAATATGGGATTTAGAGGGTAAAGAATTAATAGATATGACTATTATGGGTATAGGCACCAATACATTGGGATATGGAAACGATGTCGTTGATGCTGCCGTGATGGAAACAGTCAAAAAAGGTAATATGAGTACTTTAAGTTGCCCTGAAGAAGTTTATTTAGCAGAAAAGCTAGTTGAACTTAATCCTTGGGCAGATATGGTTCGATTTGCAAGGACAGGAGGTGAAGCAAATTCTATTGCAATACGCATAGCCCGTGCTGCATCAGGGAAGGATAAAGTAGCAATTTGTGGTTATCATGGTTGGCACGACTGGTATTTGTCTGCGAATCATAATGACGGAGATGATTTGTCAAAGCATTTGTTACCTGGTTTAAGTCCAAACGGAGTTCCTAAAAATCTAAAAAATTCTGTTTATCCTTTTAACTATAATAATTTTGAAGAATTGCTCAACATTGTGGAAAATAACGATATTGGAGTAATTAAAATGGAAGTAGTTCGCAATTTTGGACCTGAAGATAAATTTCTTCACAAAGTGAGAGAGTTGGCTACAAGAAAAAAAATTGTTCTAATTTTTGATGAATGTACTTCAGGTTTTAGAGAGACTTTTGGTGGGATTCATCAAAAATACAATGTTGAGCCTGATATGGCAATGTATGGTAAAACTATTGGAAATGGATATGCATTAACAGCCGTTGTTGGTAAAAAGTCTGTTATGGAAGCAGCTCAATCTACATTCATAAGTAGCACATTTTGGACAGAACGAATTGGTCCAACTGCAGCATTAGCAACTTTAAACGAGATGGAACGCGTAAAATCTTGGGAAGTGATTACAGAAAATGGAAGAAAAATGCAAGAAGGGTGGAAATACTTAGCAAATCTACACGGATTAGATATTACCCTTGCGGGTATTCCTGCATTAAGTACTTATAGTTTTAATAGTAAAGATGCGTTGTCATATAAAACATTAATAACTCAAGAAATGCTTAAGAAAGGAATTTTAGCTAGCACTAATTTTTATGCCTCAACAGCACATTCTAATGTTGAATTCGAAATTTATTTTAATGTTTTAGACGAGATTTTTGCAAAAATATCAAAGTGTGAAGCCGGAGATATTAATACAAGAGATTTAATTGAGGGGCCTATTTGTCACTCCGGCTTTAAAAGATTAAATTAATTTTTTTATGAATTCATATAAAGTATTACATAAACAAAATTTCGAGAACGGAAATTTCTCTATTACCCCAATTCGTTATGAAGACCGAATGGGTATAATGAAATGGAGAAATGAGCAAATTTATCATCTCCGACAATCGAAATTATTAACTCTAAAAGATCAAGATAATTATTTTACTAATGTTATTGGTAAGCTCTTTGAACAAGATCAACCAAATCAACTCCTTTTTTCTTTTTTAGAAAATAATAAGTGTATAGGTTATGGTGGATTAGTACATATTAACTGGGTAAATAAAAATGCGGAGGTTTCATTTATAATGCAAACAGAATTTGAGAAAGAACGATTTGAAGAAATTTGGGCTGCTTTTTTGTTATTATTAGAAGAAGTAGCATTTTTAGATTTGAAATTGGTTAAGATTTTTACTTATGCATTTGATTTAAGACCCAAACTCTATCCGGTTTTGATTCTTGCTGGGTTTAACGAAGAGTCTCGATTATCTGACCATTGTTTTTTTGAAGGCAAATATATTGACGTAGTTATTCACTCTAAAATAAATGCAAATTGTTAAGTCATAGAAAAGCTCTACCAAAAGATGTTAAACTTTATTTTGATTGGGCAAATGACCCACTTGTTAGAGAGCAATCATATAAATCAAAATTCATTAATTTTGAAACTCATTCACAGTGGTTTGAAACTAAATTAAATGACAGCTTATGCTTAATGTTGATTTTTATTAACCATCAAAATATAATTATTGGGCAATTAAGAATTCAAAAAACATCAAATAATAATTCATTAATCGGTATTTCGATAGATTCAAACCACAGAGGGAAAGGGTATTCGAAAGAAATGTTACAAATAGGAGCTAACTATTTTTTATTAGATAACCCTGATTTTACAATTAATGCTTTTATTAAGCAGACTAATTTAAGTTCAAAATATGCCTTTGAAAAAGCAGGTTTTGAACTTAAGGATATAGTAATTCATGAAGGCTCAAATAGCTTTCACTTCATAAAAAAAACACCATGAAAATTGGAACCCACAACATCAATGCTGAGAGTAAAGTTTTCATTATAGCAGAGCTTTCTGCTAATCATAATGGAAGTCTAGATACTGCTATAGAGACTATTAGAGCTGCCAAAAGAGCTGGCGCGGATTGTATAAAGCTCCAAACATACACGGCGGATACCATTACAATTGATAGTGATAAAAAGGATTTTTTGATAAAGGGTACAATTTGGGATGGAAAAAAATTACATGATCTTTACAAAGAAGCTTTTACCCCTTGGGAATGGCATGAAGAGTTAATGCTGGTAGCAAAAAAGGAAGGTTTGATTTGTTTTTCATCCCCTTTTGACAAAACAGCAGTTGATTTTTTAGAAACCTTAAATGTTCCCGCTTATAAAATTGCTTCATTTGAAATTACAGACATCCCTTTAATTGAATATGTAGCTTCAAAAGGCAAGCCAATTATTTTGTCTACAGGAATTGCTGAAATAAAAGACATTGAATTAGCACTTGATGCCTGTAAAAGAATGGGAAATCACGACATCGCATTATTAAAATGTACATCAAGTTACCCTGCTCCAATAGAAGAGGCTAATATGTGTATGGTGAAAGATTTAGCAAGTCGATTTAATGTAATAAGTGGGCTCTCCGATCACACTTTGGGTTCTACCGCTCCAGTTGTAGCCACTGTATTTGGAGCTAAAATTATTGAAAAACATTTTATTTTAGATAGATCTGTTGGAGGGCCAGATGCATCTTTTTCTATGAACGAGTTAGAGTTTACAGAAATGGTAAAAGCAGTTAGAGAAGCTGAAAAGGCCGTTGGAGAAATTAATTATGACCTTACTGAAAAGCAAATAAAAGGAAGAGATTTTTCAAGGTCATTGTACGTTGTGGAGGCTGTCAAAAAAGATGATGTCGTTACTGACAAAAATGTAAGATCCATTCGCCCTGGTTTTGGATTGCATCCCAAACATTATAAAGAAGTTCTAGGAAGTACCTTTATCAGAAATATAGAAAAAGGAACCCCTCTAAGTTTTAGTTTAATAAAAACCGATTCAGATGAATAAAAATGAAGTAACGGTTGTAATCCCTATATATAAAACAGAGTTATTAGATTTCGAAATAAAATCTTTAAATCAATGTGTTAAAATATTAGGGCATCATTCGATTGTTTTTGTCCAACCTGAATCTTTGGATGCATCTTCCATAAACTTTGAGGGGCGTATTTCATCTGAAAAATTTCCGGATCATTACTTTAAAAATATCTTTGGTTATAATCGTTTGATGTTAACAGACAGCTTTTATGAGCGATTTGTACATTCTAAATACATTTTGATTTATCAATTAGATGCTTATGTTTTTAAAGATGAATTATTGTATTGGTGTTCTAAAGACTACGATTACATTGGAGCACCTTGGATAGCTACTCCTAATAAAGGGTTTAAAAAGCTTTTATCACTATTTGATTCTAAGAAAAAGAAAGCACGTTCAAAAATATTTTATAAAGTTGGTAATGGCGGTTTTTCCTTAAGAAAAGTAAGTTCTCACATAGCCAATTCAAAAAAAATGAAGTCAGTTATAGAGAAAAATTTAAGTCGTTCAGAAGACGATTTTAGAATTATGGAAGACGTGTTTTGGTCCTCAATTCCTCAGTACGACTCTAGTTTCTTAATTCCAGATTATAAAGAAGGATTGCAATTTGCCTTTGACCGAAAACCAGAACTAGCTCTAAAACTAAATAATAATAAACTACCTTTTGGTTGCCATGGATTTGAAAAGCCAAAAGTAAAAATGTTTTGGAGTCGATTAATGTCTTAGTTTTTCTAATCACTGCCAAGTTTCATATGTCCTTTTATTTTGTAGTACTTTAAATGTTGTTTGCCGATGGTTAAGTCATTTTAACAATCGAAAATTCCGAGCCTTAAAAAATGCGCCTCTATTGGCCTTGAAAAAAGCCTAGGATAGTCTTTCTCCTAATTTGAATAATTTAGCTTTTATTCCTACTATAAAGTAGGAAGTTTGCCGTAATGGTAGATATCCACTATTGATGTTAGTCTTTAATCTATACGAATCGTGAAGATTGAGGCCTTTCCGCTCCCTACTTTTTTTTGTCATAATTCCAGTCAAAGCACTAAACTCATGCCTTGAAATTATAAAATACTTTAAAAGTGGGAGGATGAAATATACCATTTTAAGTTCTTTTTTTACCATTTTAAAAAAGAAGTTTAGGGTAATTTTGAATTATAAATAAAACAATATTAAACATAAATATCATGAAAACACAAAACAAACAAAAAAGAGTATTATTAGTTATGTCATCTTATGATGATATGGGATTAAGTGGAAAACAATCTGGAACATGGTTTCATGAGGTAGCAGCTCCATATTATATTTTAACAGAAGCAGGTCATGAAGTGGTCTTTGCATCACCAAAGGGAGGGGAAGCTCCAATTGATCTTTTGAGCATGAAAGCACCATTTACCACAGAGTATACCGAACGTTTTTTTAATGACCCTGTAGCCATGTTTGCAGTGCAACGAACGAGAGTACTACAAAATATAGATTACAACACCTTTGATTCTGTGTTTTTTCCAGGAGGGTATGGTCTTATTTGGGATTTAGCATCTGATCAGCATACCATTAAACTTATTAAAGATTTCTACGAGTCTGGAAGGCCTATAGCAATGGTTTGTCATGCAGCTGCAATCCTAAGAGATGTTAAACTAACCAATGGTAAGTATTTAGTGGAAGGGTTAAACCTTACTGGTTTTAAAAATAGTGAAGACGAAGAAATAGAGCTCTTACACCACTTGTTATTTTCCTTAGAAGATGAGTTAAAAGGAAGAGGAGCAAACTACAAGAGTGTTGCAAATTGGGAGCCAAATGTTGTTGTGGATGGCGCATTAATGACGGGACAAAGTCCTGCATCGGCAGCACCATTAGCAGAAGCTCTTTCTGAAGTTCTAAAAACAGAAGAATTAGTAACAGTGTAAATAAATGTTTATGTCTAAATTTAGTCTACTTAAAAATGTTGAATAATACAAACTGTTTTCTTATGGAAAAACCAGATAATTTAAACTTTCTTGAAAAGGGTTTAATAAAAAAAAAGAGAAGAGAAGCAAAACTATCATTATTTGATATTGCATTAAGGCTAAGTTTAGACAAAAAACAAATCATTAGATACGAAAAGGGTGTAGACCCTATACCAAATAATATTTATATTAAAATAGTTAAAATGCTTAATATTAACTCTTAATTACATTAAAAATAAAATCATGTTAAATAAAATTATAATCGCACATTTTTTTATATTATTATTCTTTAGTTGTTCTAGTAATGATAAAAATAATAAAAATCAATTAAAGGAAGAACAACAAGTTGCGAGTAAACCGTATGTTCACATTGGAGGGCCTAAGGTAGATATACTTTATAACGGATATGTTAAACCTATTGAAGGAAAAACATTTTTACCGGGAGCTAAACCAGATGGTTCAAGAAAAGTAGCAAGTACAATAAGCTTGATTAGAACAAAAGATATGATTATGGTTGCTGATCCTGGGATGACAGCAAAAGGAGATTGGAAAAATATAATACTTGAAATAGAGCATTTAGGAATTAAAAAAGAAGATGTAACCCATGTATTTATTAGTCACCATCATCCAGATCATAATACTAAGGTAGGTATTTTTCCAAATGCCACAGTAGTTGACTTTTGGGCTACATACAATCATGATGACTGGAACGACCATTCCGATAAGTATGAAATTAGTGAAGGGGTTACCATTATTAAAACACCAGGACATACCCATGAAGATGCAAGTTTGCTTGTGGAAACAGAAAAAGGAACGTATCTCTTAACACACATGTGGTGGAACAATGAATTTGGTCCAGAAAAAGACCCTTTAGCACAAAATCAAGAAGAGCTTGATAAAAATAGAGCCGAATGGGTAAGTGAAGTCGATTGGATTGTTCCAGGACATGGTGCGATGTTTAAAAACCCAAAGAAAAAAGAAAAAACAAAGGCAGAATTAGCAGTTCAAAAGGCGGCAAAATTATGGGTAAAAAATTTCAACAAAGGAAATATTGAATATTGTATAAATGTATATCAAGAAGATGCAGTTATGAACGTTAAGCCTGTAGGCACCTTTAAAGGAAGAAAAGCAATAGGTGATTTTTGGAAAAAAATGGTCAACGAATCAAAAGCAAGTTTTTTAGTATACCGTAATACGAGGATAAAACAAATTAATGAAAACACGGTTCATCTTGCTTCAGATTGGACGATGAATATAGGAGAAGGTATAATTACAAAAGAAGAATGGGTAAAAGGGAAAGATGGTATTTGGAAATTTAAAAGTGATAGTTTTGAAATTAAAAAACAATATTAAAAATAAGAGATCCTCGTTTAAAGACCCTATTAAATTCTTAACATAAAATAACTTAGTTAAAAAAGAATAAGAAGAGGAAATTAAAAAATATAGCATGTAAAATAATCAAATATAGAAAATTACTAACTTAAATGATTCTTTTACTAAAAGGGATGTTTTGGTAACGGACTGGGGGTATTCAGGTTTAATAAAACACAAAGGGAAGAAAATGCTTTTTGATGTAGCAAATAATCTGGAAATATTCCCTGGTTTTACTCGTATTTATCTAGTTTCAAACTTTATTAAAACTTTACAATTAGCTGAAATATGGCTTGTAATGGATGCGCCAGATGGTCAGAATTTAGTAATCAGTTTATAATAAATAGAATTGTTATAATGTAAAAAGTATAAATTATGGAAGATGTAATAGTTGTTGGTGGTGGTTTATCTGGTTTGACGGCCGCATTTCTTTTGAAAAAAGAAGGTGAAAATGTAAAAGTTTTAGAGGCTGGAAGCGAGTTAGGCGGAAGGATTAAAACGATAAATACCCCTTTAGGAACAGCTCTTGAAATGGGAGCTACATGGGTTTTTCAAGACCCCAACCTAAAAAGATTACTTTCCGAATTAGAATTAGATTTGTACAATCAATATAATTCGGGAATTGCTCTTTATGAGATAGGTGCATCGCAAAAAATACAACAATTTAATGCTGATCAAATGACTGGAGGGCAAACGTATAGCAAAATTGTAGGAGGTTCTTCTAGAGTGATACACACGCTAGCTGAAAAGATAGGTTTTGAAAATATTTTGACTAATAAAATCATCCAAAAAATTGAAGATAAGGAAGATTTCATCGAGTTAAGGACTAGAGATAATAATATTTTTAGAGCTAAAAAAGTTATAATAACGATACCTCCCAAGTTACTAGAAGCGACCATAGATTTTATACCACCGTTACCAGAACAACATAACAACTTTAGAAAAAAAACACATACATGGATGGGGGAGTCTGTTAAATTTTCAATAGAATATAAAACCCCTTTTTGGAGGAAAAAAAATCTCGCAGGGCTTGCCGTTAGTGATGTAGGAATCGTTAGAGAAGTGCAAGATCATGTAAATGGGAATAATGATTCCTTTGGTTTGGTTGGGTTTCTAAGTTTAAGTGAACGAGAATATAATTTAACAAAAAAAGAAAGAAAAGAGATTGCTAAAAAAGATTTAGTTAGACTCTTTGGAGAAGACGCAAAAGAAATTGTAAATTATGAAGATTTTATATGGAATACACACCCATTTACGTCTTCTGAATTCCACATTAATGGTGGTCTTTATGCGCACCAAAATAATGGAAATAGATTCATCTCTGAAACACAAATGAATGGAAAGCTATACTTTGCAGGGGCCGAGACATCTTCCATTAGTTCAGGACTTATGGAAGGAGCTGTAATATCTGCTATAAAAGCTGCAAAATTAATAGTAAATAGCGTATCTAAAACAGTTTAAAATGAGTTTTAAAAACAAAAGAGTACTTATTACTTTAGGTAGTAGTGGTATTGGTCTTGCAGCTGCAAAAACATATTCATAAAAAGGAGCTGATGTAGTTCTCTAATTGAAAAACTAAAGAAAAACTAAACATAAGCTAAAAGAAGTAGTAAAAGAGAGAGTAGGAATGCCCCAATTTTTTTACTTGTGATATAGCCAAAACAAAGAGCTTAATTGATGGATATAAAAAAATAGAGTAACAAAATAGTGCAATAGATATTTTAGTTATAAGCCTAGTGTTGGAAAATTTGGCAGCATAGAAGAAGTTACAGTAGACCATGATGACCTTGTAATGAGTACAAATACGAAAGGTGCTTTTTTTACCGTAAATATTTTTTAAAAAACGTATTAAAAAAGGAGGGAGTATTGTTATAATAAATATTGTAATATTGCCAAATGAAATTTACCCTCGCAAAATCATACATTCAATTTCAAGCACAATTAGCAGCTCTTATAGGCTCTTTTGATAATACAGGGCTCCAATTTGGTGAAGTTGGTAGAAATAGTATAAAATTATTTGATTTAGAAGGCGAACAAATTAATA
>Ga0115569_10002493_pt1 | contig 13951 bp, 9 predicted proteins | sample COGITO_mtgs_1205_2_FD_87295 | JGI IMG/M metagenome (GOLD analysis project Ga0115569, IMG submission 87295) | Pelagic marine microbial communities from North Sea - COGITO_mtgs_120503 | ecosystem: Environmental > Aquatic > Marine > Epipelagic | place: Germany:Helgoland, sampling site Kabeltonne...
AGGCTGCGTGGGATCGGCGTCGCTGTCATGACCATCCTATGCGGATAGCGTCCATCTGGACGTGCAGCTGAGAGTGCCGCGCGCTGCATAACACCGAAGCGGTGCTGTTCATCCACGATCGACAGCACGAGGTCCTTAAACAGGATCTCGCCGGCGACGAGCGCATGGGTTCCAACTATGAAATCGATTTCGCCCATCGCGAGCAGCCCGCGCACCTGCTTAATCTCAGCCCGCGGCAGAGAAGCCGTAAGGAGCCCTATTCGAAGCGGGATATCCCCTGCCCCACTCTCGACCAAATTAGTAAGCGTCCGGTAATGCTGTTCAGCCAACAATTCAGTAGGGGCCATCAGCGCCGTTTGTCCACCGCACGCTGCTACGGCAACCGCGGACAACATGGCAACTGCCGTCTTCCCACTACCTACGTCACCCTGCACGAGACGGTTCATCGGATTCGGTCGTGCGAGATCCTCAAGTACCTCGCCCACCACGCGACGCTGTGCTCCAGTGAGCTTGTAGGGCAGCGCCTTCGCAGCCGCACGGGATTCCATTCGCGTCGAATCGATCGCGATCCCCGGACGTTGCGTCGCCTTTGCCCTTCGCAGAGCAAGCCCAAGCTCGAGCAGGTATAGCTCTTCCAGGACAAGTCGTTCATGGGAGGGCGATGCAAATGCCTCGTATTCCTGGACGTCTACGTCTGTGCCGGGTCGATGAAGCGCTTTGAGCGCATGGGAGATCGATGGGAGTCCGCGCTCTTCGACGATGTGTGGAGGAAGGTGCCCTTTCACAAGATCGCTATAGGCATCGACAGCCTGGCCGATCAACCGCCGCAAGGTGCGCGGGTTCATGCCATCGGGCGCCGAGTAGACTGGAACGACCGCGCCGAGCTCCGCACTCGCCGAAACACTCTTCACCGGAGCCGTTTCTGCTGCCGCCACCTCGGCGCTCACGCCGTTGCTAGGTACTGCTTCACTCTGTCCCCCAGGAGCGTCGACGACTTCAACGTCCGGATGAATCAGCTCCTTTGAGAACCGGTAGCGCTTAACCTCACCACTCACGAGAAGCCAGCGCCCCTTCACGACAGAATTCGCAATTTGCTCGCCGCCGCGGAACCACTTGAGCGTCACGACATCGTCTTCGTCTCCGACGACTGCTTGAAAAATCTTCCCGAAACGCCCCCCGCGCCGAGTAGGTGTCCAGTCGACCACCTTGACTTCGGCGACAAACGTCGCGCTCGATCCGACCTTTAACTCTCCAACACCCAATACGCGCCGTCGATCTTCGTAGCGCGTTGGCAACCAGAAGAGCAGATCACTAATTCGTTCGAGACCACGACGCGCAAAGCCATCAGCCTTCTTGGGCCCGACGCCTGACAACGCCGCGAGGGACTTGCCTAACAGCTCATCCCCAAAGCCAGCTCGCCCGAGCGGATCGATCAGCTCAAGAAGCTCGCGACCGATATCTCGCCGCGGCGCCTCGGGCTTTCGCGCCTTGAGACGCTTGTTGATCTTTGTGAGTCGCGCGCGCAAGTCCGTCGGAATCGATCGTCCCAGCACCTGGCCTAAGCGCTTCTTGGCCTCGGCCTCTGCTTCGGAAGGCGCTCGTTTCTTGAGATCTTCGAACTCTTCCGCCCGCCCAAGCGCAACGACCGCGGCATGCAGCGCGGCGAGCTGTTCAAACAAGGATTCGGGCATGACGAGCGGCCTCTCTGCGGCGACCTACATGCTCTCGTGAATCTGCTGAATCGATCGGACGCCGATCGACTCCGAGCGCATGGCCTCAATCGCGTCCGCCGAAGCGCGGAATGCGGCAAGAGTCGTGCAGTACGGCACGCCCGCCAGCAGTGCAGCCCGGCGTAAGGACTTCGAATCTTCGATGGACTTCGGATCCGTATCGACCGTATTCACAACCATCACCACTCTTCCGCTTTCAATTAGGTCCGCCGTATCCGGCTTACCTTCGTAGACCTTGTTCACGACCGCAGCCTTTACGCCGAGGCGCTCGAGGGCGTCCGCCGTGCCACGAGTCGCCACGACATCGAAGCCAAGATCTACAAGCGTCTTCACCGGTTGGAAGACTCGCTGATGCTCTTCCTCGCGAACCGACACGAGCACCGTCCCACCTTCGGTCGGAAGGCTATTGCCAGCTTCGATCTGTGCCTTCGCGAAGGCGCGACCAAAGCTTGAGTCGATGCCCATAACTTCGCCTGTGCTCTTCATCTCAGGGCCGAGCAGAACGTCGACTCCAGCGAACTTCACAAAGGGGAAGACGGCTTCCTTTACCGAGAAATGCTTCGGAACGATCTCCTCAGTAAAGTTGAGGGCCTCAAGCGACTCTCCGGCCATCACCCGTGCAGCCAGCTTCGCAAGCGGTCTCCCGATCGCCTTGGACACGAACGGGACCGTTCGTGAGGCACGCGGATTTACTTCGATCACATAGATCTGCTCATCCTTGACCGCATACTGCACGTTCATCAGCCCGCGTACGCCAATCTCAAGAGCGAGCTGACGCGTCGCCTCAACGATCTCCGCAATTCTCTCAGGCGCGAGAGAATACGGCGGTAGCGAACACGCGGAATCACCGGAATGAACGCCGGCTTCTTCGATGTGCTCCATAATACCGCCTACCACGACCCGCTCACCATCACAGATGGCGTCGACGTCGACTTCCGTCGCGTCAGCCAGGAAGCGGTCGATCAGTACGGGATGCTCATCAGAAGCCTGAACCGCGAAACGCATGTACTGCCTCAGCCCTTCGACGTTCTGCACGATCTGCATCGCCCGCCCCCCTAACACGTAGGATGGGCGGACCAGGACCGGATATCCAATTCGGGCGGCAATGATCTCCGCCTCCTGCGAGCTTCGCGCGACATCGCCTTCGGGTCGCACGAGACCGAGCTGTTCAAGCATCTCATCGAATCGTTCGCGGTCTTCCGCTCGGTCGATGGCATCAGGGGGCGTGCCTATGATCGGTGCCCCCGCGGCCTCAAGTGCGACTGCCAGCTTGAGCGGCGTCTGTCCCCCGAACTGTACGATTACGCCATCCGGCTTCTCCGTCTCGATGATCTCGAGCACGTCCTCAAGCGTCACAGGCTCGAAGTAGAGCCGATCGCTCGTGTCATAATCCGTCGATACGGTCTCGGGATTGCAGTTGACCATGATCGTCTCATAGCCCGCTTCGCGTAGCGCGAAGACCGCATGCACGCAGCAGTAGTCGAACTCGATGCCCTGCCCGATTCGGTTTGGCCCCCCACCGAGGATCATGATCTTCTTCTTGTCCGTCGGATCCGCTTCGCACTCGTCCTCGTACGTCGAGTAGAGGTAAGGCGTATGTGCAACGAACTCGGCAGCGCAGGTATCGACGCGCTTATAAACCGGGCGAATTCCGAGCCGCTTTCGCTGCGCACGAACATCGTCTTCGTTCGTCTCCCAAAGCGCGGCGAGCCGTGCATCCGAAAAGCCTAGCTGCTTCGCAGGGCGCAGCAGCCGGTCACGCTCAGGCGTCGACGCTGCCGCGAGATTTCCTTCGGCGACCGCGATCTCTTCCAAATTCCGAAGGAACCAGGGATCGATCTTTGTTCGGTCGAAGATCTCCTCGACGCTAACGCCACGGCGAAACGCTTCAACTATCGCAAAAGGGCGACCGGGGCGCGGCGTATCGATATCCGCCCAAAGCTGCTTTTCGCCCTCCTCGCCTTCTGCGAGTTCCGGTGGATCGAATCCAACATGACCGATTTCAAGCGAGCGAATCGCCTTCTGAAAGCTCTCCTTGAAGGTCCGGCCGATCGCCATCACTTCGCCGACCGACTTCATCTGAGTCGTTAGCTCAGAGTCCGTGTTAGGGAATTTTTCGAAAGTGAAACGTGGGATCTTTGTCACGACGTAATCGATCGAGGGCTCGAAGGAAGCCGGCGTCTCTGCGGTAATGTCGTTGCGGATCTCGTCGAGGGTGTACCCGATCGCAAGCTTGGCCGCGATCTTCGCGATCGGGAAGCCCGTCGCCTTCGACGCAAGTGCCGAGCTTCGCGACACTCGAGGATTCATTTCGATCACGATCAGCGAACCATCTTCCGGGTTCACCCCGAATTGAACGTTCGAGCCGCCGGTATCCACGCCGATCTCGCGCATGATGGCGATCGCTGCGTCACGCATCTCCTGATATTCTCGGTCGGTGAGCGTCTGCGCGGGCGCGACCGTAATCGAGTCCCCCGTATGTACACCCATGGCGTCGAAGTTTTCGATCGAGCAGATGATCACTACGTTGTCCGCAGTGTCGCGCATAACTTCGAGCTCGTACTCTTTCCACCCGATCACCGATTGTTCCACGAGAATCTGGCTCGTCGGCGACTGGTCCAAAGCCCACTGCGCCATGCGGTCGAAGTCTTCGTCCTGCTCGCAAACGCCACCGCCCGAGCCACCCATCGTGAAGCTCGGTCGGATAATTGAAGGCAGTTTCGTTCGCTTAAGAATTTCACGCGCCTCTGCGACGGTGGTCGCGATGCCCGAGGCCGGCATCTTGAGTCCGATGCGGTCCATTGCAGCGCGGAAGAGTTCGCGATCTTCTGCCTTATTAATTGCCTCGAGATTCGCGCCGATCAACTGAACTTCGTACTTGTCGAGCACTCCTGCCGCGTCGAGGTCGATAGCGAGATTGAGCGCCGTCTGGCCACCGATCGTCGGCAGTAGCGCATCGGGTCGCTCGATCGCGATGATCTGTTCGATCGACGTCACGGTCATAGGCTCGATGTAGGTTCGATCTGCGGTCTCCGGATCCGTCATAATCGTCGCAGGATTCGAATTCAGCAGAACGACCCTGTAGCCCTCCTCCCGGAGAGCCTTACAGGCCTGGGTGCCGGAGTAGTCAAACTCACAGGCCTGCCCGATCACGATCGGCCCGGATCCGATCACCATAATCGTTTGGATGTCGTCTCTTCGCGGCAACTTGGACTCCGATGGTTCAACCATCACTCTAGGTATCAAACGAAGGACAGGCCCTCGAGATATGATTGGGAAAGCGGTCGAAAGGCGGCCGGAGCCCTTTCAGGAGCGGCTCGACTTCATTCCACTGATCTGTGCTCCGGTGACCGACTCGCCCTTGGAGCAGCGCTCCACAAGCTCACGGAACCGGCTGAAGAAATACGATGCATCGTGTGGTCCCGGCGAGGCTTCCGGGTGGTACTGCACCGAAAAGAGCGGCTTCGATTCATGCGCCAAGCCCTCGACGGTGTCGTCATTCAGATTGATATGCGTAACTACGACCGGTTCACCGGCAGCCGTTAGGCTGTCCGCATCGACCGCATAGCCGTGGTTCTCGGCGCAGATCGCAACCTTCCCCGTCGCCAAATCCTTGCCCGGCTGATTTCCACCGTGGTGACCAAACTTGAGCTTCCGAGTGGTCCCACCGAGGGCCAGTCCAAGAATCTGATGCCCTAAGCAAATTCCGAAGACCGGCTTGCTCTGCGTGAGCTCACGTACGATCGGCTGAACGCCTTCGACCGCCGACGGATCCCCAGGGCCATTCGACAAGAATATGCCGTCGGGATTCATGGCGAGCGCCTCCGCCGCGGGCGTCGTGGCCGGGACGACCGTCACATCAAATCCCTGTTCGACTAAAAGCCGGAGAATATTCCGCTTCACACCAAAATCGTAAGCGACTATCTTAAGCCTTTGCCCCGGACGATCGGGACGCACGAGCTGCCCTCCGATCCCGCCCCAGATCCCATCATCAAATGAGTAGGCAGCATCGCAAGTGACCTTCGCCACCCAATCATGACCATCGAGCCCCGGCGCCTCACGCGCAATGGCCACGAGTTCATCCGCATCTTGCTTCGCCGGGTCCGTCGAGAGCACCCCGACCTGAGCGCCTCCGTCACGAATTCGTCTAACGAGCGCACGGGTGTCGATCCCCGACAACCCGGGGATACCAGACTCAGCGAGCTTCGAATCAAAATCAGCTTCGGAGCGGTAATTGCTCGGTGCCAAGAGTTCCTTGACCACGAAGCCGGACAAGAATGGCTTGCGCGACTCGTCGTCCATCTCATTCACGCCAACATTCCCAATCTGCGTGTAGGTCATAGTCACGATCTGTCCGGCGTAGGACGGGTCCGTAGCGATCTCCTGGTAACCCGTCAGGCTCGTATTAAAAACGACCTCACCGCTCTGGACCGTACGGGCCCCGAAAGCTCGTCCTCGATAGATCGTACCATCGGCCAAAGCCAGCGCCGCGGGCGCAGCCTCATGGCCTAACAGTTCGTCCGTCGAGGCGCTCTCGCCCGGTTCCTGCGAATCAGCACTCATCGGATCAACACTCCACGTTCGTGGTCATAAATCAGCCGACCGTCGACGATCGTCGCAGTGACGCGTCCCGTAAGCGACTGTCCGGCCCAGGGCGAGTTGCGACTCTTAGAGAAGCCTCGCGCCGGGTCGTAATTCCATTCCTGATTTGGCTCAATCAGAGCGACATCTGCAACCGACCCGACCTTCAAGCTGCCTCCTTCGAGGGAAAGCAGGCCTGCAGCATTCGTCGAGAGTCGACGAATGAACTCGATCGGCGTGAGCGTCCCATCTCGAACTAGATCGAGACATACGGCGACCGCCGTCTCAAGGCCGAGCATGCCGGGAGGTGCCTCAGTAAATTCGACTTCTTTTTCGTAGCTCGCGTGGGGCGCATGGTCCGTTGCGATTACGTCGATCGTCCCGTCCGCGAGCGCTCTTCGTAGCGCGTCTACATCGGTCTGGCGGCGGAGCGGCGGAGCCACGCGGGTACTCGTATCGAATCCCATAGTGTCTTCGTCGGTCAAAGTGAGATGGTGCGGCGTGACTTCAGCGGTCACAAGAAGACCAGCCTCCCGTGCCTTGCGAATCATGTGTACGGCGCCCGCCGTCGAAACGTGGGCGATATGTAGCTTCGCTCCCGTCAGAGCGGCCAAGCGGATGTCGCGAGCGACCATGATTTCTTCGGCCGCCGCGGGATTACCGGGCAAGCCTAGCTTCGTAGAAACGGTGCCCTCATTCACCACGCCCGCTCCGCGAAGCGCGCAGTCCTCTGCGTGTACTATGACGATGGCATCTGCCATCCGCGAATACTCGAGCACACGCCGCATGACCGCCGCATCGCTGATCGTCGCGCCATCGTCGCTGAAAGCGATCGCTCCGGCTTCCTTAAGCGCGACCATCTCCGTCATCACTTCGCCAAGCAGACCCTGAGTCGCCGCTGCAATCGGACGAATCTTGGCGGGGGATTCCTTTTCCGCACGATCGAGGATGTACTTCGTCACTGAAGGGTCATCGTTGACCGGCGCCGTATTCGCCATACAAGCGACCTGCGTGAAGCCGCCCGCGACTGCGGCGGTGCCGCCAGAAGCGAGGTCTTCTTTGTACTCCTGGCCCGGCTCGCGCAGGTGCGCATGAACATCGATCAATCCGGGGACAACCCATGCACCCTCGGCATCGAGGATCTCTGTGCCTTCTTCGGGAATGGGATTGCCACCGGTTTCGAACGCCACCACGCGTCCGTTTTCAATCAGAAGCTCGCCGGCTCCGGGCGGAAGATCGGTATCCGTGCTCGGGTCAAGGAACCGTCCGTTGCGAATGAGAATTTTCGACATCGGCTAATGCCCTCCCCGTCCAGCAACCAGGTAGAGCAGCGCCATTCGCAAAGCCACGCCGTTGCGGACCTGATCGAGGATCACGCTCGGACGATCATCTGCGAGATCGTGGGACAGCTCGACTCCGCGGTTGACCGGCCCGGGATGCATCACGATCGCATCTTCTTTCGCATAACGAAGCTTTGCGCGATCGAGCCCAAAAGTCGCAGCGTATTCGCGCACGCTCGGGAAGCAAGCACCTTCAAGACGTTCCATTTGAATGCGAAGCGCCATCACGACATCCGCGCCTTCAATCGCCTCAGCCAGATTCGTATAGGCCTTCACGCCGAGGCTTTTCTCGACATCCGCTGGGAGCATCGTCGGCGGTCCCGCCACCCGCACTTCCGCGCCTAGCTTCTTAAAGCCGTAGATATTGGAGCGAGCGACGCGGCTGTGGGCGATGTCGCCAATGATCGTGATAGTGAGGCCCTCTATTCGGCCCTTCTGTTCGCGCACAGTCAGCATATCGAGTAGGGCCTGGGAAGGATGCTCGTGAGCACCGTCACCGGCATTGATTACGGGGGCCTTGAGGACTTTCGCTAGGCGATGCGGGACACCAGCGACCTTATGGCGCACGACGACCGCATCAGGATCCATTGCATCAAGGGTTTTTGCGGTATCGAGTAACGTCTCGCGCTTAGAGACGCTCGACCCCGAGACGGAAAAGTTCACGACGTCCGCCGCGAGTCGCTTGCCAGCGATCTCGAAGCTTGTCTGCGTCCGCGTCGAAGGCTCGAAGAAGAGATTGATCACCGTACGGCCACGCAGCGTCGGCACCTTCTTCACTTCGCGGTTCCCGATTTCCTGCATGCGCTCGGCTGTCTCGAGAATCGTATCGATATCCTCGCGTGAGAGATCCTCGATCCCAAGGATGTCGCGCCCAATCATTCGGGTCCCTCCAGCGTCTCGCTGTCAGACCTAACAACTAGTTCAAGCTCGCCGATGGTAAAGTCCTCATCGCTCTGATCACGCCCTACCGAGCCCGTCGCGTCAGGGGCCGGCAATTGCACCGCGTGAAAGACAACCTTATCCGTTGGCTGGGTCGGTATATTCTTGCCTACGTAGTCGATCTTAATAGGAAGCTCGCGATGGCCCCGGTCCACGAGTGCGACGACGCGGACGTGCGATGGTCTACCGAAATCCATCAAGGCATCCATGCCCGCGCGAATCGTCCGCCCTGTGCTCACGACGTCTTCGACAAGCACCACGACGCGGTCATCCACAGAGGATGGCATCTCCGTTCGGCGCAGAAGCGGCCGGCTTCCGCGGGTCGACAAATCATCGCGGTAGAGCGTCGTATCAAGGATGCCGAGTGGCGGACGCAACCCAGTCAGGCTCTCAAGGTTATCCGCCAAAAGACGGGCAAGAGGCACGCCGCCATTGGGGATTGCAACAAGATAGAGACGTTCGGTGCCATCAGCGCTCTCGACGATCTCGTGCGCGATACGTATTAGCGCTCGGCGGATCGACTCATTGTCGAGAACCACTCGCTCTTCCTGCCTGGGCATGACAGCAGGTACCGCGGGGTTTCGGTCCTCTTGCAAGGACGCGCTAGGGGGTGTTATCGGCACGCGAGTTTCCTCAGTCCTTCCCCGGCTCTCTGGACGGGCTTAAAGGATTAAGTTGATCGCGCGCAAGAGTACCGCGACGGCAGCGTCTCGCAATCGTTGAAGCGGCGGAAAATCAGCGCTGGCCGAGGGGCACCCGCTGAGAGCCGGGCGGCCTCTTAGGACTACGATGTCTCCTCAGCAGATTCGCACTGAACGCTCTGAAGTACGCGGTCCCAACGCTTCTCGACCGTGAACCAGTTCACGGGATTGAAGAAGGACAGCATATTCCCGTCCATCGCCCAGGACCAATAGAGGATGAATGCAGGTCCCTTGAGCTCTTCCAAGCGGACGGTGCCCCACCCGCGGCTGTCATTCGAATTATCGCGGTTATCGCCCATCATGAAGTAGCGGCCCTCTTCCACGATATACGTCCCACGGTCGAATTTCGGATGTATCGCCGGGCGCGGCCCATCCAGAATACCGTGCCGGCAATCGCCAAGCATTTCCCAGCTCTTCTTGAAGCGGACACCGTCGTCGCCGACAAAATCCGCGGCGGCCGGCGTGAGGTCCTGCGGCACGCTGTTCACGAAGAGCTGGCCACGACGCCAAGTGATCTTGTCGCCGGGCAGCCCCACGAGGCGCTTCACAAAATCCTCGTGGATCGAGCCATCCGGCGCGAGATCCACAGGCATGATCGCGTGGCTATTTCCTATTCGCGGCCGAGCCACTTCAAAGACCACTACGTCGCCGCGCTCGGGCTCACGCCAACCAGGAATCCTGGCATCTGTAAAAGGAATACGTGGCCCGTAGGCAAGTTTATTCACGAAGAGGTGGTCACCCACGAGAAGCGTCGGAAACATCGAGCCGCTCGGAATCCGAAAGGGCTCGATCACGAAATGTCGGATGGTGAGGGCGATCGCGACCGCGACGGCAAGCGTCACAACCTGTTCGATGATCGCACTGATCGCGCCGGGCTCTTCTTCCGGCTGTATCGGCGGACCACCTCCTGAACCGCTTCCGGGCCGTCCGTCCGTCGCCGCTTCTGCCGCACGTTCAGATGTGCCTTCGATGTTCTTTGACATCAGTCGTCTCCGAGGCGCAGGGCAGCCAAGAATGCCTCCTGCGGAATTTCGACGCTGCCCACCATCTTCATACGCTTCTTGCCTGCCTTCTGCTTTTCCAGCAGCTTGCGCTTTCGGCTGATGTCTCCGCCATAACACTTCGCCAACACGTTCTTTCGAACAGCGCGCACCGTGGTGCGCGCGATCACGCGCGTGCCGATTGCCGCTTGAATCGCGATCGGGAATTGCTGCCGGGGAATGAATTCCTTGAGCTTCTTCGCGAGCTCCGAGCCGCGACCAAACGCCTTGTCCTTATGCACGATCAAAGAGAGTGCATCCACCGCATCGCCGTTTACTAAAACGTCGAGTTTCTGTAATGCCGCCGGCCGGAAGCCCACGAGTTCATAGTCGAAGGAGCCGTAACCCCGAGTTGCACTCTTAAGCTTGTCGTGAAAATCCGTGACGATCTCGTTCAAAGGCAGCTCATAACGAACCTGCACCCGCGTGCCATGGACGCCCATGTCCTTTTGAACACCACGGCGGTCCTGGCACAAGCCGAGCACGGCACCGAGATGCTCGGAGGGAACGTGGATAGTGGCGAGCACGACGGGCTCCTCGATCTGCGTAATATCCTGGGTCTCAGGCAGCGCGGACGGACTCTCAATTTCGAAGGGCTCGCCGTCCCTGGGCACGACCTTATATCTCACCGTTGGCGCGGTCGTGATCAGGTCAAGATTATATTCGCGCTCGAGCCTCTCCTGCACAATTTCTGCATGAAGGAAGCCTAGAAATCCGCAGCGAAAACCGAAACCTAACGCCGCACTCGTTTCCGGCTCGTACGTGAATGAAGAATCATTCAGCTTGAGCTTCTCAAGCGCCGCCTTCAAATCTTCGTAGTCTTCTGACTCGACCGGGTAGAGCCCCGAGAAGACCATGGGCTTCACTTCTTGGAAACCTTCGAGGGCCTCCGCTGCCCCGCCTACGGCTGTAGTGATCGTATCCCCAATTTGCACTTCGGCCAGAGACTTGACGCCTGCCACGATCATGCCCACTTCGCCCGCGGAAAGGCTATCGACCTTGCGCGGAGTAGGGTCGATTACATTGAGCTGCGTGACCTCGTGCTCTATCCCCGCGATCATGAACTTCACGCGCTCGCGCCTGTTGATCGTTCCGTTCACCACGCGCACTAGCATGACTGCGCCTACATACGGGTCGAACCAAGCATCGAATACCAATGCCTGTGCCGGTGCATCGAGCACGCCGCGCGGTGCCGGGACCTTTTCGACGATAGCTTCCAAGACCGCCGCAATGCCCTGGCCTGTTTTGGCCGATACCTGCAAACAATCCGCTGCATCAAGACCGACGATGTCCTCGACTTCTTGCGCAACACGATCCGGATCTGCGCTCGGCAAATCAATCTTATTAATGACCGGAATCAACTCAAGATCCGCATCGATCGCTAGGTAAGCATTCGCGAGGGTCTGCGCCTCGATCCCCTGCGCGGCATCCACGATTAACAAAGCACCTTCGCAAGCGGCCAAAGCACGAGATACTTCGTAGGAAAAGTCGACGTGTCCGGGCGTGTCGATCAGGTTGAGAACATATTGCTTACCATCGGCCGCGACGTAATCCATTCGAGCGGTTTGCGCCTTAATGGTGATCCCGCGCTCGCGTTCGATATCCATATTGTCGAGAAACTGGGCTTTCTTCTGGCGCGCCGTAATCATCTTTGTTTCATCGAGCAGACGATCAGCAAGTGTGCTCTTGCCGTGATCGATGTGCGCGATGATGCAGAAATTGCGGATGCGCGATTGATCGACGCTCATCGCGGGACCTCGGAAGTCGGAATGGCGACATCGACCTCAGCTCGGGATTTAGGATCTTCGAGCGGCACAGCCAGCTCGTAGGGACAATCAGGGCCGGCAAGATAGCGGCTCAGCGCATCCTTCCACGAAGGCAGGGCGATTCCCTTCGATTCCGCCCAGCTGCAGTCGAGCACAGAAAAGACGGGACGCTTCGCAGCTGTCTCGAAGGTTGAGGAAGACACTGGATCAACGGCGACATCAGTAAAGCCAGCCTGATCGAGAATTTCACGAGCGAAGGCGAACCAATTCGTCTCGCCGCTGTTGCGAAGGTGCAGGAGGCCGCCGCCCCAGTTCTCGCGCTCCTGTCGAGCGATTGCTAGGAGTGCGAAGGCCAGGTCTGCAGCAAAGGTCGGCGCTCCCTGTTGGTCATCCACAACTTTTAGCGCGCCTTCGACCTCGCCCGATCGCCGCTTCTCTGCCTGATCGAGAATCGCCAAAGGGAAGTTTCTTCCGGGACCAAAGACCCAGCTTGTCCGCACGACCAAAGCGTTCGGGTCCGCACCCAGTACGGCAACTTCACCAGCCCGTTTGCTCGTCCCGTAAACCGTGCGGGGGTCCGTCGGGTCGGACTCGCGATAGGGAATCGTGCCATCCCCAGCGAACACATAATCCGTCGACACCGTGATGAAGCGAATGTCCTGTGCTGCGAGCTGCCTCGCCCATTCGCCAGGCGCGAGAGCGTTCGTCTGATAGGCGAGCGCGGCCTCGCTCTCACATAGATCGACCTGTGTGTAGGCCGCCGCATTGATCACGACTTCCGGTTGATCTGAAGCGGGTCGGTCGAGAATATTCGCAATACCGTCCGTCAGGCCGGTCGCGTCAGAGAGATCATGCTCGGCCCGCGTGAGCGCGAAAGCCAACGCCAAATCCGGCGCCGACGCGATTTGGCGCACGAGGCATTGGCCCAACTGCCCGCCCGCGCCAAGGACGCCGATTCGCCGCGGCACCGTTAGCTTCTCGTGTTCGGATACATCTGTCATGAGCCCTCGCGACCCTCCATGGGAGTCACCCATGTCGGCAAACGCTCGTCCCGCTTTAGCTGACCCGCCATCTCCCTAGCACGACCCTCGTCCTCGATCGGCTGGATGCGTACGCGCCACCGCCCAAATTCCTTACCTGCCGGTAAGATGGCAACGGGATATCGGGCGCGAAGATCTTCCGCCAAGCGATTGGCCGAAACCTCTTCAGAAAAGGCGCCCACCTGAATCGACCATCGCCGAGCACCCTGCGTTTGCGCCAACGCCGAATCCGGGCGCCCGAGTTCTCCGCTGACTAACTGTCTTCCGGAAAGCGCTTGGAGTGAGGTCTGTCTCACCGGAAGGGGCTCCATCCCGCTGCTCCTATCTCTCAGGCTAGGCTGCGCAGCGGAAACCTTGGACAGCCTTTCGGAAGCCTTGGCTTCCTCGGGGTCGACGAGCGGCGGGGCTTCAACCGCCGCCGATTGATCGATGTCCTTATCTCCTCGCCCAGCTCCGACACTAGGCACCGCGACACGCAAACCCGTCGATACGCTCGGAACCGCTCGTTCGCCGCGGCGAGCCGCATTCGCCTCCAGTTCGACTGATTCACTATCACCGCGCAGATGCGCTGCCAAGAGTTCCGGCTCTTCAGTCACTACGCCAAACAGGAGGCCCAGACCGAATCCAATTGCGACCAATAGGACCAAACGTCCCACTGCACGCAAGACCCCACCCGGACGGAGGCCACGTCCGCGAGGGCCGGCCATCACATGCGCTCCGGAGCGCCGATACCGAGCAGACCAAGCCCGCTCGCCAACACGTTGCGGATCGCCAGAGCAAGACCGAGGCGCGCCGCGGAAAGCTCCGCATCTTC
>Ga0115569_10002494_pt1 | contig 13947 bp, 12 predicted proteins | sample COGITO_mtgs_1205_2_FD_87295 | JGI IMG/M metagenome (GOLD analysis project Ga0115569, IMG submission 87295) | Pelagic marine microbial communities from North Sea - COGITO_mtgs_120503 | ecosystem: Environmental > Aquatic > Marine > Epipelagic | place: Germany:Helgoland, sampling site Kabeltonne...
CTCATTACCGCCGCGCTCTTCGCCCGCTCTCAGGGCCGGGGCGGGCAACACCTCAAGGTGTCCATGCTCCACGCGAGCCTCGCCTTTCTGTGGCCTGACGGGATGCAGAACTACGCCCTGCTAGGCGAGGGGGTTTCGGCGCCACTCAGCAAGGCCGCGCTTCCTATGCTTCGACCGACAGCCGACGGCTATATCTCGATCAGCTTCATTCAAGACCGAGAGTTCGAGTCACTTTGCCGAATGCTGGGCCAGGAAGAACTTCTCGAGGACGAGCGTTATGCGACGGCCGGCCCTCGCGCCCGAAATGCGCATCCGCTTCAGGAATCCCTCGATCCCGCGCTCCGCACCTTCACGACCGCAACTTTGGCGGAACAGCTCGCCAAGGCAGATGTGCCTCACGCGACGGTTGGGGATCCCGCGACAATCCACGAGGACCCCCAGGTGATTGCGAACGATCTCATCTTCGAGATGGATCATCACGTCGCGGGCCCGCTTCGCCAGCCGCGCCCGGTCGGCAACTTCTCGTCCACGCCCTCCGAGATTCGACGCGGGGCACCCGCGATGGGCGAGCACACTCGAGACGTTGCGACCGAAGCCGGGTACTCGGCCAAGGAAATCCAGGAGTTACTAGACCGAGGCATTCTCAAACAGGCCGAGAGTTAAGCGCCCAAATCCATCGCGCACCTAAGCTAGACCCATCCTCGTGTCGCCGATGGCCTTGCAACTTGCTCGCTAGTCAAGTTCCTCAACCGCGACGAGTTCGCCCAGGTAGCGATCATCCCACCACGACATTTGGAGCTGCTTAGCTCTTCGGAAGTAGAGTTGGATGTCGTATTCGATAGTGAAGCCGACTCCGCCCCAAACCTGTTGGCACATGGCCGTCACGTCGCGATAGGCATGGCACATGAAGAGCTTTGCCATCGGAGCCATGAGCTTCGTGTCTTTGCCGATGGACCTCGACCAAGCCGCGTCATAGACTAACGTCGAGCCGCCCTCGATCTGCGTGGCTGCATCCGCGAGGTAGTGCGAGATCGACTGGAACGCGCCGAGCGGCTTCCCGAATTGCTCGCGCGTTTTCGCAAAGTCGATCGTAATTTCGAGAGCCGCTTTGGCGCCGCCTGAAGCCTGTGCCGCAGCGAGCACGACCCCGTCTAGCATGACAGTGTTCCAAGTGGTCCATCCGGACCCAGCCGCGCCAATTCGATCCGCTTCGGAGACGCGCACGCCCTCGAAGTCGACTCGAAAGGTTGCCTCGGATCCGAGATTGAATCGCTGCGAGAGTGTTACGCCGGGTGCGTTGGGATCGACGAGAAAGAGGTCTACGTCTTCTAGGCCGTCGCCCGTTCGTGCGAGCACGACCAACTGGTCCGCCACACGCGCGAAATTCACATGCATCTTGGTGCCGGAAAGCATGAAGCCATCTCCATCGGCCTCCGCACGAAGCTGAACGCCCTTCGGCCCAAAGCCGTTGCGCGGCTCCAGCCAAGCCGGAGTCAAGATGCGTTCGCCGCTCGCGATCCCCGGAAGCCATGCTTTTTTCTGGGCGTCGCTTCCAGCAATTGCCAGTGCACCCGCGGAAAGTACAGCTGAGTGGAAATGAGGGACCGGAGCAAGCGAGCGTCCGAACTCTTCATAGACGATCGTCGCCTCAAGAAGCGTCTGCCCTTGCCCGCCGAATTCCTCCGGAATCAGAATACCGACGAGTCCGAGTCCCACGAGCTGCTCCCAAAGCGCCTTGGGATAGCCGCGTTCACCGTTCTCACACTCGCGCACGACCTCGAGCGGGGAGTACTCGGCGCAAACGCCTCGCACCATATCACGCAGCATTTCGTGCTCTTCTGTGAAGTCGAGATCCATCTTAGATTCCTTTGGTCCAGGGACCTGTCCGGCATGCGGACTTAGCGTGAGCCACCGCAGGCATCGCCTAAAAATCGGCGAGGCCTGGCGGTCAACCTTTAAGCAGCGAAACCCTAAAGCTTAGGGCTTCCAGTCGTCGCCCTTGAGCTTCCATGGATTCGCGTCCGCTGTATCCGGAACGGCGATGCGCGCTTCGCAACCCACGCAGCTCTTGTCTCCTGCGCTGAGCTCGATTGAAACGTCTACCCAGCTCATGCCGTGGGCAGCAGCCTCGACGTTCGTCACCTTGCCCGCAAAGCGCATGGTGTCACCGGGATACACAGAATCCTTCATGCGAAACTTGATGCGTCCCAAACGACCCTTGGGACCCGTCCAGTCCGTCAAATAGCGCTCGAACCATGAGGCCAGATTCGGCGTATTCATGATGATATCTTCGAGGCCGTTATTGCCCGTCGCGAACTTGTAGTCGTGATGCTGGGGTCGCCAATCGCGACTCGCCATAGCACCAAGAACAACCGTCACCGGCTTCACCAACTTCTCGAGTACCGGCACGTCGGCGCCAACACTCACGTCACTGCTCAGAAGTTCTGCACTCATGATGTTTCTCCTTAGGCTCGGTTGTAGCCAAAGCCCGTGTAGCGTTCTTCCGCACACAGGTCGCCATGCTGGTTCACGGTGCGGACACCGAAGTCCCAGAAGCGTCCCGTTCCGAGCTTCGTCGTCTTGAGTCCCGACACCGAGTAGAGGACCTGGGTCGTAGTCAACACGTCACCCGGCCGGATCGGCTCATAAAATACGATCGTGTTATCGCTCATCACGGCTTCCGGAAGCGAAAGTCGATCCTTAAGATCGAAGTGCAGCTGGAGCGGCACTGCTGGCTCCGTGCGGCCCGGGGACCAGTCATGCGGTCGGAACCAGACCGACACCATCGACGGCAGCGTAATCGGTCCGTCCGTGAGTTCCTCAGCAACCTTGGCGTCCCAGTACAGCGGATTGCCGTTCTGCGTCGCCGAAAGCGTCGTCAGTACATACCCCTGCTCAATAGGAAACTCCGTCGCCTCTGTGTAGCGTTCCTGCTCGATCCATCCCTGGACCTCTTCCGGCAGATCATCAGCCGACTTCGCAGCCATACCTATTCCTCCTGGTGGGACGGTGTACGTCCCGATAGTGATACTCGTCGCAAGGACCTGTTACGCGACGAAACAAACTAAACTACTCGACAGCGCCCTCTTCGAGCAGCTGCGAAATTTCGTCTTCCCCGAGGCCTGCCTCGGTCAGCAAGCTTCGGGTATCCGTGTCGTCGCCCGTGCGAACCGCATGCATAGGATGCTCACGCACCCCGCCTGCAAGTATCGGGGACACCTGGTCAAAGACACCGTGCTCCTCATGCTCCGCCTGCATGAACACGCCGCGCGCCCGCCAATGTTCATCCGCCACGACTTCCGGAATCGTGAGAACTGGCGCCACACAGGTGTCGTTGGCAGCCAGCAGGTCTGTCCACTCGTCCCGGGTCTTCGTCAAGAACGCAGCCTTAAAGGCCATACGAATCGCGTCCTGCTTGTCGTCGGCATATTGGTCACCAGCGAACTGGGACAGACCAAGCAGCTCGCACAAGTTTCGATAGAAATGCGGCTCGATCGCACCGACCGAAACCCATTTCCCATCACTCGCTTCGTATGTGTCGTAGAACGCATAGCGTCCGGTCAGTAGAACCTTGCGCGGCCCGGCCTCTTCTCCGGTCGCTAGGTACTGGTCAAGAGACAATGCCATTAGAGACAGAATGCCTTCGGCGGCCGAAACATCTAGGAAGCTACCCTGCCCCGTCGCGCTCTTCTTCACGAGCGCACCCATGATCGAGAGAACCGCATGCATCCCACCGCCGGCGCTATCCGCGACCGTTGCACCTGGGATCGGCGGGCCACCATCTTCACGCGGTTCCGTGCAGGCAAGGAATCCCGACATGGCCAAGTAGTTGATGTCGTGCCCCGCCCACTTCGAAGCCGGCCCATCTTGTCCATATCCAGAAGTGGAGCAGTAGACGAGCGCTGGATTGCGCTTGCTCATCACTTCCCAGCCCACACCCAAACGGTCAACTACGCCGGGTCGATAGGATTCGATCACCACGTCGGCCTTCTCTACCAGCCGCAACAGCGCTTCGACGCCGGCCTCACTCTTGAGATCGAGCCGCATGCGCTCGAAGCCACGCCCCGCGCCATACGTGTGATAGACGGGCTTGGTTTGGAGAGCGCCCTTCTTCGACACGGGCGCGATCATCACGACCCGCGCTCCGTAGTCGGCAAGCATTCGCCCAGCCCGAGCGGCGGGACCGACGGCACCGAGATTGATCACGGTGACCCCTTCGAGCAAATGGCTGGACGGCGTCGACTTGGGCGACGAATCAGTGGAAGATTCGGGAGGCAAAATGCGCTTCTCCGGAACGCGCTCGTCGAGCGCGCGGAAGAGTAAATGAGTGCGATAAATGGAAGACGAGCCGGTTTCGACTGTCGGCCTCTAGAACGTTTTGGGGAGACCCAAGCCGCGGCCAGCGATGATATTTTTCTGGACTTCGCTGGTCCCGCCACCGATCGTGTCAACGACCGTGTAGCGATAGGAACGCTCGTACCGGCCTCCTACGGGCGCCTCTTCCTGTCCCGACTTCAGTTGCCCGTCAGGACCCATCAGGTCGAGAGCGGCATTGGCGATGCGCTGTCCCAGCTGCGACTGCCACATCTTGTACATGGCGGCCTCGACGGTCGGTACGCGGTCCTTGAGAGCTTCGCTGATGACTTTGCGCTGGAGCTTGCGCGCGACTTCTAGGTCGGCACGAAGCCTGGCGATCGTCTGCCTAACGACTGGGTCCTTTACGAGGGGTTCTCCGTCGAGAGTCGCTTCGCGGACGTATTCTATGAGACCCTTGAGCTTCATTTCCACAGGGCCAACCGGCAGCATGGCGAAGCGTTCGAGGTCGAGCGCCTCACAGATATAGGTCCAGCCGCGACCGACTTCCCCAACCACATGCGTGTCCGGAACGAAGACATTGTCGAAGAAGACTTCGTTCGTTCGCTCGTCGCCGATCGTATAGGTGGGATGGATCTCGAAGCCTTCATGGTTCATCGGAATCATGAAGAGCGTGATGCCCTTGTGCTTATGCTCACTGGTTCGTGCACCAACCCAATACCAGTCCGCGAAATGCGCTGAAGTCGTCCAAATTTTGTGGCCATTGAGCACCCAGCCGCCACGCTCCTCGTCCCGCTCCGCCTTGAGCTGCATGGACGCAGCATCACTGCCAGCTTGGGGCTCGGAGTACCCGATCGCGAACTCGACTTCGCCGCGAATAATGCGCGGCAGAAAATACTCTTTGAGTACGTCGTTGCCGTTTCGGATAATCGTCTTGCCTACGATCCCCACGCCTTTGCCGGGCTGCGGGCAGCCATGGCGTGCGAGTGCTTCGGTGAGTAGGAAGTCATAGATCCCCGACTTATCCTGGCCCCCGTATTCCTTAGGCCAAGACATGCCTAGCCAACCCTGATCAGCAAGCTTCGTCATAAAAGCGCGCTTTGCGGGTGTCTCGACGGTCTGCGAGAGATGTTCCGGATTCCGGTCCATCACTTCGTCTGACTGGTTAGCTTCGAGGAAGGCAACAACCTCCTGCTCGAAAGAGATTTCTTCCTCGGATAGATCGAAATCCATGGGGGCCTCGATGAATGGCGCCAGAGTCGGCAGCAGACCTTACGATACGCTCCGTATTGGAATTCGTCCAGTTCCGAATTCCCCTTTCTTTCCGGGCCCCTAGAGGCGATGAAACGAGGGGTCTGATAGGGTCGGTATATGACCTGGAAGCCCGAAGTCGAAAAAATTGAACGTCTACGCGCCCGCGCCCTCGAGATGGGCGGCGAAGAAGCCGTCTTGAAGCATCGTGAGCGCGGCCGGGGCAACGTCCGTGAACGCATCCACGCCCTCGTCGACCGTGACAGTTTCCGCGAACGTGGACAGATTGCAGGCGCGAGCGAAGACGAAGGCCTCGCCGACTATCAGCCCACGAGCGTTGTGCTCGGAACCGCGAAGATCTCCAGTCGACCGGTTGTCGTCTGCGGCGACGACTTTACGATTCGCGGCGGCGCCTATTCGGATGCCGGACTTAAGAAGGGCCTCTACGCCGAAGAACTAGCCGTAAAGCGACGCATTCCGATCGTGCGCATGCTCGAAGCGGGTGGCGCATCCATCGCAGGAACCGGCGGCGCCGCACGCGGCCGATCCGGCTACGACTGGACCTCGCCCCCAATGTTGAACGTGCGCTCTATGGAAAGCCTGCGGGCCGTACCCGTCGTGTGCATCGCGTTGGGCCCCTGCGCCGGCTTCCCGGCCGGACGCCTCGTCACTTCCCACCTTTCGATCATGACGAAGGATACCTCTCAGGTGCTCACGGGCGGACCCGCCGTCGTCGCGCAAGCGATGAAGGAGCACGTCACGAAGGAAGAGCTCGGCGGCGCCCAGATTCACGGCCGCAACGGAATGGTCGATAACGTCGCCGAAGACGAAGCGGATGCGCTTCGAATGGCTCAGAAATTCCTCTCCTACTTGCCGAGCCATTGCGGCGAGGCACCGCCCTATTTTGATGTCGGCGATCAGCGGAACCGGCGAGAAGAGAAGCTCCTTAAGATCATCCCGCGCGAGCGACGCCGCGCCTACAAGATTCGGAAGCTGATTGAGCACATCGTCGACCAGCGCAGTTTCTTTGAGATAGGCGCACTCTGGGGCCGCAGCCAGGTGACGGGCCTCGCCCGCATGAACGGGCATAGCATCGGCGTTCTTGCCAACGACTGTCACTACGACAGCGGGTCGATGACCGCGGACGGCGCAGCGAAAATTCGACGCTTCGTCGAACTCTGCGACCTCTTTCATATTCCGATCGTGTCTTTTGTCGACGAGCCCGGCTTTGCGGTCGGGACCGAGGCAGAGAACGCCGGGACGATTCGAGCGGGCATGAATGCGATGTTCGCGATTCTTCAGACTGGTGTGCCGTGGTTCGCCTGCGTATTGCGCCGATCCTACGGCGTCGCTCAGGGTCTCCACCTGGGGCCCGGAGCGACGGTCGTCGCATGGCCGTCCGCCATGAGCGGCGCGTTGCCCGTCGAAAGTGGCGTCGCCCTGGCCTTCCGTCGCGACATCGAAGCTGCCGAGGACCCTGATGCGCGGAGGGCCGAGCTGGAAGAAGAAATGGCCACGGCACAGTCGGTCATGCCGCGAGCGCTTGAATTCGGCGTGCACGACGTGATAGATCCGCGGGACACGCGACCCGCTCTATGCGACTGGGTCGAAGAAGTTCAGACGCAAGTAGCGGACCACGCTCGTGCTGGCGCGCCGAGCTATTCGATCCGACCCTGAAGCGCGCTCGGGCTCGGGGCGCTTGAGTCTCGCTGAGCCGTGGGTACAGCCAGAGAGGACCTAGCGTCCCTTGAAGTCCGGCTTTCGCTTTTCAGAAAATGCCGACACCGCCTCGACGTAATCATCTGTTAGGGCACCACGCACCATCCTATCTGCCTCATAGCGCAGGCAGGTTTCGAGATCCTCGGTTTGTGCGCGGTTCAGATTCGCCTTCATCCATCGCAAGGCAATAGGTGGCCCCGACGCGATCTGAGCGGCAAGCGCAAATGCCTCGGCCTGCAATTCCTCGACCCGCACTACTCGATTAAAGACACCAAGCGCTAGGCCTGTCTGCGCGTCGACGCGTTCGGCAGTGAAATAGATCTCGCGAGCCTTCGCAGGGCCCACGAGCTGCGTCAAAAACCAGGTGCCACCATAGTCTCCGGAGAGGCCGAGTTTCGCAAAGGACGTCAACAGGAAGCCACGCTCCGAAGCGACCCGCAAATCGCACGCGAGCGCGATCGAGCACGCCGCCCCCGCCGCTGCACCGTGTACCGCCGCAACGGACGGCTTGCTCGACTGATGCAGCATACGCGGGAGCTCGTGTTCCCATCGCAATTGGCGCTGCCGATCTTCCATCACAGGCGGCTTGCCTTCCTTCTTCATCCGCTTGGTGTCGCCACCCGCAGAAAAGGCATCGCCCGCGCCCGTCAAAAGAAAGGCGCCTACCTCAGGATCGTCTTCCAGATCACGAATCAGAACATAGAGCGCCTCCTTCATGTCCATCGTCAAAGCGTTCTTCGCCGCGGGCCTGTTGAGGGTGATGATCGCGACGCGCTCACGCACTTCGCAGAGAACCTCTTCGGTTCCGGTTTCTCGTCTGATTGCGTCCGTCATCGGACCTCCATGATCATTTGACTCATATGTCCGTTGCCGCACCTCTTTTATCGGAAAAAAAGGCAGCAACACCTAACGTCCACGATATTCCGGATCGCGCTCCTCAGCACGAGCCGACTTCATTTCTGCGTAGTCGTCCGTTTCGTAGATCGCCGTCATCCCCATCGACTCTTCTTGCATAGTCTGCTGGGCCAACGGATTCGCGATCCGCGAGAGCGTTCGGCGAAACATCTTCACGGCGAAAGGAGGGTTCGCGGCGATCTGCTGGCAAACCTCGAGCGCCGTCTCTTCGAGCTGGTCATCGGGCACAACCCGCGAAACAACCCCGTGCCGAAGCGCCTCTTCCGCATCCATGGCCCGGCACGTCATGGCGAGATCCGCGACCAATCCGTGGCCAGCCATCTGAAAGAGTCGGGCGGTGCCGCCTGAGTCTGGAATAACACCGTGCTTGATTTCTGGGAGCATCATCTTCGTGCTCTCGCTGGCTATTCGCATATCCGCGAGCAAGGTCCGCTCGAAAGAGCCGCCGATAACCCAGCCCTTGAGTGCCGCCACAATCGGAACGGGACAAGAAAAGAAAAGCTGCGTGCGGCGATGGCCACGCTCGATGAACTCGAAGTTCGTAATGTCTTCCGAGCGCACACCGATCTCGGAAGTATCTCGGCCAGAAGAGAATGAACGACCCTCCCCGCGCCAGAGCACCACACGGAGGTCCGAGCGGCCATGAATTTCTTCGAGGGCGCCAAAGAGCTGGCGGTCCATCTCGTCATTCGCAGCATTATGCTTTTCAGGACGGTTATTGGTCAGGATTGCGATCCCGTCCTGGATCTCTAGCGTGATCAAATCGTTGGCCATGTCTCGTGTGGCTCCCTTTATTCATGTCTCGACTCGTTTTACGCCTCTTGTCACAATACGGCGTTTCAGATGTCATCCGGCACTCGGCGCGCGGCTCCGGGAGGCTATCATGGCGAGCCCGATCACGCGGCCCGCACAATTGCGGTTGTCGCGATGAGCAACCACAACACTCGATTTAATGAGCGACCCAATAGAGTCGTCATGCGTAAGGAGAAATAAATGGGTCTGCCCGCTCCCCCCGCCATAGGCGCAAATGCGCTTCCCGCTGGCACATACGACGGCAAGGTCGTCATTGTCACCGGCGGCGGCACCGGCCTAGGTAAGGCCATCGCAATCGAATTCGCGCGTATCGGAGCCTCCGTCGCAATCCTCTCGCGTGGTGAGGAACATCGCGCCGCGGGCCTCGCGGCCGTCAATGCTGTTGGCGGCAAACATATCGCCCTGCCCTGTGATATCCGAGACGCCGCTGCGATCGCCGAAGCCTTTGATGCCGTGACGGAACAGCTCGGGCTGCCTGATGTGCTCGTGAATAACGCGGCCGGGAACTTCCCTGTACCCGCAGAAGACATGAGCCCAAATGCATGGCGGACAGTCACGGACATCGTGCTGAACGGAACGTTCTTCTGTTCGCGTGAATTCGGTCGCCGTCATATCGAAGCCGAGACCCCCGGCAGCATCATTAACATTGGCGCCGCCTACGCATGGACCGGCGGGCCCGGTTTCGCACACTCTTCTGCGGCCAAGGCCGGCGTAAAGAACATGACGGAAACTCTTGCGGTCGAATGGGGACCCTACGGGATCCAGGTGAACGGCCTCGTCCCTGGACTTTTCCCGCACGACGACGAGACGGCAAATATCAAGTCCGTGCCAGATCGAAGAAACAGTGAAGCCCTGCGATGTCCTGGACATCGTGTCGGACAGCCTCACGAACTCGGCTGGGCAGCGACGTTCCTCGCATCGCCTTTCGCTTCGTTCATTTCGGGTCATACCCTCGTCGTCGACGGCGCCAACTGGCAGCGGCGCGCCATGCTGATGCCGGAGTTCGTGCCGATTCGCGAGCAAATGGGCAAAGGGCCCTTCGACCCAAATCCGCCGAAACGATCCTCCTAACAAACCTAGCCTCGGAGAAAAAGATGTCTGAACGTCCCGTCCTGATGCGTCTCGAACGCGACCGCGAAATCGCAACTATCGTCCTCGATAACCCCAAAAAGCTGAATGCCTGGAGCTGGGAATCCGCACGACAGATTTCCGCAATCGCCGACGAAGTTCGCTTCGATGACTCAATTCGAGTTGTAATCATGCGCGCGGAGGGCCGCGCGTTCTGCGCTGGCGTGGACCTCGGCATGCCCGAGGATCGGATCACGGGCCGCTCTGCCGCGGAGAAAGTTCGGAACTACTACGAAAAATTCCGATGGGTCCACGAGCGATTCAAAGTCTTTGCCCACCTCCCCCAACCTACCTTGATCGCCATCAACGGCTTCTGCCTCGGTGCAGGGCTCGAAGTCGCCATGATGGGCGATATCCGAATCGCAGCGGACGACGCCAAGTTTGCGCTTCCAGAGCCGAAGGTCGGTGTTTCGATCGATGCCGGTGGTGATATGCGACTGGTTCAGGAGATCGGTTCCGGCTGGACCAAGTTGCTCGCTATGACCGGGCGGCGAATCGACGCAGAGACTGCCGCGCGTATTGGCATCGTTCAGGAGGTCGTCCCTGCGGATCAACTGCAATCCCACGTGCAAGCGCTGGCTGAAGAGATCTGCGGCAACGCCCCCCTCGCCGTTCAAGGCATCAAGCGCACGATCAACTTTCGCGCGGAGCAGGGACTCGGGGAAGCAATGCAATTCGAGGCAGCGAGTGCCTCGGTGCTCTTCACGTCCGATGATATGCAGCTCGGATACAAAGCCATGGCTTCGAAGGAAGATGCTGCCTTCGAAGGCAAGTAAGCAGTCAAGCAGGAAGCCCAGTAAAGAGCTCGCCGCCCTGCCGCTCTACCCAGAGAGTGGCAGGGGCTAGCGTAAAGAAGCGACTCGGACCTGCTTTGCCCCGCTCAGACCCCGAGGGCCTAACGCCCTGCGCTCGCTACCAATAGGAGTTCCAATGCCCCTCGACCTCGACGTCCTACTCGCGCCCGAATTTTGTGCCCTCATCACTCAAGAGTGTCAGCGCGGCGTGATCGGCGAACACTCCAGCCTCCCTGCCCTAGCGGAGGCCGCCGGCTCGGGCATGATCCAATCCGTCGCCGAGCTTGTGCGTGTCGGCCGAGCCGCCAACGTCCCAATCATTCACTGCACCGCCGAGCGTCGGCGTGATGGACGCGGCGCAAATTCTAACGCACGACTTTTTCAGTACATGGGCAAGGTTCCAAATCCACTATTCACGGACTCCGAGGCGACCGAGATCGTGCCGGAGATCTCCGTAGCCGACAGTGACTTCATCCTCCCGCGCCTCCACGGCCTGTCTCCTTTTCAAGGAACCGAGCCGGACTCGATCCTTCGCAACTTGGGCGTACGAACCATCATTGGCGTCGGCGTTTCCGTCAACGTCGCGATCCAGAATCTCGCATTCGATGCGGTCAATGCCGCCTACCAAGTCGTGCTTCCAAGAGATGCCGTGGCCGGATTCCCTGACGAATACGTCGACATGGTCTTTGAGCATACGTTAGGCGGAATTACGACCGTCCTCCAAAGCGAGACGGTTCTCGACGTTTGGCAGCGCGCGACGGACACGTAGGAACTAATCGGAACAAGGGGGCTCCCGACTGTCTATGCGATTGCTCGCGCATTCGCATATTCACGTATGGGCTTCGTAATTAGGTCGCAGCGATCGGCCGCTCGAAACCACCCACGCGTACGTGGTGCATCACGCGGGGATGACGTTGATCGAAGCCCTGGGCGCGGTGCAACATTGAACGGTTATCCCAGATCATCACATCGCCGACTGACCAGTGATGCCGATAGATTCGATTTTCCGCGGTCGTGTGATTGAGCAACTCGTCGAGTAGCCGACGACTTTCGGCGGGGTCCATGCCTTCTATATGGCTGATATGCTCGCTCACGTAGAGCCCCGTCGTTCCGGTTTCGGGATGACGCCTAACGAGCGGATGGACGATCGCCGGAAGGTCGTAACCAATCATGCCGCCCTCATCGTTGCCTCTGGCTCGATAGGCAGCGGCATAGTCATGAACGCCTCGAAGCCCACAAAGCCGCGCCTTCAGGTCTTCGGGGAGATCCACCCAACCTCGCCGCAAGTTCGCATAGAACGTATCGCCGCCGACCTCGGGCCCGACTACGCATGAGAAGACCGAGAATGAGGCAGGAATTTCGCGGAAGGAGCTGTCAGTGTGCCAGCCTTCGTTGATCGAGATCAGTTTCATATGCGTCGCGTCCGCGGGTAAAACCTCGCCCTTGGAGTCGAGATTCCCGATCACGACCAGAGTGGGCTCTTCTTGCTCGGCTCTCACGTCGAGCTGCTCAAGCGGGCCGAAGCGCTGGCCAAGACCGATCTGCTCTATGGACGTAAGCGCCTGGCCCCTAAAAAGCACCAAGCCCTCTCTCATCACGAGTTCTCGCAACACGTCGAACACGTCATCCGAGATCGCCCTCCGGAGATCAAGCCCGCGTACTTCCGCTCCAATCGCGCCGAGCGACCGCGTCTCAAAAGCGGAGGGTCCAGTTGTCGCAGAATCGGAACTCATGGCCATCTTCCTAACTCAATCACGGGGCACAACACCCGCGTCCACGTCGCCGCAGCAGCGACTTCGTCGCGAATGCTGACAAAGATCCGTAGACTGCACAACGCGCGACCCGCGAAGGTTCGCGAGCTCATACCCCGAACCCGCGAATCCGGAGTTTGCCCTTGCGCACCGCCGCCGCTCCCTTCCCTCTTTTATTCCCACTTCTCTTTTCGCGTCCCTCCTCTCATCCGGTCGTCCGACTCGCGATCGTGACAGCGGCCCTTCTCGCCTCAGTCGCCGTGACTCATGCAGCTCCGCTCGTTGCGACGCAGATCACTGCGGAGAACTACGCGACGCACCATGTCGGCGGACCGGACTCGGATGCTGGGATAGGCGATTGGTTTCTGAGTAACGGAACAATTTGTGCCACGATCACGGCGCCAGAGCACGAAAGCGCGATCACACCTCGCGGCGGTGTCCTCACGGACCTCGGACATTGCGGCGCGGCCAATGATCAGTGGATAGTGCTGCAGCCGATGCTCAATCTTTCACAGAGCCACGTCGTCCCGATCGACGAAGTGAAGGCTGAACTCGGACCTAAGCGGGCCTCGATCCATACCCGCGCGGTCTTTGAAGGCGTCGAACTCATCACGACCTACAGCGTGAATCACGAGCGCCCAAACGCGATCGATGTATCGACTCGCGCAAAGCGCATAGCCGAGGGCGATGCGCTTTTTTCGGTCGGCCAAATCCTGCTGCACACCAGCGGCCAGACCCCCGTCTTCTCACTCAATCGCGTCTCCCCCGAAGACTCGGCGGGCTTCGTCTTCCCCGAAACCGATCGCCGCTCGATCACGTCCCTGCTAGCCGCGCTCATATCCAGTGACCTAACTGTGCTGGTCGGCGCGGAAGGAATGCCTCCGGTCAGCTACGGCCTTGAAGAACTCTCTGCGCAGGTCACCGAAGCCGAATCAACTGAAGCCCTCGGCACCTTTAGTGTCAGCGGCGAACATTTCACCTTCACAAGCGCCCTCGCGCGACCGCCTTGGATCGGCGGAACCGATGCTGCGCCCAGCCTTCTTCAGCTCGCTCAGATCCCCTTCATGGATATTGAAGACGAACAGGTAGTCGCCTTCGACCAACGCATTCACCTGGGCGCGCGCTCCGACGTCGCCTCGATCACCGACCGCGTTTGGAACTACGGCGCGCTCATTCGCGGCAGCGTCGATGACCCGGCGGCGCGAGTGCACATAGATCGTATAAGCGGCGCTCCTATGACCGAAATTCGCCCAGACCCTGAC
>Ga0115569_10002511_pt1 | contig 13908 bp, 9 predicted proteins | sample COGITO_mtgs_1205_2_FD_87295 | JGI IMG/M metagenome (GOLD analysis project Ga0115569, IMG submission 87295) | Pelagic marine microbial communities from North Sea - COGITO_mtgs_120503 | ecosystem: Environmental > Aquatic > Marine > Epipelagic | place: Germany:Helgoland, sampling site Kabeltonne...
CACCTCAATTCTATGGATGCAAATCAACCAAATTATGATGCATTTAATAAGAATAGGTATTTGGGTGGCAAACGATATTTAGGTATTGAAGACGATGGGATTATTGAGTTGAAAGAAAAAATGACAGCTATTAGCAAACACGTTGAACCCTAATCGAAATCGTTTTATTAGCAGCAAACTCTTCTAACCTTTTTCTCCCGTCAGTACGAGTGTCATTTCTTTTGAACCCTGATGTATAAAAACAACCTAAATAAAAAACTGATTACTGGGTAACCGTTGAGAGTAAGAAAAAAAGTTCAAAAAAAAACACCCTTTAAATTTTAAAATCTAAAGGGTGTTTTATCGTTTATAAGAGAAGGCTAATAAAGTACTCTGAACTTAATTGTTGCTTCTACGCTTTTTAATTCTTCGATTACTTCTTTGTTGTATTCTTTATCTAAATCAATAATTACATACCCAACTTTTGGATCTGTAGACAAATACTGACCAGTAATATTCAAATCGTATTTTGCGAGTGTTTCATTAATTTTCGCCATCACACCCGGAACGTTTTTATGAATATGTAAAAAACGGTGTGCATTTGTTTGTCTTGGCAAACGAATATTTGGGAAATTAACAGCATCTACCGTGTTTCCAGAATTAATATACGCCATAATTTTACTAGGCACAAAATCTGCAATATCCCTTTGGGCTTCTTCTGTACTTCCACCCACATGAGGTGTTAAAATTACATTTGGTAATCCTTTTAATTCTGTAAAAAACTCACCATTTTTTCTTGGTTCAGAAGGATATACGTCTACTGCAGCACCTGCTATTTTTCCGCTTTTCAAAGCAGCGACCAACGCAGGAATATCGACCACAAAACCTCTAGCCAAGTTGACTAAATGTGCGCCATCTTTCATCTGAGAAATCTCTGTTTCTCCAAAGAAATTTTTATTAGCTGAATTATCATCAACATGCAAAGTTATGACATCAGAAATGACCAATAAATCTTTTAAAGTATTCATTTTAGTTGCATTTCCTAAAGCCAGTTTATCTTCAACATCGTAATAATAAACATCCATTCCTAAAGCTTCTGCTAAGACGGATAATTGTTTCCCAATATTACCATAACCTACAATCCCTAGTTTTTTACCACGAACCTCTCTAGAACCTTGGGCTGTTTTATTCCATTGACCATTGTGAATTTCTGTACTTCTTTGAAAAACACTACGCATTAGCATAATGATCTCTCCAATTGCTAACTCAACTACAGAACGCGTATTGCTATAGGGAGCATTAAAAACGACCACTCCTTTTTCTTTACAAGCTTCTAAATCAATTTGCTTGGTACCAATACAAAATGCACTTACAACCATTAATTTGTCTGCAGCGTCTATCACTTTTTGAGTTACATTTGTTTTAGAACGAATTCCTAAAACGTGTACATCCTTAATTTTTTCTATCAATTCGTCTTCTGACAAACTTTTTGAAACTGTTTCTACTGAAAAGCCATCTGAGGATAACTTTGTAAAAGCATCTTGATGTACATTTTCTAATAATAAAATTTTAATTCTGTTCTTTGGGTATGATATATTTCTTGGCAAATCGTTAACGTATAAAAATTCATCTAAACTTGGGGCAATATGGTCTGCGTTTTCTGTTGTTTTAGCTCTTGAAACATTCTCTGTGTATGCAAAAAAAGTATCTGCTACGCCTGCTTCACGAGTTACATAATCACTATAACCATCACCAATAACTTGTATTTCTCCTTCTAGATTCATGCCTTTTAAACACTGTATTTTTCCATTGTGTTTGGAGAGTGGATTATTCGCATCGAAACCAATAATTTTTCCATCTTTTCCAAATTCAAAAGTATTTGCATACACTCTTTCTGAAGGGATATTGTATTCTTTTACAATAGGATCAATAAATTCTTTAAAACCACAAGAAATCACATAGATATCTTCCGCAAATTTTTCGAAAAATTCTTTATTGCTTTCTATAGATTTTGATACTTGCTTTTTTAAAGCAGCCACTAAACCTGATAAATCAGCTTCGTTGGCATTCAATAATTTAATTCTTTTTTCTAAAGATTCAGTGAAAGAGATTTCACCATCAATTCCTAAATTGGTAATGTCAATTATTTCTTGAATAATTTCCTTTCTTTTAGGATTGTTTTTAAGGGTGATTTCAGCTAAAACATCTAATGCTTCTACCCGTGTTAAAGTGCTGTCAAAATCGAAAACATAATTTCTTTTTGTGGTAATCATTAGATAAAAATCTCAGTTAAATTTAAGTCAGTAAATTTACAAATATCAAAGAGATATAAGAAGCTATTTTTCAATTTTATGATATTTATTTTATTTATTCTAAAAATGAATAATATGTATAAAATAAATCTGTAAAATCCTTAAATATTATGGAATCCCAAAAGAAGCAACCACCAAACTATTGGGAGCGACTCCACCCAAAAAGAACTATAGTATTTGGATTGCTCTTTTTTTGCGCTCATTAAGAAAATAATCAACAAAAACAAGAACATCATAAATGGGATTCTCAAGCCTGTTGCAATTGTAAGAAAGTACTCTAAAAGTAAAGAAAATACGAGGAACATCAATCCTAATTTCTTTGTTTTCTCTATGCCTATTTTCTTTGGAATTGTTTGCAAAGAAATAGCATCATATTGCACATCTCTTATATCGAATGGTAATATTAAAACGACTACAACTAAAAATCGTTGTAAGAAGAGAAGAACAATGTTTAAAGAAATTTCTGTACCTACATCAACTAAAGGCATCCACACTGTAAATCCTGCCCAAACAAAACCTACAACTATAATTTTAAGGTAGCTGACTTCTCTTAAGTTCTTATCAAAACCACTTAAAAAAGGAACAGCATACAATACGGTTAATGCTATAAAAGGAATCGAAAAAAGAAGTGTTTTAACATCCATCAAACATCCGTAATAACACAAGGCTAAAAAACAGAAAAATGAAAATATCTGAATCACTTTTAAACCTGAGGTTAAACTCCTATGATGCAATTTAGCTACCCCAGCATATTTCACGAAATTATAGCCCGTAATGGTCCCAAAAAAAATAAAATAATTGATATTTTCGTTGTAAGGCAACTCAAAATAAATTTCTGTAATTCTTAAGAATGCATATACTGAAAAAGCAACATGAATACTTGCGTTTAAATAAAAGTCGAACACTAATTTTAAGAATTTCATTTTACAAAAGTAAAGTTTATGTTAATAACATTTTAATTTGGTTGATAATTAAGTGTCTTTTATCCATTTCTAGCAAACTTAAAACCTTCTAAAGTTCTTATTTTTGTTCCTTTAAATTGAATTGATTTTAAAGCAAATAAAACCGATTAAAAAGTCTAAATAAACGTTATTTAATGAATACAAATTTGTTTCAAAACAGACATATTGGTCCTAATATAGAGGAACAAGAAAAAATGCTATCTACCATAAATGCGGCTAGTTTAGATCAGTTAATTTACCAAACTGTTCCTGATGATATTCGTTTAGAAAATGAGTTGGATTTGGATCCTGCTATGAGCGAATATGAATATTTAGCACATATCAAAGAATTGTCTGAAAAGAATAAAGTATTCAAAAGTTATATTGGTTTGGGCTATCACGAAGCGATAGTACCTAGTGTAATTCAACGTAATATTTTAGAAAATCCAGGCTGGTACACTGCGTATACACCGTATCAAGCGGAAATTGCGCAAGGACGTTTAGAAGCGTTGCTAAACTACCAAACAATGGTCTGTGATTTAACAGGCATGAAATTAGCAAATGCTTCTTTGTTAGATGAAAGCACTGCTGCTGCGGAAGCAATGGCTTTACTTTATGATGTAAGAGAAAGAACACAGAAGAAAGCGGCGGTAAATAAGTTTTTTGTTTCGGAAGAAATACTACCACAAACTTTATCGGTTTTACAAACTCGTGCTATTCCTATTGGAGTTGAATTGGTAATTGGTAACCACCAAGAATTTGATTTTTCAACTGAATTTTTCGGTGCAATTTTACAATACCCAGGAAAACACGGACAAGTATACGACTATGCAGATTTTGTGTCGAAAGCAATTGATAAAAACATAAAAGTAGCAGTTGCTGCTGATATTTTATCCTTGGTAAAATTAAAAGCGCCTGCAGAATTTGGGGTAGATGTTGTCGTAGGTACTACACAACGTTTTGGAATTCCTTTAGGGTATGGAGGTCCTCATGCGGCTTATTTTGCAACAAAAGAAAAATACAAAAGGAGCATTCCTGGTCGTATTATTGGGGTCACAAAAGACAGAAACGGAGCCCGCGCATTGCGGATGGCATTACAAACCCGGGAGCAACATATCAAACGTGAAAAAGCGACTTCTAATATTTGTACTGCGCAAGTCTTATTAGCGGTAATGGCCGGAATGTATGCTGTTTATCACGGAAAAAATGGTTTGCAATTTATTGCAGATACTGTACATCATAAAACAATCACTTTAGCAAATGTTTTAACGACTTTAGGTATTGAACAAACCAACACTGCTTATTTTGATACGATTACAGTAAAAGCTGCGTCTCAAAAAATAAAAGTGGTTGCAGAAGCTAATGAAATAAATTTTAACTATATAGATGATGCAACCTTATCTATATCTATAAATGAAACGATTGGTTTAAAAGATTTAAATGCTATTGTTGCTGTTTTTACAGAAGCATTAGACTTAAATCCGAGTACTATTTCTGTAATTTCTGAAGGCAATAAAATTCCAATAAATACACAAAGAAATACTTCTTTTTTAGAAAATAGTATTTTTAACAAGTATCAATCAGAAACAGATATGATGCGTTATATCAAAAGATTAGAACGCAAAGATTTAGCATTAAATCATTCAATGATTTCTCTGGGATCATGTACAATGAAGCTAAATGCAGCCTCAGAAATGCTTCCTTTAAGCAATCCACAATGGGGAAACATACACCCATTTGTACCTTTAAATCAAGCAGAAGGATATCAAGAAATTCTAAAAAAACTAGCACATCAATTAAATATTATTACGGGTTTTGCGGGCACTTCTTTGCAGCCAAATTCTGGTGCACAAGGTGAATTTGCTGGTCTTATGACCATTAGAGCTTATCACCTATCAAGAAAAGATGCACACAGAAATATTTGTTTAATTCCAGCTTCAGCACACGGAACAAACCCTGCTTCTGCGGTGATGGCTGGCATGAAGGTGATTGTTACCAAAACTGCTGAAAATGGAAATATTGACGTAGAAGATGTACGTGAAAAAGCGAAAATTTATAAAGATAATTTAGCCGCGTTAATGATAACATATCCCTCTACTCATGGGGTTTACGAAAAAGAAATTAAAGAAATTACGCAAATTATTCATGACAATGGCGGACAAGTTTATATGGACGGTGCAAATATGAATGCGCAAGTTGGACTCACAAATCCAGCAACCATTGGGGCTGATGTTTGTCACTTGAACCTACACAAAACATTTGCTATTCCACATGGTGGTGGCGGTCCTGGAGTGGGTCCAATTTGTGTTGCTCCACAATTAGTGCCCTTTTTACCAACAAACCCTGTCATTGCAACGGGAGGGAAAAATGCAATTACGGCAATTTCTGCCGCACCTTGGGGCTCTGCTTTGGCTTGTTTAATTTCTTACGGATACATTACCATGTTAGGTGCAAAAGGCTTAACAGATTCTACAAAAAATGCCATCTTAAATGCCAACTACATTAAAGAACGCTTACACGGACATTATCCAACCTTGTATACAGGTGAAATGAACAGAGCTGCACACGAAATGATTATTGATTGCAGAGATTTTAAACAAAACGGAATTGAAGTGGTAGACATTGCAAAGCGCTTAATAGATTATGGATTTCATGCGCCAACAGTTTCTTTTCCTGTCAATGGCACCCTAATGATTGAACCTACAGAATCTGAAAGTATTGCAGAGTTAGATCGTTTTTGTGATGCAATGATTTCTATCCGAGAAGAAATCAAAGTTGCCACAAAAGAGGATCTGGACAACCCATTAAAAAATGCGCCGCATACGCTAGAAATGCTAACTGCTGATACATGGACATTACCCTACACCAGAAAACAAGCTGCTTTTCCTTTGGCATATATTGCTGATAATAAATTTTGGCCTTCTGTGCGTAGAGTGGATGATGCTTTTGGTGATAGGAACTTAATCTGCTCCTGCAACCCAATTGAAGACTACATATAGTGAGAAAGATGTATTTGTTTGTTTCAAATTGTATTTTTACGTGAGGATTCACAAGGTATCTAAAGACTTAAGGAACTAAAGTATTTTTTTAATGCGATCGATTAAAAACAATAATCTATCATTTTTGAGGTATTTTATTGTGAACTCGCCATAAAAAATCATAACTAAATTTTTCTTTAGTAGGTTTTTTTAAATACTACGATATTAATACCATTTAGACTAACTTTAGTGAATACCTTATTAATTATTTCACCCTTCCTTACCTGAAGTATCCATTTAATATAAAACAACTAATATGCTAAACTTTTTTTTGTGCATACATTTTATGTTGTAGGACTACTATTTCTGATAAATTAATTTTCATTTTTTAGTCTTTAGTCTTATATATATCGGTAAATGGTCTGAATAACCCCCATAATAATTATCTCCTCCATATGTTTTGTTGGGTTTTAATTCATTATACCTTTTATCAAAATACATAATAAAATCTTCGTCAAATATTTTTAATCCTTTTTGGTTCACCGAATATTTACCTTTTGTTTCATCTAACATCGATTTACTTACCATCATCTGATCCATCATACCCCAATCGCCTTTATAATTATAAGATCCTTTATCGTTATCCTCCAAACGAGCAGCTAAATTAAACAGCTCATTACTAGAGATATTAGAGCTGTTTTTTGCCTTTAAATAATTTTTAATACTATTATTATTGGGATAATCATTAAAATCACCCATTACAATGATTTTTGCAGTATCGTCTTTAGTTTGAATTTCATCTATCTTATTTCTCAAAACAATAGCTACTTCAATTCTTTTGGGTTCACTTTTTTTAGTACCTTCTCTTCTTGAAGGCCAATGGTTAACAAAAAGATGGTATTCACTATCATCTCCAACTATTTGCCCTTTTACATAAAGAATATCTCTTGTTTTATCTTGCTTTGGTAAATGAATAACTAAAGGTTCTTTTTCATTAACAGTAAAATAATCTTTATTATAGATAAGAGCTACATCTATACCTCGTTTATCAGGGCTATCAAAGTGACAAAATTTATAGTTAATATCTCTCAATCTTCTACTCTCTAACAATTGGTTTAAGACATATTTATTTTCAACCTCTACCATCCCAATAAATAATGGTCCTTTTTTATTTACAGATAAAATAACTTCTCCTATTTTATCAATTTTATTATAAAATTTTTCATCATCCCATTCTTTTCTTGCTTCTGGCAGAAAATCATCATCATTAGTATATTCATCATCAAAGGTGTCAAATAGGTTTTCTATGTTATAGAACATTATATCTAGTTGCTTTTCTGCCATATCTATTCTTTTCTTAGGTTCGGAATTACACGAAACCAAGCCTATTAATATTATAATACTTATTTTTTTCATCTCTTAACACCCAATGCTCCTAGTAACCCTCTTGTAACTTCTCTAAGAATTGTTCTACCCAATTGTCTTACCATTGTGTTTTTAGAGAGTGCATCTATAGTTGAAACTTCTTTTTTTACTCGACCTCTAGTTTTCTTATGTTTTTTATTATCCTCTTTTAACTTTTGTTGGTTTTCTTCTTTTTGTGCTACTTTAATCTTTTCAGACAAGATTTCATAAGCACTTTCTCTATTCACATCTTTATTGTATTTACTGACTAAGTCAGATTCCTTAACCAATTTACTGATTTCTGAAGGAGTTAATATATCCATTCTAGATACAGGAGCTCTCAATAAGGTATGTGCTAATGGAGTTGGCTTCCCTTTTTCATCTAAAGCCGTAATTAATGCCTCTCCAATCCCCATAGATGTTAAAACCTCATCGGTTTTATAAAATTCTGAAATTGGATAGTTTTGTGCTGTTTGCTTTATGTTTTTTCTATCTTTTGCAGTGAATGCTCTTAATGAATGTTGAATTTTTAGCCCTAACTGACTTAATATTGCATCAGGCACATCGGTAGGGTTTTGTGTAACAAAATACAATCCAACTCCTTTCGATCTAATTAACTTTACCATTGTTTCTATTTGATCAAGCAATGTTTTAGATGCTGTATCAAAAATTAGGTGAGCCTCATCAATGAATATTGCTAGTTTAGGCTTACCCGAATCTCCTTCTTCAGGCAATGTATGATAAACTTCTGACATTAAACTCAACATAAAAGTTGAAAATAATTTGGGCTTATCTTGAATGTTATTTAATCGAATAATAGAGACCACTCCTTTCTTCTCTTTTTTTCTCAGTAAATCGTCTACTTCAAATGATTTTTCCCCAAAAAACAAATCAGCTTTTTGCTGTTCTAACTCTATTATTTTTCGAAGTATTGTATTTATAGAAGAACTAGATATAGTTCCATATTCAGCTGTTAATTCTTCTTTTCCTTCTTTCATAGAAAACTGAAGCGTTTTCTTTACATCATCTAAATCAAGTAATGGTAACTGATTGTCATCACAATACTTAAATATTAGAGAGATGATACCTGTTTGGGTATCATTAAGACTTAATATTTTAGAAAATAAAACGGGGCCAAACTCTGTTACTGTGGCTCTTAATTTAACTCCATCTCCATCAGATATCGTCATAAGTTCTACTGGAATCTCAGTTGGCTCATAATCCAAGCCTATCACTCCGTGTCTCCAAGCTATATGGTCATTATTTTCCCCAGGCATTGCTAAACCACTTAAATCACCCTTAACATCCATTAATAATGACGGTATGCCTTTTAAAGAAAGTTGCTCAGCTAAAATTTGTAAAGTTTTAGTTTTACCAGTTCCTGTTGCACCAGCAATTAAACCGTGTCTATTTATAGTTTTTAATGGAACTTTAATGAGTACATTAGTAATCCCTTCTCCATTCAACATTCCTGTTCCTAATGTGATAAAGTCTTTTTTAAAGGTATATCCCGAATTGAGAGTTGTTTCAAAATTTATTTCTGACATGGCTTAAAAGTTTTAGTAAACTAAAAAAGGAGAGTCAAGCTCTCCTTTTTTTTTAAAATCTTTTCAAAAAATTATTTATATACTGCAAATGTAATTTTAACATTTACTCTATACTCCTTTACTTTTCCATTTTCTACAGTTGTGCTAAAATCATTAACATATACTGATGAAATGTTTTTTACTGTTTTATATGCTTCCTCAACAGCATTATTAGTAGCGTCTTCCCAACTTTTAGTAGAGTTAGCTAAAATTTCTATTACTTTTAAAATTGCCATAATTTATTTATTATTTATTAAAAAATCCTTTTAACATTCCTGATGCTTTACTTATAACATCTCCTTTTCCAATAAGACCCGCAAGCATACTTGAATCCCCTCCTATTTTATTAGCTGCAAACTTCATTACTATAGGTAAAATCATATTTTTAATTAAAGAAGCTTTATCTCCACTAAATCCGTTAGCTAATAAACCTGAAAGCAAGTTACCTCCTAAATCCTTTAAAATTCCATCAGAAGAAGTTGAGTTATTATCACTTGAAAAAAGATTCATCAAGTTTTCTATTCCATTTGCTTTTGCTTCACTAGCAACAGTGTTTTCAAGAGCATCTTTTGTACTTGAGAGTGTCTTATCTACATCAGAATCGTTAAGTCCTAATTTGCCTTTTAAAGTTTCTGATATTTCTCCTTTTACAGAGTCTAATATTGAATCAAACATATTTTTAGTTATTATAAATTGATTCCTTATTTAATTTAACCGTCAACAAATAATAAACCATAGCTCTATATTTGTTTCGATTAGATTTCCCCATTGTTTCCATAACTTCAGTTATTGCATCATCTAATTTAGAACTATCAGACAATCCTAACTTACCTATTAAAAAGTTCTTTTTTACAGTAGCTAATTCAGCTTTGTCAGACCCAGAAACTGTACTTGCATCTCTATTATAAAGAGAAGGTCCACAAGCTTTTGCTACCTTAGTTAATAAACGTTCGTCAAAACTAACATTCAGTTTTTTAAACTCAGACTTGTATGTGTCCATACATTCATCAAATTTTCCCATATTTTTTTTTTTTTATTTCTTAAAAGTAGTAAACTAAAATGAGATAATTTTTAAAAAAATGTTAAAATGTAAATATTCTCTATAAAAAAATAGAGATATCCCTTTTTTAATAACAACTTAAGCATAAAAACAACCCTAACAATAAAAATTCCAGGCTTAAGTTTTAAACCATATAAGTACTTCATATTTTAAAAGTTACACCATCATTTGTAATGAATTGATTTCACACCAGGCCCAGCCGACTGATAAGCACTTATAAAATAACAATGCGCGAATAAATTGTATTTTTACGTGAGGATTCACAAGAAATACTCTTTAACGACGAATCCATACCACGTTGTGAATTAATTTCACACGAGGCGCAGCCGACTGATAAGCACTTATAAAATAACAACGCGCGAATAAATTATATTTTTGCGTGAGAATTCACAAAGTTTAACGTTGGCAACAGGCTTGACCCTTCCTGAAATATGTATACACTAAACCACAAGTATATATAAGAATAACAGTGAGACCAGACGTTACCCTGAACCATTTAAACCAAAAACAGCAAGTTTAATTTTACCGAAGCATAAAAAAATTGCTTTCAATAGGCTAATAGTAATTTTAAAAAACTATTTTTACTTGTTACTCCCCCACAAATTTTATCGGCAAACGTTGAAAAGCGAACAAGATATTCGTTCAATAAGAACTAATAAAAAATTTGTTTTCTAGAAAATGAATTAAAAAAAATAAAAATATGAGTGAAGACATATGCAATATATTAACAATAGGTTTATACAAATGTTGTGTGCAAGCTAAAAAACCAAAATATGAATAAAACATTAGAGGAAAGTAAGTGTCTTGCTTCATTAGCAGTTTTTAGAGAATTATATAATAGTGAAAAGGATATTTATGCAATAATCTCTGAATTTCTCTCTGAACTAATAGTTTCAAATTCTAAACATAATTTTAATCTAACAGAAATAACAGCTGAACTTAACCTTGAATATGACTTTTCAATACCAGAAGCAGTCGTAAAAACTTCACTAAATCGACTTCCATTTTTAACTAAAATAAAAGGTGCTTATTCAGTAAAAAATTTAGTTGGTATAAAATCAACACAACTTAATGATAAGAAAAACGCACTACAAGATAGTAACGAAAAAATAATTGAAAACTTATTCAAGTTTATTGAAAAACAAGAAGACAAAGCACTTAATGATAAATCTAAAAAAGTGGTGGTTCATTCTCTTATCTCTTTTCTCATTGACAGCACAAACGGAAATAGTTATACAGAGTATATTAGTGCGTTTATAATAGATAATCAAGAAGATGATGATTTCAAAAATAGATTAAACACAATTAAAGAAGGAGTAGTTTTATACTCGGGAATAAAATTCAACAATAACATAAATGAATTAGGACAATGGAAAAATGACCTAACAATTTTCATCGAAACGGAGATACTATTTCACTTTGCAGGTTATAACGGAACATTATACCAAACTTTATGGAACGATTTCTTTGATTATGTTAAAGAGATAAACAGAAAACATCCTAACAGAATTAGACTTAGATATTTTAATGACGTCAAAGGAGAGATAGAAAGGTTTTTCAAAAAAGCTGAATACATAATTGACGGAAAAGATAAACCAAACCCAAAAATCACAGCGATGAACACAATCATTAATGGTTGTGATAGTAGAGCTGACATCGTTTCCAAAAAAGCTCAATTTTTTCAAAATTTACAAAATTCAGGAATTCAGGAAGATGACTTTAATGATTATTTTGATGATTCCAATCACGAATATAATATTGTAGACCAGAATCTTTTAGATAATATTTCTAAAGAACTTGATGTTGAAGATGTAAGTAAATATTTAAAATTCCTCAATTATATTAGCATCAGAAGGAAAGAAGCTAATGAAAATAATTTTGAAAAAATTAAGTATATTTTACTTTCAGGTAATTCCAAAACATTACAAATAGCTTGGAATGATAATATTAAAGTTTATGGTCAAGTACCATTGGCTACAACATTAAGTTTTCTAACTAATAAGTTTTGGTTCAAGTTAAATAAAGGTTTCGGTAAAGACAATTTTCCAACAACTTTTGATGTAGTAACTAAAGCTCAAATAGTTTTATCAAATCAAGTTAACGAAACCGTAGGTAGAAAATATGATGATTTACAACTTAAATTTAAAAATGGACAATTAACTCAAGACCAAGCAAAAGCATCTATAATAGAATTAAGAAAACAAACAAAGAAGCCCGAAGATATAATTGATGAAGATATAACATCAATTTTAGATTCAATCTCTGAAGATAATTTGGATTCTTTTCTTAAAGAGCAAGAACATTTTAAAAGTGAAGCAAAAAAAGAAGCGATTGAAAACAAAAGACTAAAAGAATACTTAACCATAAAAGAGATTGAATTAAAAGAATTTGAGCAAGTAAAAGTTAACCTTAATCAAGAACTTATTTCAACAAAAGAGGCACTTCTCATCGAAAAGAAAAAAAGCATTGAAATTCTTGAAAATCAAAAAAGACCTATAGTTTCAGTTATTAAAAAAAGCATAAACAATTTCAAAATATTGATTGCATTAATATTGATAATCTCTTTCTTCTTGACATATTTCTTGCTTTGGAGATTTGGATGGGATAATTCTGAACAATGGACTTGGATATTAAGCTTTACAGTTCCTCTATTAATATCATTGTTTTATATGTTAGTTAAAGAAGAAACAATAAACCCATTAGAACTTTTAGAAAATAGTAAGGATAAAATAAAAAAGAGTAAATACAAACAATTCAATTTCGATTCTAGCAAGTTAAAGGAGTTGAAATCAGAAAGGAAAGAACTGAAAAATGAAATACAGGAACTAAAAAGCCAGCACACAACAATGGCTATATTTAATACGGGTTTTGGTGCTTAACCCAAAGTGAAGCACCTTCAATAAAGTCGGCAAAATTTTCAATTTTGCGTGTCTATTGAAATAAAGAAAAAATTAAAATTATGAAAAAGAAATTACTTTACTTATTTATTACAATTAGTTCAATCAGCTTTAGTCAAACTTTAGAAAATAGTTACACTTCTGAAGGATATAATAACGAACCAAAAAACTACGCTTTTTTGACTGAAAACAATTTATTTTATTTAACAATGAGTACAACTAATAATGAAATTTTTGTATATAATAGTGACCATTCACTTTACAAAAAAATAACAATTACACTACCATCAGGTTTCAAGGCTGAACAATTACATTTTGCTACGGATAAATTATTTAATTCCGACTCTAAAATAGAAATATTAATTACTTCTTACAATAATGCTACATCTGAAAATAAAATGTTATTATATAATGAAGACGGAGGTAATAATATTTATGATTTTGGAGACAAATTTAAAGTAGAGGTTTTTAAAGACAATAACAATAATTATAAGTTACTAACTTCTGTTGGTAAATCAGGTGTTTCTTACGATATTTATTCATTATCAGGAACTTTAACGATTTCTCAAGAGAACTTTTTAAACAAACGAAAAATGATTAGTTTTCCAAACCCTTCTTCAAGTTCAATAAATATTACAAACCCATTGAAAAACAACGAAAATGAAAAAATAGATATTTATGACACAAATGGGAGAAAAGTTCTTGAAAAAAAAATAATCGGAAACGGAGCTAATATAAAAATAGATATTTC
>Ga0115569_10002532_pt1 | contig 13841 bp, 9 predicted proteins | sample COGITO_mtgs_1205_2_FD_87295 | JGI IMG/M metagenome (GOLD analysis project Ga0115569, IMG submission 87295) | Pelagic marine microbial communities from North Sea - COGITO_mtgs_120503 | ecosystem: Environmental > Aquatic > Marine > Epipelagic | place: Germany:Helgoland, sampling site Kabeltonne...
CGACCGTCTCTTTCGGTGTCGGGCTCACAGTGGGGGCCGCAATGTGGGGCAATTGCAACTGGCGTAGCTCCAACGTCAACATCAACGTCAACCGATACAACAACTTCAACCGAACCAAGATCAGCAACAACAACTGGAACCATAATTCCGCGCATCGAAGAGGGGTCTCGTATGGGGATAAGCGCCTTCAGAATCGCTACGGAGGAAACCAAAGCCTTGGGGCCAAGGCCCGTGACTCCTTTCGTGGGCGTGCCGACAAAGGAAGGCAGAAGATCGCAAACGGCCAGGCTGATCGTTTCAAGGGCCATCAGGGGCAAGGAAAACGCGACCAGGCGACCAGCCGCCTAGGCGGCAGCGAAAAAAGGGGCAAGAGAGCTAGCGGCGATGCCCGAAGCGGCCGCCGCCGAAAGGATTCCGCGTTCGGTGGAATGAAAAACGGCAGAGAAGCCCATCGCAACTCCAACCGGGGCTTCAATAGTCGCGGCGGTGGATTTGGCAGCCGCGGAGGTGGATTTAGTGGCGGGGGTGGACGTCGGGGAGGCGGCGGTTTTGGTGGTGGTGGCGGACGGCACGGCGGTGGGGGGGGACGCAGACGATGAGGAAAACTACCGTGAAGAATCGAGCATTTTCGGCCCTGCTGACAGCAATCACAGCCCTATCGGTCTCATGCCAGACCCTCAGGATCGAAGACGGCCTGGGCCAAGCCTTCCCAAGCCCCGAGGCCGCGGGACAATCTCTAGTCGCCGCGCTGAAGAGCAGCGACAACGAAACCGCGGCCCGGATCTTGGGGCCCGGATCCGAAGCCGTGCTCACCTCCGGCGACCCGGTAATGGACGAGAACCAACTGGACCGATTTGTGGCCCTTTATGAACAACAAAATACGTGGATTGCGTGGAACGACGACGTCGCGGTCCTCGAAATAGGAGACGATCATTGGCCGTTTCCGATCCCCCTGATCAACCGCGAAAGCGGCTGGTTTGACCGCAAGACAGTGTGGCGATTCGACATCGCCCAAGGCATCCAGGAGCTTCTCAATCGACGGATCGGCAAGAACGAACTCAGCACCATTCAGGCCTGTTTGGCCTTTGTGGATGCCGAGCGCGAGTACTACCGGCGAAACCCGCAGAACCACTCAACCCCCGAGTACGCGAGTCTCATCCTAAGCAGCAAGAATTTGAAGGACGGGCTCTACTGGCCGACCGCCGAGGACGAAGCCCCGAGTCCACTGGGCCCCATCTACGCGGCGGCAAGGTCCCGGGGCTACAAACCCACCCAAAAAGGAGGCAAGCCCTTCGGAGGCTACTTCTATCGAATCCTACTTCGACAGGGCGCGAGCGCTCCGGGAGGGGCGCTCGACTACATCGAGGGCGACGCCATGACGGAAGGCTTCGGCTTGCTCGCTTATCCGGCGGGCTACGGCACGTCGGGAGTAATGAGCTTCCTCGTTAACCATATTGGCTTGGTGTACGAAAAAGACCTTGGTCCCGAAACCGAGAAAAAGGTCGCCTCCATGGAGAGCTTTGACCCCGACGGGAGTTGGGCCCTCGTGCCCGCCCAGGCACTGGTGCTTCCCAGCGACTGAAGCACGAAGAAGCTACTTCAGGTCCGCGTTAGCGCTCGGGTTGCAAAGGGGCCCAAGGCAGGACCGGGCGAATGCGGCGAGAAAGGCAGCAGCAATTGTTAGCCGCGTTGTCGAAGTCGCCGATTCCAGACATTCTGACGACGGGTCCCCGTCAAAGATACGTGACCCGTCTTCCGGCATCGCCGTACCAAAACGTCCGAAAAGCGTCGGTGCACCCATTTGAGGTGCTGAAACTCAACTGAACCGGCTCTCGCGTTAATAACAAGATGGCATGGGATATGCATAAGAAAGGCAACAACCAAGGAGAATTACCCATGCCGCAAACGAGCCTCGAAGTTTTCGAATCACCGGATCTAAACTGGAACTCCCATCCAGACCCCGCGGAACTGGCCGCATTGGAGGACATCCAACGTGAAGGATGGTTCGACAAGGACGAACCCGTCGTCGTTAGTTTGCTTGAGCTCGTCGAAGCAGTCACCGCGGTCAGCGATACCGATGACGAAGTCGTGGCGACCGTTGCCCATATGCTCGAAACCGGGAGTGTGACTCTCTTGAGTGGAGAGTCGTTCATTTCGCTCCCTCTCCACTGAGTCAAAGGGGCTCAGCCCTAAGGCGACACGGCTTTTTTTCGGGAGAGGGCTTCCTGAACACGCTGCATCTCGGCGACGAGGCCTTGCTGCAGGAGCTTGCGTCCAATCGATCGCTTCGCCCCACCTCCAAAGCCGGCGACCTGCGAAGTGTAGGTGTGGTTCGTATAGAAGACGGCAGACTTGCCCGCGTCAGAGGGGAAGATCCATACCAGGATCTGAAGTGCGTCGTAGTCATACCCCGAGTAGAAGTGGCGCGAGAGAAGAGCCTGTCGCTCCGCGTCGCTGTAACGAACGCGGTGGATCAACACGGGCGAGGCCTGGCCACGGGCCTTCTCGATCGACCATTCAAGAGTGTGCACCGCACCGCCTAAGCTCTCGGCGGGCGCCGCTGTTAGTTCCGCACGCAGCGCGGGCAAGCGGATCAAGTCCAGTGCCGCAGCATTCGCATGTCCTAGATCGGTTCGCGGGGAACGCCCCTTACCGGCGTAGTCCTCGATCCCGGCGAGCCCCTGCTTCCAGTAGGCGGAGACGCGCGCCTCGAGCAGCCCCTGATAAGCAGCCACCAGGGCCACTTCGCCATTCGCCGCGGCCGCCCTCATTTGGTCTGCCTCGGACTTAGAGAGCGCGAACGTGCCCGTCGGGTCGGAGACCAGCTGAGTGCGAACATCTTTCGGCAACTGCATCGCCGCGAGCGAAGGCTTTTCGGGGTCGATCGTGCCCCGCGCGATGGTCACCGTATCTACTTTGGAAAGCCTATCCGAATCCACGAAGTTCCGGACTTCCGATAGCGTCGCGCCGAGCTCCATCGCGATCCCAAGTGCGAGGTCCTTATCACTCGAAGCGGCCAGGTTTTCAACGACGATCTCACCCCGCTTCATGCGGTCAACGTTGGCTTCCGACAACCCTGCGCGTTGCGCCGCGTTGCTCAAGTCGGGTTCTTCGGCTCGAAGACCCGAGGCCGCTAGGCAACAAATGACAGTCATCGCGAATAAGCTTGTAGTCGGTTTCATGGCGCGAAGAATAGCATTCGGTGACAGGGGATAGGCCCGAAGCCTGGGAGGTCCCCCGCCCTCTTCTATTCGATCTCGTCGCCAAGGACCCGCTCGTCCCAACCTCCACCGAGGGCCTTGTACAAGGCAACGAACGAGGTGAGAACAGATCGGTGCGCTTGTGAGTGGCGCAGCTCCGCGTCGAAGAAGGTGCGCTCACTGTCGAGCACCTCCAGGTAGTCGACCACGCCCGCATCGTATCGAGCCTGGGACAGGCGCAGAGTATTCGCTGCCGCCCTGACTTGGCGAGTTCTTGCAGCGAACTCCCTTCGAAAGGTCTCCGTCGCGACAATCGCGTCTTCCACTTCTCGGAACGCTTCGAGCAGGGTGAGGATATAAACCTCCTCGGCCTGCTCGGCCCGAGCGACCTGAGCCTTCTTCTGCGCTTTCAGTCGTCCCGAATTGAAGATGGGCTGAAAGATGCCTGCCGCCAAGCTCCACTGCCCGGCATCCATGGAATTCAGATCGGTCAGATCCGTCGCGACAACACTGATCCCCGACGTCAGGGAGAGGGACGGAAAGCGCAGCGCTTGCGCGACTCCGATTTCTGCAGTCTCCGCAACGAGGAGCTGTTCTGCCTCTTGAACGTCGGGCCGGCGCTTCAGCAATTCAGACGGTAGGCCCGCGGGCACGGAAAGGGGCACTCCGCTGAAACCAATGCGTGGCCCGACAGGAACGCGACCCGGGAATTCACCCAGCACGACCCGCAGCGCATGCTCGGTCTGGGCGGTGAGGCGCTGGAATCGAGTCACCGAAGCCTCCGCCACAGCCAACTGCACCTGCGCCTGATTAACGTCGATTTCCGGTTCAATCCCTCGATCGAATCGCGCCTGAATAATTCCGAGGCGTTCGGCTCGTCCCTCGACGGTTCGGCGTGAGATCTCAAGCCGGGCACTCACGTCTTGAAGCCTGAAATAGAGATTCGCGACCTCCGCGATCAAACTGATTGTTACGTTTCGTACCCCAAACTCGGATGCCAGAAGCTCCGCTCTCGCGGCTTCAGTGGCGCGCGAATAACGTCGCCACAAGTCAATTTCGAAACTGAGGTCCGCGCCGATGCCGAAATTATTATCGGTGCCAGCGAGCGGATTGATGTTCTTGCTATCGCGTCCGCGCCCCGCAGATCCGAAAACGTCTAGAAAGGGGAATTGATCCGCCCGAGTGAAGTTCAGGAGATACCGAGACTCCTGAAGCCGCGCGAGTGCGATCGCGAGATCTCGGTTCTGATCGAGAGCTCGGTCGATTAGGGCCCGCAGGACCTCGTCGTCATAGATGTCCCACCACGGCCTATTCGCGATCGCATCCTGCTCGGCGGTGGTCCGCTCCCAACCGGCGGGCAAGTTTAGTTCGGGACGCTCGTAATCTGGTGTGAGCGCACATCCGGAAACCAAGAGGGCAACCAGACCCAACGTGATGGCACAGCCCTTCTTCATGACGAAATTTCCTCGGTGGGTGTCGCATCCGTTGCCGGATGAGCCTCGCTCTTCGCGATATAGCGTTCGACGAAGACAAAGAGCGCCGGGACCACCAAGACGCCGACGATGGTCGCCACCAGCATTCCGCTGAATACGGTCATCCCCATCACTTTCCTCGCCTCGGCGCCGGCACCGGTCGCAATGAGAAGCGGAATAACACCCAAAATGAAGCTGAAGGCGGTCATCAAGATAGGCCTAAAGCGCTGCTGTGCAGCAAGTCGAGCCGCCTCGACCACTCCCTTCCCTTTGTCCATCTCAATGCGCGCGAACTCCACGATCAGGATTGCATTCTTCGCAGACATCCCAATCAGCATCACGAGTCCGATCTGAGCGAAGACGTTATTCACGTAGCTCTCGCTGAATAGCCGAGCGATCGCGAGTCCACCCATCGCGCCGAAGATGGCGATTGGAACACCCGCGAGCACCGAGATCGGCAGAGACCAGCTCTCGTACTGCGCGGCAAGGATCAGGAAAACGAAGACCAGCGCCATAATGAAGACCGAACTTCCCGAGCCCTCCGCGCCTTTCTCCTGATAGCTCATCGCATTCCAGGCAAATGACATGCCGGAGGGAAGGGTCTCCGCCGCAACTTCCTCTAGGGCCGCCAGCGCTTGGGAAGAGCTGTATCCACGTGCGGGCTGCCCCGTCACCTCTGCCGCGCGGAAAAGATTGAAGCGATTCGTGTACTCGGGACCGTAGGTGTTACCCGCTGTCACCAGTGTCGAGATCGGCACCATCTCGTCCTGGTCGTTTCGGGCGTAGAAGAAACGCAGGGCTTCTGCACTCGCCCGATATTCCGGCTCTGCCTGCACATAAACCTTGTAGAGGCGGCCGAACCGGTTGAAATCATTCACATACCCTCCGCCGAGGAAGGCGCTGATCGAAGCGTTCAGTTCCTCAAGCGGGACTCCCTGCTTAAGGGTCTTTACGTGATCCACGTCGAGAAAGATCTGCGGGGTGCTCGCGCGGAATACGCTTCGCGTCCCCGCAAGCTCCGGGCGCTTCGAAGCAGCCTCAACGAAGGCGTGAGTGCGCTCTTCTAGATAAGCGGGGTCTCGACCTACTCGATCCTGAAGCAGGATCGAGAATCCGGATCCGGTCCCCAACCCGGGGATGGCGGGGGGACCGAACGCGAACGCCCTGCCCTGGCTGAGCCGCGTCGCGAACTGGTGGTTGAGCCGCCTAACGATGTTCTTCGCCTGATTTTCGACGCCAGGCCGGTCATCCCAATCCTTGAGCTGAATGAACACGAACCCGGTGTTGGACTGGACCGTGCCCGTGACCTTGGTAAAGCCCGCCACGGAGGTCACATTCTCAACGGCGTCTATCTCACGCACGATCGATTCTACTTCCTTCATCACCACCTGAGAGCGCTGAAGCGAAGCGGCTTCGGGGAGCATGAAGGCAGCGAGAACGTAGCCCTGATCTTCCTCGGGAATGAAGCCAGACGGAACGGTCTGAAAGAGTACCAAGAGCCCCAAGACCAGTGCCCCGAGTAGTGCTCCTGAGCGCCAGAGCTTCGCCGTAAAGAAGTCACTCACGGTCATGAACCGGTCGGTGGCCTTCTGAAAGATACGATTGAACCAATCGAAGAAAGGACTGAGCGCCCCCCTCTCTTCGCCCGTCGGCTTCAGCAACATCGCAGCAAGAGCCGGGCTCAGCGTCAGCGCGTTGAGCGACGAGAGTGCGACTGAGATCGCGATCGTGATAGCGAACTGTTGATAGAGGCGGCCCGTAATACCGGCCATCGTGGCTACGGGCACAAAAACGGCGATCAGCGACAGGGAGGTAGCGACGACGGGTCCGGAAACCTCTCGCATCGCCTCGACGGTCGCATCCTTAGGGGCGAGTCCCTTGGCGATCTTCGTCGACACGGCTTCGACCACGACAATCGCATCGTCGACGACGAGTCCGATCGCGAGAACCAGACCCAGTAGGGAAAGGGTATTGATCGAAAAGCCGAGCAAGGGGAAGACGGCGAACGCGCCGATCAGAGAAACTGGCACCGTCAGCGCAGGGATCAGAGTCGCGCGGAAGCTCTGCAAGAAGACGAATACCACCAGGATGACGAGCGCCAGCGCCTCAAAGAGCGTGATGATGATCTCGCGGATTCCCGCCGTGATGGGCTTGGTCGTATCCAACGAGATCTGATAATCGAGATCTTCGGGGAAATCCGCGGATAGGCGCTCGATCACCTTGAAGACTTTGTCGGCGACTTCGAGTCCATTCGCGTCGGGCAGCTGGAAGATCTGGATCACCGCAGAAGGCGTTCCGTTAGTCCGCGTTCGCATGAGGTAGTTCTGGGTCCCGAGTTCGATCTTCGCCACGTCGCGAAGCAAGAGCTGAGACCCGTCCTCGTTTGACCGAATGACGACAGCACCGAATTCCTCGGGTGAAGAGAACCGCCCTTTCGTCTGGACCGTATAGGTGAATTCGGTTCCGGCGGGCGCGGGCGGTCCGCCCATCTGCCCCGCCGGCACGAGAACGTTTTGGCTCTGAATCGCGGAGGTGATGTCGGTGATCGTAACGCCAAGCTTCGCAAGCTCGTCGGGTCTGATCCAGACCCGCATAGCGTACTCGGTGCTGCTTCCCCCGAGCACTTCCGCCTGACCGACGCCTTCGATACGCGAGATCTCGTCGATGATGTTGATCGTGGCGTAGTTCGCCAGGAACTGCGCGTCGAAGCTTTTGTTAGGAGAGGTCAACCCGATCAAAACCAACGGAAAGGAGAGCTTCTTCTTGACTACGACTCCCTGACGCTTCACCTCGTCCGGCAGAGATGCTTCGGCCTCGGAGACTCTGTTCTGGGTGAGGACGTTCGCCATGTCGAGGTCTGTTCCCACCTCGAAGGACACCTCAAGCGACATCTTCCCGTCGCTCGAGTTCGTCGATCGCATGTAGATCATGCCCTCGACGCCGTTCACCTTCTGTTCGATGGGGGTGGCGACCGACTGCTCGACGCTCGTCGAGTTGGCTCCCGGGTAGTTCGCCGTCACGTTGATCATCGGGGGCGTGATCTCAGGGTATTGCGCGATCGGCAAGCCCCGCAGTGCGATCAGCCCTACCAGCACCATGAGAATCGCGATCACCATGGCGACGATCGGTCGTCGGACAAAAAATTCAGACACGGATCAGGCCCCCGCCGCCGGAGCGGGCTTCGCTCCCGGTTCCTTCACGTCCGTCGGGTTGGCCGCGACAGGCTTGGGATCGATCGTCATGCCCGGTCGCAATCGTATTGCGTCCACCGCAATGCGTTCCTTGGGTTTCAGACCTTGGGTGATGACGCGAAGGGTTCCGACTTCCGGGCCGAGTTCGACGGAACGGATCGAAACTTTGCCCTTGTCATCGACAACATAGACGCGCTTTTTGCCCTGCATATCACTGATGGAACGACTCGGAATGAGCATCGCACCCTCGAGGACCTCCGCGACTACACGGATGCGGGCAAACTGCCCAGCGAGCACACGCTGTTCCGGGTTCGGGAACTCGGCTTCGAGCGTGAGAGTGCCCATGCCAGAATCGACTACGGCGTCCATCGCGACCACGTGCCCCTTCTCCGGATGGACGGATCCATCGGCCAGGATCAACTCCAGACCGGCGGCCAGGCGCTTTTGTTCCCCTGAACCCTTACCCGCTTGGGCGAGTCGCTTGGCGAGCAAGAGGTAGGTCCGCTCATCGATCGAAAAACGCACCTTGATCGGATTGGTGTCCGAGACGACGTTCAACACAACCGGGTTGGGTGTCCGCCCGACGAATTCGCCGACCCGCGCCTTCGAGATCCCGATCCTTCCCGAGATCGGCGCATGGAGCTTGGTGTAGCCGAGCTGAATCCGAGCCTGCTCCACTGAGGCCTGTGCGGTCTGAAGCGCTCCCTTAGCGGCCTGGTAGCGCGCGACGGCACCATCCAGGTCGGCTTGACTCACGGCGTTGATCTCCGCCAGCGGAGCGATTCGGTCAAGGTCGGATTCGGCCTTTGCGAGACGCGTGACGGTCTCCGCGACCTTGCCCTGGGCGCCGACGACCTGCGCTTCAAAGGGCGTCGGATCGATCTCGTAAAGGAGTCCTCCCTTCTTTACGTGGCTCCCTTCCCTAAAATGCATTCCGGTCAGCACGCCCTCGACACGGGCTCGAATGAGAATGTCCGAGGAGCCTCGGGTCTCCCCCACCAACTCCCGGAGAATCGGCTGGTCCCTTACCAGGACCTGCGCGACGGGGATCTCGAGCAGAGTGGGTGCAGGCGCCTTGGGACGCTCGCATCCCAGCGTCAGGCAAAGCACTCCTAGCGCGACTAGCAAATGGAGGAAGGTGGGTCCCACGTCTAGGCCGCTCGATCCCTCAAGCACTTTTTCATCCGCAAGCTGCGTCCGCATCATTCTCTCCACTCAAGCCAGTCCAGATCCGCTTTTCGAAGGTGAGACGTTCGCCCGCAGCGCGACGGCCCGCAACCGACGACGAAGACGAAGTGAGAAAAACTGGCGATGAAGAGGCAGCCCTCGGCCGGAGGCGGCACCGCAAAGCGCTAGGCAAGGCGGATGCGAAGAGGTCGTTTGGAGCGTTTAAGACGGAAGAAGGCTGGCAGCACAATGACGCTTGGTCATCAGGCCTCGGGCGTGGCACCTATCCGTTCGGTTCTCCCGCGAGAGCCTTCCCCCTTGGATCGACACCTGTTTCGCGACCGAACGCCCCCAAACGCCAAAACCCGGCAGGATCTTCAGTCAAGACCGCTCGGTGTAAAAACTCGACCGGCCGGATTCGCAATCCTCATATCGTATTAGTTGGCGACTTCGCCCAACCTGGGACTTCAATTACCCGTAGCCCGTCATTAGAAAGAGCGTTCCCAGTCGCCTCGCACTTTCTGACTTCGTCGAAGCCGGCGGACCGCTCCGGCGAACCTCGCTCGCGAATATTGGGCCTGCCACTGTCTTCTCCACAAAAGGCCACAATCGGGATACACTCCAGACGCCGGTGCGATTCGACTCCACAGTCAGAGTGAACTTCTCATCGGTGGCTGCCCCAAAACTTGTGCTGGAGGAAATATGTCGGAAGAGGTTGATGCGCTGCGAGACGAGGTCAGTCGGTTGCGTGCCCAGATAAAAGAGATTTACGACTCAGAGATAGAGAGTTTCCACTTTTCACCCGCTGCTCAGCAGGACTGGAGCGAGGTTGACAGCATTCCTGCCCGAGGCACCAGCGCGTCAACCGTACAGGCCCTAATAGAGAACGCACACGCCCTCGACTTCGACCAGCGTCTGAATACGTCTTCCTACGTCAACGTCTCATTCGAGCCCGAAGAGGAAGCGGTGGCTCTCCTCGGGCTTGGCGTGAACCTCGCAGACCAGACCGTCTACCCTCAGTCGTATAAGCTCCACGACCGTGTCGTCAATATGCTTGCTCGACTCTGGCATTGTCCGGAGCCATCGAATTTCGCGGAGACGCAAACCTTCGCCGGAGCGGGCACGGTCGGTTCTACCGAGGCCTGCCTCCTTGCGGGGCTCGCACTCAAATTCCGATGGCGTGAATGGCGAGCCGAACGGGATGGCCTCTCCCATTCGGAGGTCCTGGGAATCAAGCCTAACATCGTCATCTCGACCTGCTACCAGGCCGCCTGGGAGAAGCTCTTTAAGTACATGGACATCGAGCCTCGGCTGGTCGAACCTTCGGTAGACACCTTCAAGGTCGATCCCGAAAATATTCGCGAAGCGATCGACGAAAATACCATCGCCGTGGTGTGCATTATGGGTAACCACTACGGAGGCCAATACGATCCCGTCTGGGAAGTCGACCGTGTGGTCTCAGAAGTAAACGCTCAAAAGGAATTCCAGGTGGGCATCCATGTCGATGCCGCTTCGGGCGGATTCATCGCCCCCTTCCAGCAGCACCTACCCGCTTGGGACTTCCGCTTAGACAATGTCCTCTCGATATCGAGCAGCGGTCACAAATACGGCGAGTCGTCATGTGGAACCGGGTGGCTGGTTTGGCGCAAGAAGGAAGGTCTGAGCGAGCATGTAGCCATTTCGGTGACCTACCTAGGAGGTCAGGCCGAATCCTACACGCTCAATTTTTCGCGCCCTGCGACTGGCGTCTACGTCCAGTACTACAAGCTGCTCCGCTTCGGGCTCCACGGCTACCAACAGGCCTGCGACAATCTCATGGCCAATGCTCAATTCCTGAGAACCGGCCTCCAGGAAATGACCTGTTCGGGTCAGCCTCGCTTCGTCATGCTGGACGACGGAGAGCAGCACTGTTTGCCTGTCGTCACGGCCATGCTCAATCCCGAGTGCGGTTTCTCCTATGACGATATCGACCTTCAGCACGTACTCTCGCAGCATCACTGGTATGTCAGCGGCTACCGAATGGGCTTCGAACACCCGTCTACCGACAAAACTGAACCGCTCTTTTCCGACAGCGATGCTGATCAGAGCATGTTTCGTATCGTGGTCAAGAACAATCTCACGCGAGACATGGCGAGGGATCTCCTCGGAGCATTTGATGCCGCTTTCGAGTTTCTAGACAGCGTCGACTTTTCACCGCTCCACTCTCTTGAAACAGCCAAGCTGCGCCACAAGGATCAACGGGTAATCTCGCGTCACTGCTGAGACAAATCTCTCCGTGGCGCTCTTCGAGAACAAGGAGTCGAGGATCAAGGAACTCGACGCTCTGATCGAAGGGGCAAGCCCATTCGGCTCCCGTCGCGGCGGGAGCCGCGAGCGGCACGGTAATGTTGGACCGCTCCAACCCGGAAGCTGAGAAACGCCGCGTTCAAGCTAGCTTTGCCGATTCGGCGATGCTCCCCGGCTCGCCCGCCCGACACTGAAGTGTCCACAGGAGTCAACCTAATGTCCCATGACGATCGTGAATTCGAAGTGGTGATCTGGGGAGCGAGCGGCTTCACGGGTCGTCTCACTGCGGAGTACTTGTTGCACGAATATGGCGCGTCGGGGAGCCTTCGCTGGGCACTCGGCGGCCGAAACTCAGCGAAGCTTAAAGACGTTCGAAAGGAGTTAGGCCGAAGCACGGGCTGCGACACAAGCGCCCTCCCTATCTTGGTCGGCGATAGCGAAGACGCAGCGTTCCTTACTCAGCTCACGAGACGAACGAAGGTCGTGTGTTCGACAGTCGGGCCCTACGCGAAGTATGGCTCGAAGCTTTTGGCCGCCTGTGCGGCGAATGGCACCGACTATTGCGATCTCACCGGCGAAGTTCACTGGATGCAGCAGATGATCGATGCGCATCACGATGCCGCGGTCGCGAGCGGCGCGCGCATCGTCTTTAACTGCGGCTTCGATTGCATCCCGTCGGATTTGGGCGCGTTCTACATGCAGCGCGAAATGCGGGCTCGGCATGGCGTGCCCTGCGCAGAAATTCAATTGCGTGTGAAGGGCTTTAGTGGGGGAGCAAGTGGTGGCACAATCGCCAGCATGCTCAGTATGTTGGAGCAGGCGGAGGGAGATCCATCGGTCGGTCGCGCGATGCAGGAGCCGTATTCTCTGAACCCAAAGGGCCAGCGGACGGGTCCGGATTCTGCGGAACCGCTTGGGCCGCACTACGACCAAGCGGTCGGTCAATGGACCGCGCCTTTCGTAATGGCCTCGATTAACACGAAGGTTGTACGCCGATCGAACGCGCTCCTCGACTACGCGTACGGCAAAGACTTTCGATACAACGAGGCGATGTTGATGGGCGCGGGGCCGGCGGGCCTTATGAAGGCCCTGGCGACGAGTGGAGGCTCCGCGGCAATGATGGGGGCGATGTCGATCGGAGCGCTGCGGCGGGCCGCTTCGGGTCGGCTTCCTCAGCCGGGAGACGGGCCTACGGAGGCTCAGAGAGAAGCGGGCTACTTCGATCTCTTGCTGCGCGGGACGGCCGCGGATGGCCAGGCCTTGCGGGGACGGGTTCTCGGAGATCGAGACCCAGGTTATGGCTCGACGTCGAAGATGCTCAGCGAGAGTGCTGTCTGCCTCGCGAGGGATCCGCTTACAGTAGGCGGGGGGCTCTGGACTCCGGCGAGCGCGATGGGCGAGGCACTCCTTGCGCGAATGCCGCGGGCGGGCGTGACATTTGAAATCGAAGCGTGAGTCGGTGAATAGGAAAAACAAGCGGGCTTTTCCGCACTGCTAATCCCAGGCATTTCTCGGCATTGTCCTCACAGGGAGTGGGGAAAACGAGGCTTATCTTGTCTCCCCCAGATGAGGCCGCTTGAAACCAGAAACGGACGGGCAGAGAAGGCTTCAAGCGGGAACGGGGAAGGAAACGAGAGAAGCAAGGTAGCGTGCCGGGCTGTGGCCTTTGGGGCCTTTGTGTGTCCTCATGAAAGGCAGCGCTCAAGGTCTAGTTGTGACCTTACGAAGCCCCGGGGCTCGAGACGATCATGCGTGCCATCTCTCGTCGCTGGGGGTAATGGTCAGCAACCGCGAAATGCCAGGTCGCCCGCTCGTCCCAGATCCCGACGTCGCCCTCGGTCCAGCGGTAGCGGAGCTGCAGGTTCGGATTCTCGACATGGCTATAGAGAGTCTCAAGGAGTGTCTCGCTGTCATCAGGATCGAGATCCACGATTCGTCGGGTGAACTGGCGATTCACGTAGAGATGACGGCGACCGGTAACGGGATGGCGTTGAACAACGTCATGCTCTGTTCCTGGATAGGCGGCCTGCAGTCGTGCAGTCAGTTCCCGACCCACTTTCTCGGTGAAAGACTCACCGGCACCGGAATCGTGGATCGCACGCATCCCCTCGATTCGTTCACGAAGCGTGTCGGAGAGCGCTTCGTAGGCGTCCCGCGTACTCGCCCAGAGCGTATCTCCACCAACGGCGGGAATATCGATCGCGCGCAAGGTGCCCACATTAGGGGGCGACGTATCGAAGCTCACATCAGTGTGCCAACGGTCCTGGTAAGGTCGGCTCTCGCGCGAGTCGATGATCCGCTCGACCAGTGCTTCGGTTTTTCCCATCAGTCGACCGAGGGGGTGGATATAGGGCGCCCCAAAGTGGCTTACCAACCGGTACTGGTCCGCGTCCTCGATCTTCTGACCAGGAAAGATCAGTACGAGATGTTCGAAGAGCTCTCGTTTGAGCGCCTCGACGACCGGCGGCGCGAGCGGCTGCGCGAGGTCAATGTTCGTAACGCTGGCACCGATCGTGCCAGTGAGA
>Ga0115569_10002549_pt1 | contig 13788 bp, 12 predicted proteins | sample COGITO_mtgs_1205_2_FD_87295 | JGI IMG/M metagenome (GOLD analysis project Ga0115569, IMG submission 87295) | Pelagic marine microbial communities from North Sea - COGITO_mtgs_120503 | ecosystem: Environmental > Aquatic > Marine > Epipelagic | place: Germany:Helgoland, sampling site Kabeltonne...
GGTCTTGCTGGAATTGTGAACGAAACCATTGATAGAATATTAATCAAGAAAATAGTTTATGCACAACAATTAGAAGCCTTAGGCTCGCAAGCCGCGAATACGTTCGCTCAGGAACAAAACGGAATTTATGGAGCGAATTATAAATTGGCAATGATAATCAGTATGTTTATTCAAGCTTATCGGTATGCAGCTGAACCATTTTTTTTCAAAGAAGAGCAGAAGAAAGATTCCAAAGAAACTTATGTGAAAATTATGAACTACTTCATCATTGTAGTTGCGTTTATGTTTCTTGTTATTACCTTATTCATTAGCATATTCAAATATTTTATACCGAATCCAGATTTTTGGGAGGGATTACACATAGTTCCAATTTTACTTGCAGCTTACGTCTGCTTGGGGATTTATTATAATCAATCAATTTGGTACAAGCTCTCTCAAAAAACAGGATATGGCGCCATCATTTCTTTAGCAGGAGCTGTGTTAACAATTACAATAAATTTGCTTTTCATTCCCATTTACGGATACACGGCAGCGGCTTGGGCTACATTGTCTTGCTATTCCTTTATGATGATAATTTCCTATTTTATTGGTCAAAGACACTATCCCATCCCATATAACATCAAGAAATTTTTTATGTATGTGGGCACAGCATTAGCAATATATATTTTCAGCAGCAAGGGAAGGCCTCTTGAAATGCTTTCTTTGTCTGGATATATAATCAACACAATTTTGTTGGGCCTATTTATAGCATTAGCCTATTTCACAGAAAAAAGTGAGTTTAAAACACTTCGAAATGGTTAACCAATTTACATTCTTTGTAACTTTACAAACTGCACAAAATGCATTGAGATGGAAGAATTAGACGTTAAAATAATCAATAGGTCGAAGAACGATTTGCCGCAATACGAAACTCCACTCTCGGCTGGGCTAGACCTAAGAGCCGATCTTGAAATCCCAATAGTTTTAACACCCATGCAACGGAAACTTATTCCAACGGGGTTGTATATCGAATTGCCGGCGGGATATGAAGCTCAAATTCGACCAAGAAGTGGATTGGCGTATAAAAAAGGATTATCCGTTTTGAATAGTCCAGGAACCATTGACGCTGACTATCGAGGAGAAATTGGAGTAGTTCTCGTTAACCTGTCAAAGCAAGTTGTAACACTTGAACCAAAGGAAAGAATTGCGCAAATGGTCGTTGCGAAACACGAACGAGTTAATTGGCTCGAAGCAGAAGAAATTACAGATACAGAAAGAGGTGCCGGAGGATTTGGCAGCACAGGAATTAAATAAAATAGACAAGATGAAAATAATAGTTCCAATGGCAGGAATGGGGAAAAGAATGAGGCCCCATACGCTTACAGTCCCTAAGCCGTTAATTCCAATTGCGGGTAAGCCTATAGTTAAACGATTGGTTGAGGATATTGCTAAAGTTTGCGATGAAAAAATTGATGAAGTTGCATTTATCATTGGTGATTTTGGTGACGAAGTGGAACAAACTTTAATCGGAATTGCTGAAACAATTGGGGCAAAAGGAAGCCTCTGTTATCAGCGTGAAGCGCTGGGCACAGCTCATGCTATATTATGTGCACAAGATTATCTAGAAGGGAAAGTAGTTGTGGCGTTTGCCGACACCTTGTTCAAAGCCAATTTTAAGTTAGATGATTCGCAAGAGGGAATTATTTGGACTAGTAAAGTAGATGACCCTAGTGCTTTTGGGGTAGTAAAATTAGGAGAAAACGGAACAGTTGAGGCGTTTGTAGAAAAACCTGAAGAGTTTATTTCCGACCAAGCTATAATTGGTATTTACTATTTTAAAGATGGAGAATATTTAAGAACCGAATTACAATACTTAATTGATAATGATGTTCGTATTAAAGGAGGAGAGTTTGGATTAACGGATGCCTTAGAAAACATGAATAACAAAGGCATTACATTTAATATAGAAACTGTTTCTGAGTGGTTAGATTGTGGAAATAAAAACGCAACTGTTTATACAAATCAAAGAGTATTAGAGTTTATAAAAGGCGAAAACTCATCTTCAAGTAATGCCGCATTGAACAATTCTCAAATAATAGAACCGTGTTATTTTGGTGAAGGTGTTGTAGTTGAAAACTCAACTGTAGGCCCACATGTTTCACTTGGCGCTGGCACTGAAATTTTTGGTTCGAAAATTGAAAACACCATCATTCAGTCAAATTCTGTAATTACAGATTCCGAACTCAGTAACTCTATGATTGGAAACTTTGTTTCTTTTTCTGGGAAAAGCAGTGACGCAAGTATTGGTGATTACTCTCAAATGAAATTGAATTAATTGAATAAGCCGGTTTTAATATTGTTCACCTTTTTTCGCTCGTGTCGAAGCGCTGTAGCTAGATTGACAATTTTGGCAATTGTTTTGGCTTTAACATCTTGCGGAGGTACTTCAAAAGTTACTTCGGGAACTTACGATGGGTTGAATAACCCTGAGCTCAGTGATAAGCAGAATCAAAAGATTCAAGTTTTGTTCTTTGATGGCCTCAAAGAAAACGCTTTAGAAAATTATGAACGTGCTGAAAATCATTTTCTTGCTATTATTAAAATCAATAAAAAACATGCTGCATCATTATATCATTTAGCATTAATTTATGAGCTAAAACAAGATTATGAGCGTGCTCTAACATACGCGAAGCAGGCAGCTCAAATTGACGCAGAAAATGAATGGTATCAATTAGTTTTAGCAGGCATGCATGAGGTTAATGCGGAGCATTCAGAGGCATCTAAGCTATATGAACAAATCACAACAAAAAATCCGAAGAACATAGATGCTTATTATTATTGGATAAACTCGTTAGCAGCGGAAGGTAATTGGAAGGACATGATAAAAGTAATGAACTTACTTGAAGGTGAAATGGGGTTTTCTGAAGAGCTCGCTATGGAGCGTAAAAAGTTGTACTTGCGCGAAGGAGATGTTGACGGAGCCATTAAAGAGGTAGAAGGAATTCTGGAGCAAGACCCAAATAATACGAAATATTTAAATTTACTAGCCGAATTGTATCAAAAGAAAGGCGACCCAGAGCAAGCACTTAAAATTTACGATAAAATTATCGTTATTAGACCAAATGACCCATACGTTCACCTTTCACTCTCAGACTATTACAAAAATTTAGGGAACCAAGAAAAAGCGAGTGAAGAATTGCGTTTGGCGTATAAAAACCCTGACTTAGGAGTTGATGCCAAGGTCAGAATCTTACTTGGATATTTTACCCTAGAAGGAATAAAGGAAGGCAAGAAAGCAGAAGCATTTGAGCTCGGAAAAGTAATAACTGATGTACACCCAGAAGAGGCAAAATCACACTCAGTTTATGGCGATTTACTTTACCGATTAGATAGCAGTAAATCAGCTCTGTATCATTACAGAAAGGCTATATCAATCGATGCGAGTAAATTTGTTTTATGGAACCAAGTACTAATTTTAGAATCTGAGCAACAAGATTTTGAATCGATGTATTCGGACGCAACCAAGGCGATAGAATTGTTCCCTGCTCAACCAACTTTCTATTTATTCAAGGGTATTTCTGCGATTCAAAAAAAGAAATATGAAGAAGGAATTAAGGCGTTAAATTCCGGCAAAGATTTAGTTTATGATAATAATCAAATGCTCGCACAGTTTTATTCAACACTAGGCGATAGTTATTACAAAATGGAAAATCATTTAGCGTCTGATTCTGCTTACGATAAATCGTTGGAATATGATCGAGATAACGTCTACGTGCTGAATAATTACAGCTACTACTTATCGCTGCGAAAAAAGAATTTAGTGAAAGCCGAAGCTATGTCAAAAAGAAGTAACGAGCTTTCCCCTCGATCACCGTCATTCGCTGATACTTATGGATGGATATTATACCAAGAAGGAAAATACGATGAGGCGAAGGTATGGCTTGAAAATGCGATTGATTATGGAGCAGATAAAAACGGGGTAATTTTAGAACACTATGGCGATATATTGTATAAGTTAGATGATATAGAAGGGGCTAAGCAGCAATGGATTAAGGCCAAACAAACTACGCAAGGCTCAGAGTTATTAGACCAAAAAATTAAGACGGGAAAATTGAACGATTAGAGGATGAAGCTCTTGCGATTTATATCATTTATGTTAATTGTTTTTTTAACTCAGGCTTGCTCGAAAAACAGTGTAAATACAAAGAAAAAACTACCTCATAAATCAACGTCTTTTTTGCTGGAGAAGCTTCAAGAAAATGAGCTGAAATGCGAATGGTTTACTGCGAAAATAGGGATTGCATTTGTATCTGATAAAATGGCGGATTCATTTAAGATGCATGTCCGTTTAAGGAATGATAGTGCGATTTGGATTTCAGCGACCTATTATTCTGTTGAAGCCGCACGTTTTTTAATAACTCCAGATACGGTCAAATTCATGGATAGAAAAAATAAAAAATATTTTATTGGTGATTTTGCATATATCAATAAAAAATTTAATGTTGAGTTAGATTTCGAATCCTTGCAATCACTTATTTTAGGAAAAGGATCGAATATTTCTGAATTTCAGAGGCTAAAATCATATTCATCAAGCGAGTACTACAATATTAGTAGTATTGGAAAGCGAGAGCAAAATAGGGCAGATAAAAAAGGTGGGCAAAAAGCAAAAACTGATATTGCTTTAACAGTTTCGGTTTATCCTAGCACGTTTAAGGTTTCTAGAATTATTTTGCAAGATTTTAAGCAACATAAGTCGTTAAAAGTCGATTTTGAAAAGTATCAAAAAGTGGACGGACAGCTTGCTCCTAAAGAGACTGAATTGAATATTGTTGCTGAGCAAAACTTGGAAGCATCAATTGAGTATTTGAAGATAACTTTGAATAAACCACTCAAGTTTTCGTTTACTATACCCGAGAAGTATGAAAAAATGGATTAAATATTCGTTTGTTTTTTGGTTACTTCTTGTTTCCCAACTGGTGTTTTCTCAAACTACTGAGATAACTAAATTACAGAAGGAAAAAAAAGCGAATCAAAAGCAGCTAGAACAAAACACAAAGCAACTTAAAGAAACTACTCGTAAAAAACAGCTGTCTATGACTGAGTTGTTTATGCGTCAGAACGGTATTGCCTTGCGAGAGAATCAGATTTCGATTATTAGAAGGGAGATTCGAGCAGTAAATAAGCAGATTAGAAAAACTGATGATCTTATTAAATCGACGGAGAACGACCTCAAAAAATTAAAAGATGAATACGCTGAGATGGTTTATTATGCACATAAGAATCGTAACTCATACGATCGTTTAATGTTTGTATTCGCAGCGGAAGATTTTAACCAAGCATACAAGCGGTTGAAGTACTATCAGCAATATGCCGAGTATCGAGAAAAGCAAGCAGGGCACATCATGAAAACACAAGAAATTTTGGCCGGTAAAATAGATGAACTAAACGTTCAAAAAAGGAGCAAAGAATCGTTATTAGAAATTGAGCAACATGAAAAGAATTCATTAGCATTAGAACGAGATCACTTTAATAATTTGTTTAATGAGCTTAAATCTGATGAAAACAAACTAAAAAAGGAGATAAAGAAACAGCAAAAGCAACAAAAGAAATACGCAGCTGCTATTAATAAAGCGATACTCGATTATCAAAAGGAAATGGACAATCTTGGGGGCATCGCAAGAACACCAGAGGCAGAAGCGCTTGAAAAAAACTTTATTAAAAATAAAGGCAAATTACCTTGGCCTGTTGAAGCAGGAACAGTTGGCGGAACTTTTGGAACGAAAAGCCATCCATTATATCCTAGTTTAAAAATCACCAACAACGGAATAGACTTTAACACAACAGAAGGAGGTTCTGCACGCGCTGTTTTTGCCGGTGAAGTGAGTGGAATAATTATTATTGCCGGTGCAGGAAAAACGGTTATGGTTCGCCATGGAGACTACCTCACTATTTATTCTAATTTGTCAGAAACATTTGTGCAGAAAGGAGATAGAGTTGAAGTAAAACAATTGATTGGAAGGGTCTTAACAGATGATGAGAAAACCCAGGTACACTTCGAAGTACGAAAAGGGGAGAACGTTTATAACCCATCTGAGTGGTTGTATAAAGCGAAGTAGTTAGTCTTGCGCCAATCTTCGTTATAGAATATGTAGAGAAGCACGGTATAGTTTATTCGAATTCGCTACATTTGTATTAAAACCAATAGTAATGAACTTATTAATATTATTATTTTCTCCGGGGCCAACAGAAATCATTATCATTCTTGTTATTGTTTTACTGCTATTTGGCGGTAAAAAAATCCCTGAATTAATGAAAGGTCTTGGTAAAGGCATGAAAGAATTTAAAGATGCTTCTAAAGGAGAGGAAGGTTCTACACCAGAAAAGAAGGACTAATAATCTAAATCAATCCATACTTTTTGATGGGCAGTAGGTGAATAACCAATATTTCATATTTACCTGCACTTCAACAACAAAAAGTTCATAATTCTATTTGCGCCAAGTAATAGGCCTTCATCATTTTCTAACTTTTGCATAAATGCCACAACAATTTTGTTGTGTTAGCAAATATACTAAAGGATGAAGCAATTAATTACCATAATATTTTCCGCTTTTTTTATCACATGTTTTGCAGAAAACAATGCAACAGATACTTCTGTTGTCGCAATTGCTGAGATTGACTCCATTGTAATTAGTCCAGACGACCCCTTATTGCTAGCGCTTGATAACATGCTGTCAGCTGCTTTTTTTAATTCAACACCACTAATAACTGACACCAACTTGTTAGATGTTGGAGGTTATTGTGCGGACTCTGTACCCGTTTATAGTGATGAGTATTATGCAGCTAAAATGGCAACTTTAGATGCCCAAACACCTTTTAGCCTTGACTATAATAAAAACGTAAAAGGCTTCATTAAACTATATACTGTTAGGAGAAGAGAGCTTACCTCTAGAATATTGGGTCTTTCGCATATGTATTTCCCGATGTTTGAAGAACAATTAGCAAAATACGATTTGCCACTAGAATTTAAGTATTTAGCAATAGTAGAGAGTGCTTTAAAACCAACAGCCAAGTCGCGAGCAGGAGCAACAGGATTATGGCAGTTTATGTATAGAACAGGTAAAATGTATCATCTGAATTCCGGCTCTTATCACGATGATAGAAGAGATCCGTATTTGGCTACAGAAGCCGCTTGCCAGTATTTTGAATTACTTTATAGTATGTACGGAAATTGGGAGCTAGTATTAGCAGCATATAACTGTGGACCAGGAAATGTAAATAAAGCAATTAGACGCTCAGGAGGCAAAAAAGATTACTGGGAGTTATGGCCTTATCTGCCAAGAGAAACGAGAGGATACGTGCCCGCATTTATTGCAGTAAACTACGTAATGAATAATGCGGCAGAACATAACTTATATCCAATAGAGCCAAAGACTACATTTTTTGAATATGATACAGTATATGTAAAAGAGGAAGTTTCTTTTGAACAAATATCTGAAGCGCTAGAAATTGACATGGAGCTCCTGACCTTTTTAAACCCTAGATATACTAGAATGTTTATTCCCTTATCAGATAAGCCAAATGTGCTATATCTTCCGCAAAATAAGGTTGGATTGTTCCTCGAAAATGAGCAAGTAGTGTATTCATATAATGAACCATCCCCTGAAGAGTTAGCGGCGAAAGAAGAAGAAGAGCGAATTATTCGTGAAACAACAGAAATACACACGGTTAAAAATGGTGAGTATTTGGGATTAATAGCCGAAAGATATCATGTAAGAGTATCTGACCTAAAAGCTTGGAACAACTTAAGAACCAACAATTTGAAAATAGGGCAGAAACTAACGATTTATACCCAAAAGGATTTCGTATACAAACCAAAAACCGCGCCTAAAAAGGCTTTAACAGCAGCCACTAATTCTAAAGATATGAAGTATTACACGATTCAAAAAGGGGACACCCTATGGGATGTAGCAAATACAAAAGGAATGAGCGTAAATGAGTTACAACGTTTAAATTCTAACTTGAATTTTAAGCGATTGCAGCCAGGCATGAAAATTGTTGTCGGGGCAGGAAGTTAAATCGGTTTGCCTTAGCTTACATAGGGCAGCATAGACAAGTAACCTTATCTGAATATATGCGAAAGTTTGTTCTTCTTCTAATCATTGTTTCTTTAATCGCTTGCGAATCTAACCAAGATTATAAAATGGGATATTCGGGCTCTCCTAATGAAATTGTTGTAGTTACTTCTCAAGAACAATGGGCAGGCTGGATTGGATCAACTATTCAAAAATATTTTGCTGAATACGAAACAATTCTTCCTCAAGCTGAACGAAAATTTTGGATAATAAACATCGATGAAGAAAATTTCGGAAGCTTGTTTCAAACACACCGAAACGTGATGCTCATCGACATAAAAAAAGGGGCCGAACCTAAAATAGAATTTCAAAATAGTAAATGGGCCAAGGAACAATTGGTTTGTAAAATAATTGCAAGTTCTGATAAAGAATGCGCGAAGCTTCTGGATGAAAACGGCTCTGAATTGGTTTATAGATTTCATCAGGCAGAGATTGAAAGGCAAATTGCTAAGAATGAAAAATTTGGCCCATCTAACTTAAGTGATAAGCTATTTACGAATCACAAACTAAGGCTAACAACCCAACAAGATTCTTATATCGCGACAGATTCTTCAAATTTTATTTGGATTCGCCTCGAGAGAGAGCAACAGCTAGGAGGGTTCGAGCACCAAATTAGTCAAGGCATACTAATTTATTATTACGATTACAAAGACACCCTGCAATTAGATCCATCAAGATTAATACAGGTCAGAGACTCCGTAACGAAACGAAATGTATCTGGCCCGTCACAGGGTTCTTACATGACTATTTCAACTAGAGGAGAATTGCCAGCATATCAACCCATTAATTATAATGGAGGATATGCAGTTGAGATAAAAGGATTATGGCGAATGGAAAATAACTTTATGGGAGGGCCGTTTATTAGCCTCACGACAGTTGATACACTAAACCATCGAGTAGTCACTGCCGAAGGGTATGTTTTTGCGCCACAATTTAAAAAAAGAGATTACCTATATGAGGTTGAAGCAGTGATTAAGTCGTTGAAATTTAAGTAGAAGGCACTAATTTGTCCGCCAACTTCCTGTCATTACTCAATCTAGGGATTTTGTTTTGACCACCCAATTTTCCTTGAGATTTCATATAGGCATTAAATCCTCCAATGGGAACGTTAGTAATTTTCAAGAAATCTAACATATTGCCATCACGCAAGTCTAGGTAATAAGAATTTTTTTCTTGTAAAGCCTTGTCAATATCTGTAATAAAACGATCTAAGTTAGCAGGATTGGCAGCAAATTCAATAAACCATTCATGATGAGCGGCCTCTCCATCAGTTGGATTAGTTTGCGGCGCGACATGAAACTCATTTACTTCACAACGTTGGGCTTGCTGTGCAATTTTTAATGCGTGTTCTACTTCCTCAGCAATAACATGTTCGCCAAAGGCAGAAATAAAATGTTTAATTCGTCCAGTAACAACAATCCTGTATGGAGAATCAGATAAAAATTTAACGGTATCGCCAATATTGTATCCCCATAAGCCCGCGTTAGTGTTTAGAATTAGAACGTAATTAATACCAATTTTCACCTCACCAATCGATAATCGGGATGGATTTTCGTTATGAAACTCATCAACTGGAATAAACTCGTAAAATATACCTTTGTTCAGCACTAACAGAAGCCCTTCTTCTTTTTGTGAGTCTTGATAAGCAATAAACCCTTCAGATGACGGGTAAGTTTCTACTGTGTCGATTTGTTTTCCAATTAACCGCTCAAATGCTTGTCGATACGGTTCAAAATTTACTCCCCCATGGACAAATAATGAGAAATTTTTGAATAGCTCTTGAACAGATTTTTTACCTGATTTTTCTATTATTTTTTCAAAATACATTTGCACCCATGGGGGAATTCCACTAATGAGTGTCATGTTTTCATTCATTGTTTCATCGATGATTGCATCTATTTTTGTTTCCCAATCTTCTATACAATTTGTTGCTAAGCTAGGTAAACGATTTTTCAGTAAATAGGAAGGAACATGATGCGCCACAATTCCGGAGAGCCTACCAATTTTAATTCCATTTTCTTCATTTAGTGTAGGACTTCCTTGTAGAAAAATCATTTTGCCATTGATAAAGTCAGTGTTTCCAGACTCATTTATATAGCAAAGTAGAGCATTACGAGCACAATCAATATGGTTCGAGATTGATTCCTTCGAAATCGGGATGTATTTCGTGCCAGAAGTAGTGCCAGAAGTTTTACAGAAGTATATTGGTTTGCCCTTCCAGAGTATGTTTTCCTCCCCGTTTCGAACTCTATCGATATATGGCTTTAAGTCTTCGTAATCTCTTATGGGCACAGCTTTTTTAAAATCTTCATAAGTCGTAATAGAAGAAAAATTATGGTCTTTTCCGAATGCAGTTGCTGAAGCTTTTTCAATTAACTCACGAAAGACTTTTTGTTGAGTCTCTATAGGCCTTTCCGCCCATTTTTTAATTTTCTTAACTGCGGCTGTCGCATAGATTTTACCAAGTTTCGATTTTACCCCCATAATTTTTCAATTTGTTGTGGGAAATATTTATGTTCTAGTTCATGAATTTTGGCTGCCAAGGTTGTTACGGTGTCGAACTCTGATACTTTGCATTCACGTTTATGTATGATCTCTCCTTTATCAAAATGTTCGTTTACATAATGAATAGTTATGCCTGATACAGATTCTTTATTTTCTATTACAGCCTGGTGCACGCGCTCCCCATACATTCCTTTGCCACCATATTTAGGCAATAAGGCAGGGTGAATATTAATGATTCGATTTGGGAATGCGGCTATTAAAACGGGGGGAATCTTCAATAAGAATCCTGCGAGGACAACATAATCAATTTTATGAAACTTCAGTTCTTCTATTAACGAACCATTCTCAAGGTCTTTTCTATTAAAAACTGTTGAGGTTATCCCAAGATTTTTAGCCCTTGTTAATACATATGCATCGGATTTATTAGCAGCAATTAAACAAACGTTTAGTGAATCATGATTGGCAAGGTGATTTGCAATTGCTTCTGCATTAGTCCCACTGCCAGAGGCGAGTATGGCGATATTTTTCATTTGAGCTATTGGTTTAAATTTACTCAATGCAAACTTAATATCATTAGATGAGTTGAGTGTTTAATTGTCTACTCAATTTTCTTGAAAAATAGGTTTAGGCGTTTGTTTTGTTAGCACAATTTCGTAAACAAATCTTTTGGAACCCGGAGATACAACCTATATTATAAATATAATTTGGCAAAGGGTTAGCCGAATATACAAATACACCGGCTCCGATGAGTTTTTTAGCGAAAGTATTAAATCTATCAGAAAACAAAAGTCTTTTTTATTGACCCCTATTAGATATACATCTAGTAACTTAATGTTGCTTAATTTATATGCGGAATCAATAAAAAATATAGAAGAATATTAGACTTGATAAAATAATTTTGAATTTATAAGCAAAAACACATTTCTTTGCAATGATTTAAAAACTTAAAATCTAAATAATATGTCTGATATTAAAACCAGAGTTGTAGCAATTATAGTTGACAAATTAGGAGTTGACGAAGGAGAAGTAACAGAAGCAGCAAGTTTCACAAATGACTTAGGTGCTGATTCACTTGACACTGTTGAGTTGATTATGGAATTCGAAAAGGAATTCAATATCGCTATTCCAGATGATCAAGCTGAAAACATCGCTACTGTAGGAGAAGCAGTGCAATACATTGCAGATAACGCAAAGTAATTTTCACATAAAATAGTTAGATGCAGTTAAAACGAGTTGTTGTAACAGGGATTGGTGCATTAACACCAATAGGTAATAGTGCCGATGAATATTGGCAAGGATTGATTAATGGTGTTTCTGGTGCAGCGCCTATTACTCGTTTTGATGCTTCTAAATTTAAAACCCAATTTGCCTGCGAGGTAAAAGGGTTTAATCCTGAAGACCATTTTGACAGAAAGGAAGGTCGAAAGCACGACCTTTATTCAAAATTTGCTATGGTTGCTTCTTCTGAGGCTGTTGCAGATTCTGGTATAAATGGAGAAAATGCGGACTTAGGACGTATAGGAGTAATCTGGGGTTCTGGAATAGGTGGGCTAGAAACCTTTAGAGATGAGGTAGGAGACTTCATAAGAGGTGATGGAACTCCTAGATTTAATCCGTTCTTTATCCCAAAAATGATTGCAGATATAGCTTCGGGTAATATTTCAATTAAGCATGGTTATAGGGGACCAAACTTTACAACTGTTTCTGCTTGTGCTTCATCAACAAATGCTTTGGCAGATGCGTTCAATTATATCCGTTTAGGGAAAGCCGATGCGATTGTAACTGGAGGTTCTGAAGCTGCGGTTAATGAGCCAGGCGTTGGGGGGTTTAATGCTCTTCATGCATTATCTACTCGTAATGATTCTCCAGAAACTGCTTCACGTCCATTCGATTTAGATAGAAATGGCTTTGTATTAGGAGAGGGTGCAGGAGCGGTTATACTTGAAGAGTACGAACATGCTAAAGCTAGAGGGGCAAAAATATATGCTGAGATGACGGGAGCTGGACTATCTGGCGATGCTCATCATATTACGGCACCACATCCAGAAGGATTAGGCGCCACAGCAGTCATGATTGATGCGCTTAGCGATATGAACATGGATCCAAGTGAAGTTGATTACATCAACGTTCATGGCACATCTACTCCTCTTGGAGATTTAGCAGAAAGCAAGGCTATTCTTAAGGTGTTTGGAGAAAGCGCCTACAAATTGAATATAAGTTCATCAAAATCGATGACAGGTCATTTGCTTGGTGCCACTGGTGTTATTGAGGCGATAGCTTGTATCTTAGCTGTTAAGAATGATATTGTCCCACCGACAATTAACCACTTTACTGACGACCCAGCATTCGACCCTAAATTGAACTTTACGTTCAATAAAGCAGAGAAAAGAACAGTTCGGGCAGCGCTGAGTAATACGTTTGGTTTTGGAGGTCATAACGCTTCAGTTGTGTTTAGAAAACTTAGCTAAGGCTTGGGTCTTTTCGATTTTCTATTCCCCAAAAAATATAATAAACAAAAACTTCCTATTGAAATTCAGCAATTAGTTGGATACAAAAAAGGCGAATTGCAATGGTATGAACTTGCTTTTACACATAAATCTATTCTTAAAAAAGAACATAGAGATGTGCCGGGCAAGAGTAACGAGCGCCTTGAGTTTTTAGGAGACGCCATACTGGATTCTGTAGTTGCAGATTATTTATTCAATTCATTTCCTGAGCACGATGAAGGTGTTTTAACACAAATGCGATCTAAATTTGTTAGCAGAAAACATCTTTATATAGTTGCAAAAGAGATTAATTTAGATCGTGTTCTAAAATCTTCTTTAGGTCAAAATGACCAATCTCAATCGATTTATGGGAATGCGTTAGAGGCATTAATAGGGGCAATCTATCTTGATAAGGGATACAAAGAGGCAGCAGCGTTTATTAAAAAGATAATGCTTAGGTCAGATCAAGTTAATGAAGTTCTCAAGTCCAACATTGATTTTAAGAGCAAATTGTTGGAGTGGTGCCAACAGGAGAAAAGGAAATTGAAGTTCACGACCGAAGCAAATATTAACTTGTTATTTACTAGTGAATTAAAAATAGACGGAAAGTTAGTGGCTAAGGGGTTGGCAAAAAACAAAAAGCAAGCAGAGCAGCAAGCATCGAAAAAAGCATTTGAATTAATTA
>Ga0115569_10002551_pt1 | contig 13786 bp, 10 predicted proteins | sample COGITO_mtgs_1205_2_FD_87295 | JGI IMG/M metagenome (GOLD analysis project Ga0115569, IMG submission 87295) | Pelagic marine microbial communities from North Sea - COGITO_mtgs_120503 | ecosystem: Environmental > Aquatic > Marine > Epipelagic | place: Germany:Helgoland, sampling site Kabeltonne...
AAACGCTTGGGTCTGGGTTTTCTAGTCCTTATGGAGTTCCCGTACAAGCAGATGGGAAAATTCTAATTGCGGATAGAGGTAATAATGCAATCAAGCGTTATACAGAGGCGAGTACTTCTAACCGTGTAGCAGTAACAGTAACAGTAGCAACTCTTGGTACAAATGAGTTTGCTCTTTTAACTCAATTATCAACTATTTTTCCTAACCCAAGTAACGGTAATTTTACCTTAAGTTATTCAGGTCAAGAAAAGCTTAAACAGTTAACTGTTTTTGATATTACTGGGAAAAAAGTTCAAACTATTTTATTAACTGATTTTAATAAGAGTAAAGAAATTAGTTTAACATCATTAGCTCAAGGAATGTATTCTATTAATATTGAATCTGAAACAGCAAACACAACTAAAAGAATGATTATTAAATAATAAATAACATAAATTTTTAATAAAAGCTCGTTAGAAATAACGAGCTTTTATTTTTACAAAATGATCTCATTAGAATTTGGCTTAAATTTTGATGAAATGAAGTAAATGAACCTTATTTTTGTAAAATGTATCCAAAATTTCTAATTCCTATTTTTGTCTTTTTTTGCGCAAGCCAATTTTCGCAAAACATAAAATCCATTCAGCTAAGACCCTTTCAAGAAAATAACTTTTCTTCTATTGTGCCCTTAGGCACAGTCTTAGAATTATCTTTTGATGATTTAGAGGCAGACAATAAAGACTATCAATATAAGATTGAGCACATGACTCATGATTGGAAATCGAGCCAATTATCATCAAGTCAATACATCAATGGGTTTGATCAAAATACCATTATAAACACAACCAATTCTTTTAATACGCTACAAAATTACACGCATTATTCAGTGAACATTCCGAATATAAATACAGACATCACGAAAAGCGGAAATTATCTTTTATCTGTTTTAAATGAAGCCGATGACATTGTTTTTACGAGACGCTTTGTACTCTATGAAAGTGCAACAACAGTGGGCGTAACGGTTGCAAGAAGTAGAAACACAAAAACACTGAACAGCCAACAAACAGTTGAGTTTTCTATAAACCATCCCCAGATTAAAATCAACTCTGCAAATCAAGAAATAAATGTTGTGGTTTTAAAAAACAACAATTGGGACGAAAAAATAAGCAACCTACAACCCACATTTTTCAAACAAAATCAATTGATGTACACCTACACAAATGCAACTAATTTTTGGGGTGGAAATGAATATTTCAACTTTGATAGCAAATTTTTGAGAAACACAAGCTTGAATATTATTAAAATTCAGAAAAAAGAAGTCTTTCATCATTATTTATATCCTTTTACACACAGTCCATTCAGAAAATACAATTACAATCCAGATATTAACGGACAGTTTGTCATCAGATCCCTAGAAGCTCAAGATTCTAAAAATGAGGCGGATTATGCCATGATGCATTTTTCTATTTTAGTAGCTGCTCCTTTTATTGATAAAGAAGTTTATGTGTATGGAGCTTTTAATAACTTTAAGATTGTAGAGGAAAACAAACTGCAATACGACCCAGAACAAAGCGCTTACCTTGGAAATATTCTTCTAAAACAAGGTTTTTACAATTATGCTTATGCAACCGTTGATCGTGAAGGATACATTGATCGAGAGGAAGTAAACGGTACTTTTTACGAAACTGAAAATGAATATTCAGTCATCGTGTATTACAAGCCTTTTGGGAGTTTTTATGACCGAGTAATTGGTGTTGGATCTGGTTTTTTTAACCTGGATAGATAATTTTTTTTACATATCGGTATATAATAAGTAGCGATGATCAATCTAAACTTACTTCAAGTTTTCATCATAATAAACTGACTACAAACAGAATGAGATACCGAAATAAATTTGGAAGGACGTTGAAAAAATATTTTATGATCCAAAACGGACACACACTTTTTTTTATGGTTTTAAATCAACTAAATAATAATTTGTGGTTTTTACGCAAAAAACCTACATTTACTAACAATGATACATCAGATTACAAAAGGGGTAAAAATCTCTATTCAAACAAAATATAAAGGTACTAGTTATAGAAATAACAAATTGTATCATTTTTTTGGATATGCGATTACCATTGAAAACAAATCGCCAGAAACGGTGAAACTTACAGACCGATTTTGGAAAATATTCGACACGCTTAACAATACTGAAATTGTGAGTGGAGAAGGAGTTGTTGGACAAACACCAACGCTTAAACCAAACGAAATCTACACCTATGGCTCTGGCTGTTATTTAGAATCTAATATAGGTGCTATGAAAGGTTTTTACACCATGATAAACCTAGATACTTTTGAACAATTTAAAGTAATAATACCCACTTTTCAACTCACAACCCAAACGGTTTTAAACTAACTAAAACTCTTGTACTACAGATTTATTTTGAACGGCTTTCGACCTGCTAACAAAATCTATATATTTCATTTTAATTGCTGAAGCTGTTTTTATGATGGAGGTAATACTTACCGTTTCCACAAAAGAACGCTTCATTTTTAGGGAAGTTTCTGGAGTTCCTAATGTTTCGATTTTATGAAACTTTACGATTTCCTCCTGTGTAAATTCGGTGTTTTCTTTTAAAAATTCTGCAAACCACTCTTTTCTCACTTGTTTCATTTCTTGCGTATACAACGTAGATGAAGACCAAATCCTAGGCTCTTGAGGTAATTTATTAAAGTGTTTTTTTGCGCCATCCCATACCAACTCAAAGGCTTCTAATTGCGTTTCCCAAACTACCAAAACCAATGTAAAGGGTTCGATATCTATAAAATTAAACGCATTGATAAAAGCAAGGGAATCAGTAGCAGATAAAATATTTTTAACCATAATTCCTCTACTCATTTTATAAAAACCCTTTCTTTGATGAATCTCAAAACCACCATTTAAAAGGCATACTAATCGTTTTTCAGCACTTAAACCAATCCAAGTTCCTCCTGCTAATTCGTCTTTTGGATAGGTTAGCGCTACGCCTTTTTCTATATATTCCTGAGGAGGAATTGTATTTCTTAATGGAGTTTCATCTCTATTGGAAGTTAAAATAAAATTATCATTTCCTAAGGGCAGATAGGTTACTGTACACATATATTCTCTAGCTATTTATTTATAAAAATAATACTTCTTGATGCATTCTTGAATTTAACAGAAAAAAAGACTTCAAATGGACACTTTTCTTATTCCTTCAAAAAAAGCAATTTACAAATTTAAAGTTAGTCGATAAAAATTTCAAAAACACACAAAATAATAAGAGGAATTATAATTCCCAAAAAAAAAACAGCTCATTTCTTGAAGAAAGTCATCTTAAAACCCCTAAAAAAAGTACTTTTAAGAGCAACTAAATCTGCTTATTCGATAATCAACTTTCTTGTTGTATGGTCATCTCCATTCATGATTTTCAACAGGTAAAGTCCAGCAGAGGCTTTGTTAAAAAATATTTTTTCTGAAAAGTCGTTCCCTAAATTTGAAAAAAACTTCGTTTCGATCAACCTACCTCTAACATCAAATAACTGAAGGGAAAGGGTTTTAGCATTTTTAAGTTTTAAATTCAAAACAACCGCTCCTTTTGTTGGGTTTGGATACAAATTGAAATCAGCAAAAACACTGTCGGCAATAAAATTTAAAGAATCTACAACTTTAATAATGTAATCTTCAACTTCTCCTAGAAAACTAGTTTCACAAGAGGTAGAATAAGACGCAAAAAAGGAATTCGTCTTTCTAGTAGCTATTCTCATGACCAAATCTCCAAATGCAGCATCTTCAGGAATTGTAATCAATAAAGGAGACAAACTAGTCGCTGAATTTGCATTATTATTTACCGAACCGAGATCATATTCTTCACCAACATCATTAAAATTACAATTTTTATTCCAATCAATCCATGCTTTTGTTTGTGTCGTATTCACTCCATCAGTATTCACATTGACCGTTAATTGATGTGAATTTTCTCTTTGTACTTCCGCTATTATATTTGTATAATCAGCATATCCAGCGACTTTTCCCGTGGTATTATTGATACTTTTAAACTTCACCAAAGTAGTACTTATGTCATCTCCAGAAGTTCCACTAGACGCACAAACCTTACAGTTTTCGGTTGTAAAGTTAAATACAGTAGAGAAAGTACTTTCTCCACAAATATTTTTTCCTTTTACTCTCCAATAATAAATTTTAAAAGAACTTAAGGCTTCAGAAATGGAATATGAATTACTGCTTATTTCTTGATTGATAATACTATTTGTAAAACTAGGATCATCAGAAACCTGGATTACATATGAGGTCGAATTCTCATTATTTTCCCAGTTTAAAACAGGCTTATTACTAATGTCTGTCGTTGAATTTACTGGGGATGATAAAATAATTGGCGAATAGGTACTCGAAAAAACGTTTACAACAATAGGGGTTTCTTTACGCATCGTTGTTGCAGTTCCCTTAACACGAATTGTAGCTGCTCCAACTGGAACATTTTCTACATTCGCAATGGTCATTGTAAATGTAGTTGACGCACCTGATGCAATAGTGATGATTGCTGGATTGAAGGTAATTGTACTACCTACTGGGGGATTTACTGCGCTCAGGGTAACTGATTCAGAAAATCCACTTACATATTGAAAATCAAAATCATACGTTACTGAAGTACCCGATACATTACAGACAACTTGATCTCCTGTGCTATCTGACATCAAAAAAGTAGGTCCCGAAAAGGTTATTGCAAAATTTGTAGCATTTATATTATAAAAGATATTATCGGCTGCTTCAACCACAATTCTTGAAGTGGTGGAAGGGGTATTCGGTATAATAATATCTTCTGCTCCGTCATTTGGAGTATTTGCTTTCAGGGTTGTAAAAGTAACGCCTCCATCAATGGATAATTTAATATTTACATTTTGGCAATTTATAGGGGCTGTGTCTGTAGTTCCTTTTTCCCAAGTGATGGTTTGCGTTGTACCTACAAACCAATTCACATTTGCACCAGGAGCTGTCACCGTAAAAGGTGCTGAATCGACTACAACTATTCTCACATCATCTCTTGCCGAACTTCCTCCTCCTACATAATTATCTCTCACTAAAAAAGAAAAATTTAAATCTCTTGCCACCGATGGTAAAACCTCCCAAGTTGACCCCATATCTCCTGCGACAACAGTTGCTAATTCGGGTAGGTATCTAATAGGAGTCTCTTTTGAGGGTAATGATCTAAACAAGGGGCCTCCCGAATTTGAAGAAACTGGCGGCATTGTTGCAATTTCGGCATCTATTTGTTCCCAATTATAGGTTAAACTTGCTACGCCATCAGCATCAGTCGCACTTCCTTTTAACACAAAAGGAGTCGACTTTGGAATGCTAAAAGACCCCCCAGCATTTGCCGTGGGAGCTGCATTATTTGTAGAAGTTAAAATTGCACATGAGGCAGAAGATTGAATATTATCCCACATTTGAGCGATACTTATAGCGTGAAAATAAGCATCACTATTGCTTTGTATATTTGGGGAGCAAATACCTGCGTACGACATAATAGTTGAACCACTTCCTGGTTCTATAGCTGTTGCATTCCATCGATTACTATCACAAGAATTATTAAAAGTATGATCCGCTCCAAACTGATGCCCCATTTCATGAGACACATAATCAATATTGTATGGATCTCCAATAGGCTGACTCCTTCCTGTAACACCCTGTGCTTTAGAAACTGCATTACAAACAACTCCTAAACCTGCTAAACCACCACCTTCAACACTAAAAACGTGCCCTATATCATAATTATTAGTTCCTATTTGAGCATCACAAATAACTTGTACCTCATCAATCATTTCGCTTGGATCTCCTTCTGTAATTCCATCGGAATCCGGATCTAAAAAGATAATGACATCATTGGTTGCTACAAGAACCATCGTTATAGATAAATCTTTTTCAAAAACCCCATTAACTCTAGTCATTGTTGTGTTCATTGCTGATAAAACAGCAGCTTTTTTATCAGCAACTGTAGCAGTTGGCGACACGCCTTGATTTGCCAAATGAAACTGCGCATATTCACCACTACAAGCCAATGCCAAACGAAAGGTTCTTAGTTTTCCATCATTCGCATTTTGAAGGGTATTTTCTTGCGTATTTGTTCTTCGTGAAAACGCTTCAACCTGACAGTTAAAAGGATCTTTATTTGATGCTAAATCATTTCTCTTGTAGGTAATTAATATTTCATTATCCTTTGTATAAGGGTCTACATAAAGCGTTTCTTCAATCCCAGAGAACACAACCGCATGAAAACCATCAGTACCGATACTTATTTTAGCAACGGCTGTTGGATCGGTTATTCCTTGAGCAGTATAGGATTTTATTGTGGGAAATTTTTCAGACAACGCGGTCTCAAAATTAGAAGCCTCTTTGATTACAAAATCTGAAAAACCACCGTTCGAATTGGGTAATTGTATTTTCTGTTGTCGGCGCTTCGCTTTTTGATTTAAAAGCGATTTAAATTCATTTACATCAAATGAAACAAGATGATATGTAGAAGGGAAGTTTTCCTTTTCATAGATTTCATTTTTTTGAATAGTAGTCCTATTTTTGTTTAATTTTTTTGAGAAAATTTGAGCATTCATTCCTTCAAAAGGAAAAAATAAAAGGATTACAAAAAATAATAAAAATACTTTACTTTTCATGAAAAGTTTTTAAAAAAAAATAGCGTTACTTGCGTCTTTCAAATATAACAAAATAATTATCTTTGTAGTCAATATTATGAATAGAAACATACATCTTAAAGACTTATCAGTAAAAGATTACAAAGAAACTTGGGAATACCAGACCGCGTTGTTGCAAGAAATTGTTGCTGTAAAAATTGACAATCGAAAAAGAGCACACCAAATTCCTACAGAAAATCATTTCCTATTCGTAGAGCACCCACACGTATATACCCTGGGTAAAAGTGGTGCTATGAGTAATTTGTTATTAAATGAAAAACAGTTGGCAGAAAAAGGAGCCACTTTTTATAAAATAAATCGTGGTGGAGACATCACTTATCATGGCCCAGGTCAAATTGTTGGCTATCCTATTTTAGATTTAGAAAATTTCTTCACAGACATTCATAAATACCTCCGGTTATTAGAGGAAGCGATTATTTTAAGCCTTGCAGAATATGGAATAAAAGGAGAAAGAAGCGATGGAGAAACAGGTGTTTGGCTGGAAGCAGAAACCCCTTTTGCTCGTAAAATTTGTGCATTGGGCATTCGTTCTTCTCGTTGGGTAACCATGCATGGTTTTGCTTTGAATGCAAATGTTAATTTAGGGTATTTTGACCACATTATTCCCTGTGGAATAAAAGGAAAATCAGTAACTTCTATGGAAGCTGAGTTAGGAAAAAAAGTAGATGTAGTAGCCGTAAAATCTAAGATTTTAAAACATTTTAAAGCACTTTTTGAAGTAGATGCGTTTTATGATTAATATTATTAGCTAGAGTTTATTTACTTGTCGTAATTCTTAACACCTAATTTGACAAGACCCAAAACAACAAATCACTAACAATCCTACTTTTCTTCATTAAAGTACACTTTATAATATTTCATTTTCTTTTCCTCATCATAACCTCTTTCCAGGTATTCTGAAGCGGCTTCTGGAGCATCAACATCTAATTTAATGCTGATATTAGTATCTAACTTTATCTCAGTCTTAAGCTTGTTTTTTTCTTTTTTAAGCACCACGCCAGAAACATCAAAGTTATTTCTAATTAGTACATCATTTAGCGTTTCGTAATGCTTTTTATAATCATCAAACAAGGCTTTGTGCTTGTCTTCTTCAAAAACTTCGTCTTTAAAAGTAGCATAATCTACCGCTTCATTTTCCTTGAAATAATCTACGGTACTTGCCAAGAAACTTCCTTGTTCTTGCATGCCCAATTCTGGTTTAATCACCTCTTCAGAAAATTCTTTACACATTTCTAAATAGTTCTGAGTATGGGAATTATAATCGTCTGCTAGTTTTACAGATAAGAAATCTTTAATCCAATATTGTGCATCATAATTATTATTATCTACAGACAAGACCACAGTCCCTTCAGTATCTGAGGTGTTTAAAATCAAACAACCTTTATCAATCCTTTTGGTAGAGATGCCTTTTTGAACAACCACATCATAACTCTTATTATCGTCTAAATAAGTTTGAAAAAAATCGATTTTATTTTCAATTTTAAAAACACCAATTGCTTCTGTCAATACATCTTTGTATTCTATACCCTCTATAAAAACAATCAGTACATCTCCTGTTTTTATTTGTGCAGAATTCGATTGCTCATAAAGATGATTGACAATATTTTTAGAGTATTCAACAAAACTATTTTCTTCTTTAAAAACTTCAGAAGCATAATTATTGAGTTCATTCAAACGCACATCTGCATGGTGAGAAAATCGATAACTTTGCGTCAACGCTCCAAAAGGCTTTAATAGGAAACCCTTCATTAAATCGTAACTTTCTTGATCGAAACGAATTAAATCTTCAGAGAAAACATTGTGTCCACTGTTAAATTTATTCGCGACTTTGTGCAATATACATTTGGTGATTTCTGCCCTGGTTTTTTTAATCATCTTCTAAAATTAAGAGTGTAAAAATAGTTGAAGTTTTTTTAATAATTGCCATGAATAAACCCAATTTTAAAAATAGTTGTCCTGCTGTAAATTTTCAAGACCTACTATTGAGTGCTGATTCCAATCTTTAAAACACAGCGATTAGCTTCTAATTTCCGTGTTTTAATCCTCATAAGGAATTCTTCTAAAGTTATTATACATGGTCAGAATCGAGCCAAATAAACTTTCTTTGTATTATAAAAACACATAAAAAAGCGATGTTGAGCTTGTAAAAGTCTTAATACAATTCAATAAATTTTGGCAGCTATCACCCATGACTATTAGACCAAAAACAATTTAAACTCCCACAAAGTTCTGGGATTGATCCAAGAAAAATTCACGAAACTTTTAAAACCAAAAAAGCATCTCATAAATGAGATGCTTTTTGCGGTCTGGACGGGACTCGAACCCGCGACCTCCTGCGTGACAGGCAGGCATTCTAACCAGCTGAACTACCAGACCGTTGCTCTTAGCGGATGCAAATATAACATAGATTTCTATACTTCCAAATATAAAATCAAAAAATTATTTATTTATTTTTCTACTTATTAGATAAGCGGTCAAAACCGCTGAATACCCTTTGTGAATATCTACAGGAACATAATCTATTTTGTATTGTAAACATTTATTTTTCAATTCTTTAAAATAATTTCCCACGAACTTGGTGTACTTTTCTTGCACGTTTTCTGCATATACATTAATCGTTTCACCAGTTTCAACGTCAACAAACTTTTTGGGCGAATTATCAAAATTGAAGTTAAATTCTGTTTCCCCATCATAAGTATGAAACAAAACGACCTCATGTTTGTTGAATTTTAAATGCTTTAGAGCTTCAAAGAGCTCCCCTTCTTCTTTTGTGGTCTGAAACATATCCGTAAAAAGAAAAATCAAAGAACGCTTGTGTATTTTTTCTGCAATCTCATGCAAATATTTATAAGTTTCTGTTGCTGCTTTTGACTTCGAAAGCAACAACTGCTCCAACTGATGTAATAACATCTTTCTATGACGCTCACTTCCCTTCTCAGGAGCATAATATTCATATGTATCTGAATAAATACTCAAACCAACAGCATCTCTTTGTCTTTTTAAAATCTCCATTAAAGAAGCTGCTGCAACGGCAGAAAAACCAATTTTATTTAGTGTCTTTACATCTTGATTTTTTACAATAGGATACGCCATCGAAGCAGAATTATCTATAATAATATGACACCGTAAATTGGTCTCTTCTTCATACTTTTTAGTATACAGTTTTTCTGTCTTTGCAAATAATTTCCAATCGATATGCCGGGTACTTTCCCCTTTATTGTATAATTTATGCTCAGAAAATTCCACTGAAAAACCATGAAATGGACTTTTATGGATTCCTGTTATAAAACCCTCTACCACTTGTTTTGCAAGCAGTCCTAAGTTTTTTATTTCTGATGATTGAACTTCTGAAAGGTGTATCATAGGTACCGAAAATAAAAAAAGGTTTGACGTTAGCCAAACCTTTTCTGTATTATCACTTTAATTTGTTTTATATAGCAGCATCAATTTTACCAGTATATACGTTTTTAGGCGCAACACCTACCTGCTTGTCTACCACTTCTCCATCTTTAAAAATTAAGACAGTTGGTATATTTCTTACTCCATATTTAGCTGCAAATTCTTGATTGGCATCCACATCCACTTTACCAACAACAGCTTTGCCATTATATTCAACGTGAATTTCATCAACGATTGGCCCTACCATTCTACAGGGTCCACACCAAGCTGCCCAAAAATCTACTAATACAGGTTTGTCTGATTTTAATACTACTTCTTCAAAGTTTGCATCTGTAATTTCTAATGCCATCTTATATTTGTTTTAAATTATTAATTTTAATCTCAAACACAAAAGTAGTCATTTTATTTACTTTTGTGTTTTTAAAAAAATTGCTTTTTCTTATTTGTCTATCAATAGTACTTATGCTTACAAATAAACAAAAGAAAATCTAAAAAATTTAGAATTCGTTATTAAAATAATTCAGAAGCAATCCTTTGTATGTTATCACTTTTTCCCATAGAATAATAATGTAAAACAGGCACTCCTGCCGCTAATAATTCTTTGGATTGTTGTATTGCAAACGCTACACCAACTTCTCTTACTGCTTTATTGTCTTTACAACTATCTACCGCATCTATTAAATCCTGAGGTAAATCTATTTTGAAGACTTGAGGCAATAATTGTAAATGTCTTTTCACTGCTAGCGGTTTAATTCCAGGGATAATTGGTACATTAATTCCTATTTCTTTGGCTGCTTTTACAAAGGCAAAGTATTTATTGTTATCAAAAAACATTTGGGTTACTACATAATCTGCTCCCGCATCCACTTTTTCTTTTAACCGTTTTAAATCAGTAACTAAAGAAGGCGCTTCCATATGCTTTTCTGGATACCCTCCAACACCAATACAAAAATCAGAATGATACTCTACATGTACATCGTTGTGTAAATATTGTCCTTTATTTAAATTCGAAATTTGAGCCACCAAATCGCTTGCAAAGGCATTCCCTCCTTTTACTGGCGTAAAATAAGGCTCGTCTTTCATAGCATCTCCCCGCAAAGCCATCACGTTGTCTAATCCCAAGTAATGGCAATCTACCAAGACATACTCTGTTTCTTCCTTCGTAAAGCCCCCACATAATAAATGCGGTATCGCATCTACCTGGTACTTATGCATAATAGAAGCACAAATTCCTACAGTTCCTGGGCGCATTCTAGTAATTCTTTTATCCAAAAGCCCATTTCCTTTATCTAAATAAACATACTCCTCTCTCGAAGTCGTAACGTCTATAAAAGGCGGATTAAACTCCATTAAAGGATCGATATTATTATATAAATCTTGAATATTTTTTCCTTTTTTTGGTGGTATTACTTCAAAAGAAAATAATGTTTTACCGTTGGCATTTTTAATATGATCTGTTACTTTCATTTTATTTAGTTGTTCGTTTTTGGTTGTTTGTTTTTGGTTGTTCGTTTTCACGAAACCTTTATTTTACAACGTTAAACTCATTTTTTTTGCCGTTACCACAAGGGTCGCGCTTTTCGTTTTACTTTTTTTTTGTTCCTCAAAAAAGGAGGTCACTTTAAACGCTAACGCATCCGCGCTCTTTGATTAAAAAAACCTCACAGATTTCAAATTATTCTTCTGCTAAAGTAGGATGCAACCACTTTCTTGCTTTCTCTTTGGTAATCCCTTTTCTTGTTGAATAATCACTCACTTGATCATCCGTGATTTTTCCCAAACCAAAATATTTCGCTTCTTTGTTTGCAAAATAGTATCCAGAAACTGCTGCTGCTGGCCACATTGCCATACTTTCTGTTAAGGTGACTCCAATTTTTTCTTCAACAGCTAATAATTCCCAAATCGTTTCTTTCTCTAGATGATCTGGACACGCAGGATATCCTGGTGCTGGACGAATTCCTTTGTATTCTTCTTTAATTAAATCATCATTAGTTAGTGCTTCACCAGCATCATACCCCCAATGTTTTGTTCGTATTTGCTTGTGTAAATATTCTGCCATTGCTTCTGCAAAACGGTCTGCAATTGCTTGTGCCATAATTGCATTATAATCGTCTTCCTTTGCTTTATAGCTGTCTGCTAATTCTTGTGCACCAAAAATACCGACACAAAAAGCACCCATATAATCTGTTTTTTGAGTTTCTTTTGGTGCAATAAAATCTGACAATGCAATATTAGGGATTCCTTCTCGCTTTTTTAATTGTTGACGTAAAGTTCTAAAAATCGCGACTTCTTTTCCTTTTTTCTGAACAGAAATGTCATCGTCATTCACCGTATTTGCTTCAAACAATCCAAAGATTGCTTTTGGTTTTAACAATTGTTTTGCAATAATTTCTTGAATCATTATTTGCGCTTCTTCATACATTATTGAAGCTTGCTCTCCGACTACTTCATCTGTTAAAATAGCTGGAAATTTACCATGTAAATCCCAACTTCTAAAAAACGGACTCCAATCTATAAACGGAAGTAATTCTTTTAAACTCAACTGCTCTAAAACCTGAATTCCTAATTCTCTTGGCTTTGTTATTTTTGAGGTTTCCCAATCAATTTTATATTTTCTTTTTCGCGCTTCTTCTATAGAAACATAGGACTTTTCCTTCCCTCGCTTTAAAAACTTGTTTCTAAACTCGTCATATTCTTTCTTTAGTCTAGCGGTATATAAATGGCTCGTTTTCTTATTTAGTAAATCACCTACAACAGTGACAGCTCTTGATGCGTCATTTACATGCACTACCGCATTTTTATACTGTGTATCTATCTTAACCGCAGTATGTGCTTTTGAGGTCGTAGCCCCGCCTATTAATAAAGGTAAAACAAAATTTTGACGTTCCATTTCTTTGGCTAAATAAACCATTTCATCTAGAGAGGGCGTAATCAATCCGCTCAAACCAATCGCATCTACATTTTCTCTTATGGCAGTCTCAATGATTTTTTCTGGAGGAACCATCACCCCTAAATCTACAATTTCATAATTATTACAACCTAAAACAACACTCACAATATTTTTACCTATATCGTGTACATCTCCTTTTACAGTTGCCATTAAAATTTTTCCAAGAGCTCTTTGTTCTTCTCCTTTTTCTTCTTCAATAAATGGATTCAAATAACCCACTGCTTTTTTCATCACACGGGCAGACTTCACCACTTGTGGCAAAAACATTTTTCCTGCTCCAAATAAATCTCCAACGACATTCATTCCGATCATCAAGTGCCCCTCTATGACATCAATTGGTTTTTCAGCCGCTTGCCTTGCCGTTTCTACATCTTCAATAATGAAGGCATCAACCCCTTTCACCAAAGCATGTGTAATTCTGTCTTGAATTGGATTTTCTCTCCAAGACAAATCCAACCCTTTTTCTACTTTAGAGCCTTTTACGGTTTCGGAAAAATCTAATAAACGTTCCGTAGCATCGTCTCTTCTGTTAAGAATTACATCTTCTACATGTTCTAATAAATCTTTTGGAATATCGTCATAAATCTCTAATAACGCAGGGTTTACAATTCCAATATTCATCCCTGCTTGAATTGCATGGTATAAAAATACAGAATGCATTGCTTCTCGCACACCATTGTTTCCTCTGAAAGAAAACGAGACGTTACTCACACCTCCACTTACAGAAACATT
>Ga0115569_10002554_pt1 | contig 13784 bp, 15 predicted proteins | sample COGITO_mtgs_1205_2_FD_87295 | JGI IMG/M metagenome (GOLD analysis project Ga0115569, IMG submission 87295) | Pelagic marine microbial communities from North Sea - COGITO_mtgs_120503 | ecosystem: Environmental > Aquatic > Marine > Epipelagic | place: Germany:Helgoland, sampling site Kabeltonne...
GGGATCCCACCCAGTGGATAGTCCTTGCGCTGCGGGTGCCCCACCCAGTCATCTGGCATTTGAATTCGCGTAAGCGCCGGATGCCCGTCAAAAATTACGCCGAAAAAGTCCCAAGTTTCGCGCTCATGCCAATCCACTGACGGGTACAGCGCGACCAATGATGGAAGGTGGCGATCTGAGTCAGGAATTGACACTTCAACCCGAATGCGGCGGTTATGTGTGATGGAAAGTAAAGCGTAGACAATATGCAGCTCCCGATTCTTGTCGTGTGGGAAGTGAACACCGCTCACACTTGTGCACATTTCAAATCGGAGTGCCGGTTCATCGCGGCATTCGGTCATGAATGCAACGAGGTTCTCGGGCATGACATAAAAAGTCATTTCGCCACGATCGATCACAATTTTCTCGACCGCGCCGCTCACTCCAGCGTCGACCAGCGAAAGTGCTAGCTCTTCGGCGACCTCGTCATACCAGCCTCCGAACGGCGGGATTGATGCACCGGGCATGACAATCGGTGCCACCAGTCCGCCAAAACCGCTGGTGTCACCCGATCCTTGTGAACCAAATGCACCTTTGCGCACACCCACCAGATCAATTTCGGCTACACCGTCTGGCACGACGGGGAGGTCGCTCATCGCAGGAGCCCCTTCATATCAAGTACGGAAGGTGCAGCCAAGGCAATCTGCTCTTGCTCAATAATTTGCTTTTTGCGATTCACCCCGAGCTTCATGTCTTGAATTTCGTCATGGATTTTCAGGATTGCGTCAATGAGCATTTCGGGGCGGGGTGGGCAACCAGGCAGGTACACGTCAACGGGAACAATGTGGTCCACTCCCTGAACGACGGCATAGTTATTAAACATGCCACCACTGGAAGAGCACACGCCCATTGCGAGCACCCATTTTGGATTCGGCATTTGGTCATAGATTTGGCGCAAGACCGGTGCCATTTTTTGGCTCACTCGACCGGCCACAATCATCAGGTCCGCTTGACGTGGTGACGCCCGGAAAACTTCCATGCCAAAACGGGCAATGTCATATCGCGGGCCACCGGTTGCCATCATTTCTATTGCACAACAGGCCAAGCCAAATGTGGCTGGCCAGAGGGAGCCTTTACGCGCGTACCCGGCTACCTGCTCAACAGTTGTGAGCAGAATTCCCGAAGGTAGTTTCTCTTCAAGACCCATTAGTCCCACTCCAATCCGCCGCGGCGCCATTCAAATGCATAGGGCAAACCCAAATTTATGAGAAAGAGGAAAATCGCGATTAATCCAAATGCGCCCAGCGCATCGGCTGAGACCGCCCAAGGATAGAGGAAAACCAATTCGATGTCGAAAATAATAAACATCATGGCGGTGAGGTAGTACTTAATAGGGAAACGGCCGCCACCCATTGGTTGCGGTGTTGGCTCAATCCCACACTCGTAGGCGGCGTATTTCGCACGGTTATACCGTTTGGGACCCGTCAAACTCGCGATTACGATCGAGAAGGCCGCAAAACCGAATGCGAGGACCCCGAGCACCAAGATTGGTGTGTAGACGTTCATTCCCGCCCTTTCACAGACTCGAAGGTCAAACCTGTTTCTGTATCAGTGAACTCATTCCCTTGCGCGATTGTGAAATATTTCACTATCTGTTCAAGCATAGTGGCTAATCCTTCTGAGCAACTGCCCGGTGGATGCTCACGATTCCCCCGGTGAAATTGCGCCACTGAACAGCTCCCCAGCCGGCGTTGCCAATGTCTGCTGCCAGCTCTTCTTGGACCGGCCAAGCTCGGATTGACTCTGCCAAATACCGATACGCATCCGGATTTGAGGAGACCCGATCCGAGAGCACGGGCAATGCCGCCATGAGGTATTCGGTGTACACCCGACGTAATGGGGCCAGCGTTGGGTGGGAAAACTCGCAGATCACGAGTAGCCCACCAGGCTTAATCACGCGCCTGAACTCCGCTAGGGCCAACATGCGATCGGCTACGTTTCGCAATCCGAAAGAAATGGTGACCCGGTCAAAACTTGAATCGCCAAATGGCAGAGCGAGCGCATCTGCTGCAACAAAAGGAATCGCCGGGTGTCGGGCTTTGCCCACTTCGAGCATTCCCAGTGAAAAGTCCGCGGCAATGACACCCGCCCCAGAGGCGGTGAATGCGGCCGCTGAGGTCCCGGTGCCCGCCGCGATGTCGAGGACCAGTTGTCCTGGTTTCAGTTGTAAAGCTTTACGCACCCCTCGGCGCCAACGTCGCGTCTGTCCCACGGCAAGAATGTCATTGGTGAGATCGTACTTAGCGGCAACCGCATCAAACATCGCAGCAACTTCAGCTGGATCTTTATCCAAATTCGCCCTCGGCACGCCCCTAGTCTGCCAGAGATCTCGCCTCACGCTCGCTGCAGTTCCAAGTGGTTAAAACAACGCGAGAGCCCTAGTCTTGCTCGGTGAGCGTCAATGAGCAGCCAAGTGTCTTGCCCGATCAAGAACACCTGACATTCCGTACTCGAGCTCTCGAACACGACCTAGAACTCCTCCCACACCTGCCTAGCGAGAGCCCGCTGGCCTGGGTCCGAGGTGGCGAAGGACTCATTGGTTGGGGGGTGGCTGCTCGATTGCAAGTGCGTGGCGATGAAACATTTTCCCGAACCCAGCGCTGGTGGAACCAACTCCTCGCAAATGCCCACATTGAGGACACTGTTAGCTTGCCGGGAACGGGACCGGTTGCGTTCGCCTCATTTGCATTCGATCGCGACAACCTCTCCGAAGTAGTCGTCCCTAATGTTGTTGTCGGTAAACGCGGTGGACAAACCTGGATGACCACGATTGGGTCGGCAAGTAGCGTCCTGCCACCGGTTTCCGTCCCCGCTTCACCGACCACGGTGCGTTGGGCTGAAGGCAGCATTCCGCCATGGGAATGGGAACAATCCGTAGCCACCGCTGTTGAACGAATTACCGCAGGCGAACTCGACAAAGTAGTTCTTGCCCGCGACCTCATTGCACACGTTGACGGTGCACTCGACGTTCGATTCTTGATCAATCAACTTGCACGGGCCTATCCCACATGTTGGACGTTCGTGGTCGAAGATCTTTTTGGAGCAACCCCTGAGTTGCTGGTTCGGCGAACGGGTGGGTTGGTTATGAGCCGGGTCCTTGCAGGCACGGTTCGGCGTCAGGGAGACAAATCAACGGATGCGGATTTAGCCTTGGATCTCATGAAGAGCGACAAAGATCTCGCCGAACACGAGTACGCGGTTCACTCGGTTGCCAAAGCACTCGCAACACATTGCACCGATCTTGAAGTTCCTGAACAGCCACGAGTTCTCGAACTTGCAAATGTACAACACCTGGCGACCGATATCACTGGTCAGCTAGCCAGTGAAGCTCCGATCCTGTCCATTGTCGCATCCCTTCACCCCACTGCGGCCGTGTGCGGAACCCCCACCGAACGGGCCAAAGCCATGATCCCCGAACTTGAAGGAATGAATCGCGGACGTTATGCGGGACCTGTTGGTTGGTTTGATCATCACGGTGATGGCGAATTTGGAATTGCGCTGCGCTGCGCGAAGATTGATCAGGAGTCGCGCACCGTGCGCTCCTTTGCCGGGTGCGGAATCGTTGCCGGGTCAATCCCTGAGTTGGAATTTGCCGAATCAGCCGCAAAACTTGCACCAGTCCGTGACGCTCTGGAAAGCAGCTAGTCCCGCATCTCTTTCTCACATGCATTAATTTCCCGACTACATCGGGGCGTGGGAACCGGAACCCCATCACAATCAAGCCGCATTTTACGCCTCATGAACGTGTCCTTAAAGACGAATGCCATGACGCTAGTAGCTCAATCCCACCACCCACCGCCATAAATGCACAACGAATGAGTCAATAAAGGTCACCAAAAGTTGACTCTAAGTCTCTAGCAGCCTAAACAACTTTCCACCGAGTTGAGTCGGCGACCAGATCACTCAACTGCCAGAAAGTGCTTCGCTCACGGCCTGCGCGATGTGGCCCAGAATTTCACTTTCACGTGCCCGATCAACACTGGTTACGGTGATTACATGTAAGCCGTTGTTAATTGCTTGATCAAGCGCTTCAGCTAAATCGTCTTCATTAGTGACAGTGACAGCGTGAGCCTTCATGGAAGAGGCAACACAAGTCGGGTCTAGATCCAGCGGAACCCCAAAAACTTGTTCAAAGTGCTTGGAGTACTCGGGAGCACCTTGCTCCAGTGTCGAAAAAATTCCTCCACCATTGTTGTCAATCACAACAATTACAAGATTGATGCTCATCTCAGTGGGCGGAATCATAAGTGCATTGCTGTCATAGAGAAATGATTGATCACCCACCAAAGCAACCACACATCCATCTCCTTCGACCGTGGCACTGATGGCAATCCCGGAGGCCGTAGAAATACAACCGTCAATACCGGAAACGCCACGATTGCCAAGAACCGCCGAGTCGGTAACACTCGTTGCCGCGAATGAGGCAACATGGCGAACAGCCGAAGACGCTCCCAAGAATAATGTTCCCGATTCCGGTAAAAGTCGCGTGACAACCCGCGCAATCTGCATTCCCGTAAGTTCTTTCGGATTCAGAACGGTTTCGATTGCAGCAGCCGCCAAGATGTCGGCTCGCTGCCACTGCTCGAGCCATTCACCATCGACTTCGCACTCCTGCGGCGGAAGCGGAACAGAAGCGATCACCAAGTCCGCGCTTCGAGTTGGGTCAGAGAACTGAACGTGGCTATCTACCGCGATGTGAATCTCCGCCGAATCAATCAGCTGCAAAACTCCACGAGATAGGCCGACCTTCCCAATTGTCAGAACTAGTTCAGGGACATGGGTTTCGCGGAAGGCCTGGTCCGCGGCCAACAGGAGCCCATGGGAGAGTGTGAGATCGGCTCGGCTCAAGTTAGCACTCGGTTCGACAATTATTGGCCAACCAATAAAGTCGCTGAGTTCGTCTATCATTTCGACACAATCAGGATCGTTGTGATCACCGACCACAATGAGCCCACGTGCCGGCACCACTGCCTCTTCATCAACAAATGACATTATCTCGTCAAGTGGCGAACTCACGGCGGCAAATAATCTGGCATCGGCCGCCCAAGGTCTTCCACCGGGGCGCCCGTCAAGGTCCTCGACCCAACTACCGTCCGAGTCGCCCACAAGTGGTGCCGAGAATGGGATATTGAGATGAACCGGACCAGGGCTGACCGAATCAGTCGCTATCGCGACAGCCCGCGAAACTTCCGAGCGCCAATATTTAACTTGACCTTCGGAAGTGGTGGCGGTTGCCATGTCGGTAACCGACCGGACATGTGGTCCGAAAATCGTTGTCTGCGCGATTGTTTGATTGGCCCCGATTCCTCGCAATTGGGGTGGTCGGTCAGCTGTGCATAACAGCATCGGAACAAAAGAATGATCAGCTTCGATGACCGCAGGCAACAGATTCGCAACGGCGCTGCCTGAAGTCGTGACCACTGCAGCCGGGATCCCGGTGGCCTTCCCTATTCCCAAAGCAACAAAACCAGCAACCCTTTCATCAAGCCGCACATGCACGCGGAGGTCGAATCGTGAGTGCGCTGCGGCAAGTTCCAGTGCCAGTGGGGCACTGCGCGAACCAGGCGCAAGAACGACGTCAGTCACTCCGCAACGAATCAGTTCGTCGACCATGACTTTCGCTTGGGCGACCGAAGGCTCCATGTCCCTAGCCTTGCACACTCCATTTGGGTACGCCCCATGACGCGAGGTGAGACTCAGGAATTAACTCCCAGGCCTGAGCAAGCCGTTTTCGCCACATGTCCTGTTGGGTTTGGGATAGCGGGACACGTGCTAGCTGTTCAGGATCAGGCTCACATTTCGCAACTCGAATTCGGCCTTTATGGGGAATGACCGACTGTTTCACGGTATCGGTGGCCAGCAGCATTCCAGTTCCCAGCCCAGCTACCTGGTCGGGAGCAAATTTGTGTGCCGCTAACAGTGAGGAGCTCAGGCCAACGCTTGACTCAAGTGCGCTACTAAATCGAACTGGCACGTCCAGCTTTTCAATCAGCCGTTCAACTGCATCAATACCACCGAGCGGAGATACCTTGATGATTGCCAGATCAGCGAATTCACTCACTTGGTGTTGACCATCGGTGCGAATGGTTTCATCAACTGCAATAGGAACGGTCAATTTTTTGCGCAATTCGCGTAATTGTGTTGCCGACCGACATGGTTGCTCAATATATTCAATCGGGGCTGATTGCAGTTCAGCAATGGTGTTCACCGCCTGCGCAATACCCCAGCGGCCATTGGCATCAAGTCGAATCAGCAACTTGTCTAATTGTCCTGCTTCAACGAATGCTCGGACTATTTCTTGTACGCGCTCGACATCTTGATCCACGTCAAGTCCTACTTTAATTTTTATAGTGGTACAACCAAATTCGTTCAGCGCCCTGGTACTCCCCAGATAGGAATCCTCGTTGTCCCCAATAATTGCGTTTATCGCGACGCTTGAATTTTGTGGAAACTCCAATGGAACAAACGCTGATTCCAATGCGGCACGTAGCCATAATGAATCTTCGATGGGCGTGTAGTTGGGAAAAGGACTGAACTCACCCCAACCCGAAGGCCCTCCTAACAGAATCCCTTCTCGCGTCCGAACTCCTCGAAATTCTTTTTGCAAGCTAAGCGAAAAAAACTCAAGGTCGGGAAAAGCAAGCAACATAAAGACTACGGCCGCTTCGGGAAGCGTCCAAAATCAGGCTCACGCTTTTCCTTGTAAGCATCGCGACCCTCTTGGGCTTCCTCGGTCATGTAAAACAGAAGTGTTGAGTCCCCCGCCAGTTGTTGAATCCCGGCAAGGCCGTCGTCGACTGCATTATGCGATGCCTTCAGCATGCGAAGTGCAAGAGGCGACATGGTGAGCATTTGTGATGCTAAGTCGCAAGTCGCAATCTCAAGGTCTTCAAGCGGAACTACTTCGTTGACCAATCCCCAGTCATAGGCCTGCTCGGCGCCATATTGATTGCACGTGTACCAAACTTCACGCGAGCGCTTTTGTCCGACAATTCGGGCGAGTAGGCCTGATCCGTATCCGCCATCGAATGAGCCAACTCTGGGACCGGTTTGGCCAAAACGCGCATTGTCGGCTGCAACAGTCAGATCACACACCACATGGAGAACATGACCACCACCTATTGAATAGCCGGCAACCATGGCGATTACCGGCTTAGGCAGCCGGCGAATCTGGACCTGAAGGTCAAGAACGTTGAGGCGACCGATTCCTTTATGGGCGACCTCGTCGTCGCCGATGTAGCCATCATTACCACGAACTACTTGATCTCCTCCGGAGCAAAATGCGAGATCCCCTTGTCCCGTCAAAATAATGACACCGACGCGATCATCGTCTCGGGCCGCGTTAAAAGCATCACTCAACTCAAAAAGGGTCTGCGGGCGAAATGCATTTCGTTTCTCTGGTCGGCAAATCGTAATTTTTGCTATTCCTCGATAAGCACCAGTGCCCAGACTGAAAGTGATATCGCTGAAGTCTCCCACGTTTTCCCAAGTACACGCCGCCGAGATGGACGAGTGGGTTGGGTCGGTCCAAGCTGGCGAATCGGCTGGAGCGACCGGGGGCAATACATAGCGTTTGCGAGTGTCCATGTGCCGAGATTACCTGTATCTCCTATTCTCGCCTCGTGGCCGACTCATCTATTCGCGTAATTGAACCCACCAAGATCCCCCCCGGTAGTGCCGGAGTCGCCACCGCCTTCAAAGCCCTGAGCGAGGCTCTCGCCAACAATCAGGTTTTTGCGCCCATTCCACAGCAAAGCCGTCACTACTCCACGCACCAGATCCAGGCAATCCAAGAAGCGATTAATCCCAGCGCGCCATGCCACGGCGACACGGTCGCGATTCTGACGACTTCAGGGTCAACTGGAAACCCCCGCGGGGTTGAGCTCAGTGCCTCCCAGTTGAGTGCAATGAATGACTTTGTAAATTCAGGCGCGGTCATCGGAGTGCAGCTCGATGCACCACCAAGGTGGATTTGCGCGTTGCCCGTCACATCCGCGGGTGGAGTGAACGTGCTGACCCGTTCCATTTCGGCCGGGTCACCTCCCATCGCACTCGAAAGTGTTGCCGGGGGTTCTACTTTTGATCCTGATGAATTCGCGAACTCCGTGGCAAAAATCCGCAATGAACCTGTATTTGTCTCATTGGTGTCGACCCAACTTCGTAGGCTGCTCAACTCACAAAATGGTGCCCGAGCACTACGCCATTGCACGGCCATTTTGATCGGTGGCGGACCAACGCACACCACTGACTTCCTGCAAGCACAGGATCTAGGACTACCTGTGAGCTACACCTACGGCATGACCGAGACTTCCGGTGGATGCGTATTCAGCGGGAAAAGTGGGCCCGGCACCGATTTCACACTTGATCCCGTGGACTCCCGAATCACTATCCATGGTCCGAGCGTCGCTGTGGGCTATCGACCTATCGGCCAGGGGGATTTCACCCCATTTGACTCAACATTTACGACCGATGATTTCGGGGTCGTAGATCTGATTGGGCAATTAGAAATTCTCGGCAGGCTTGATGACATTGTTTTGGTCAACGGAGTAAATATCTCTCGAACTGCAATTGGCAAGATCATCGAGGGGAGCCCAGCGGTACAGAGTTGTTTCGTGCTTCCCAATCTCACCGCACTGATAGTTGGCTCACCTGTGGAATTTGAGGAGGCGTCAGCGAACATTCGTAACCAAATCGCGCGGGAGCTCGGACCTATTGCTATTCCCACTTTCCGCGTAGTCACGCAACTCCCGATCTTGCCAAATGGCAAACTTGATCGAGTCACAATCACGAACCTCTACGGTTAGCCCGTGGCCTCAACAAGTGAATGGATTCAAGGCGCTCGACCGCGTACACTTCCGGCAGCAATTGCACCCGTGCTGGTGGGAACCGGTATCGCCCAGCATGCTGATTCATTCAATATTGTTCGGGCGCTCTTAGCTCTCATCGTTGCACTAGCCCTTCAAGCCGGGGTCAACTACTCAAATGACTACAGCGATGGGATCCGTGGGACCGACAGCCAACGCGTGGGCCCGGTGCGCCTGGTGGGGCAGGGGCTCGCTCAAGCCCACCAAGTGAAGCGGGCTGCATTCCTGATGTTCGCATTCGCGATGGTCAGTGGATTGATAGTGGTTCTGCTTACACAAGCCTGGTGGCTGCTCCTAGTTGGCGCAGCGAGCGTGGCAGCTGCTTGGTTCTATACCGGCGGATCACGACCATATGGTTATGCCGGTTTTGGCGAATTGTTTGTTTTCATCTTTTTTGGAATCGTGCCAGTCATGGGGACCGCTTATGTGCAAACTCTGGAGCTCACCGGAGGTGCTTTCATTGCTTCCGTCGGAGTGGGCGGACTCGCTTGTTCCATCCTGATCACCAACAACTTGCGTGATATTCCCGGCGACACCGAGCACGGAAAACTCACACTGGCGGTTCGACTCGGCGACGTGCGCACCAGGAAGCTTTATGTTGCTTGCGTAACTGTGGCTTTCATCGTGCCCGCACTTTTGGTAGTTCCCTTTGGACCGTGGGCCGCCTTGGGTTACTTGGCCCTGCCCTATGCCATTGTGCCGATTAAACTAGTGCTCCGCGGCGCCCGTGGGCCCGCCCTGATCCCCGCCCTCAAAGCTACCGGGAACGTCCTGCTGGTTTACGGGGTTGTTCTGGGCCTCGGGATCGCCCTCTAAATAGTCCTCTTTGGCAGCGGCGGCATCAATGCGCTCATTGAGTCTGCGGAAGAATCCAAACATCGATTGACTCATCGCATCTCGCTGTTTTCCCAGAAACATAATGCTAAAGATCGCTGAAATGAGAAGCGCCAGCGCTAGAGCCAGCAGCCCCCTGACCGAAGTGAAGAATTGGATGGCGAACCAGATCACGACCACCAGCGCCAATCTGATGGTCGTGTAGGTTACCCACGCCATTGACTTGTTCTTCACCCCCTCAACGCTACCCCGACAAGGTTTGCGATTATGGCGTACCCTTAGATTCCACCAACAGGCAACGTGAGTGGGCAGCAAGGAACAAAGCAAGATCGATATTCCACGGATTTGTGAGGAGGGTCATGATCAAGGTAGCTGGAGCTTTAGTCGGAATCGCTTTCTACATTTATTCGATTATCGATGTCCTGCGCAGCGAAAAGAGCCACACGCGCACGCTCCCGAAATACGTGTGGCTCCTGATCGTGATCGTGTTACCAATTATCGGCGGAGTGATCTGGTTGCTATTAGGACGCCCCTGGCCTGCCGGCGGATTATCGGGGCGAAAGTCCGAGCCCAGCGCCCCTGACGATGATCCTAAATTCTTACGCAAGCTCGATGACGACGTGTGGATAGATAAAATGCGTAAACGACGCGAGCAAAACCCCTAACTCGCAGAGTTTATGTGACTTAGCTACACCCCCGCGTAACTATGCAGGCTGTTAATGAAGATATTGACCCCAAAATAGTTGATCAGAAATGATAGCCAACCGACTAATACAATGATCGAGGCTTTCTGGTGTTTCCAACCGGCTGTTGAACGCGCGTGCAAGTACGCAGCGAAGACCACCCAGGTAATAAATGCCCATGTTTCTTTGGGGTCCCATCCCCAATATCTACCCCAGGCATTTTCAGCCCAAATCGCTCCTGCGACGACAGCAAAAGTCCAGATGGGAAATGAAAAAGAAATTATTCGATGGGTGAGCCCTTCCAGTTTTTCTCGTGATGGCAGTTGCTTAAACCAGCCTTTGTCTGAGATCAAGGAAAGACCTGCGGTTGCAGCACCCACAGTGAAGGCCCCGCCGCCAATAATCGCCGCAAAGACATGGATGACAAGCCAGTAGGACTTCAGCGCGGGAACTAGCTGGGCCGCCTCGGTGTACAACACCGTTACGGCTAAACCGAGGGTTAACAGGGTCGGGATTGTGACAAAAAGCCCTAGCCATCGCAAATCTCGCTGGGTTGACCACACCAGGAAGACCAGCAAGATTCCCAACGCCGATGTAATGGAAAATTCGTACATATTGCCCCAGGGCACCCGTCCAGCCCACATTCCACGGAGAACGACTCCCACAAGGAGCATTGCCGCTGATAGCCAGGTGAGAGACATGCCGATATTGGCGGCCCTGTGGCCTGGCTCTAGCCGAGTCACTTCGTTGATCGATTCGTGTACCTTTGATCCACCAGATTCGACTAACACTTTCGCTGACCCAAGTTGGACCTGTGGCTCTTTTCGCCGTCCCGCAGCGAAAGAAATTGAAAATAGTACTGTCGCAATGAACAGGGTAACCATCGCAGCGTAGATGAAATTGTTACTTGAATCTGCTAATCCCAAGCTATCCATCAGAGCACTTTCCCTTTCAGTAATTCAACAAGTCGGTCCACCTGCTCTGTTGCATCGTGACCGGACGCTTTGGCGATTCCCGCGACCTCAACCTTAACCCGGCTCCCCGATATGCGCCCGGGAACCTCACCGACCTTGACCCAGATACGACGGCGTTGAACAAACAGACTCATGCTTAGTCCGGCAATTGCCAGAATTGCCGCAATCAAAGCCAATTCCTTGCCCGGGTCGTACGCAAGCTGAAATGAGGCCCAGCGTTCATAACCGGTGAATTCGATGCTTCCCGCGCCTTCGGGCAAATTCCACGTCTGCCCAATCCGCAACGGATCGATTCCTAGCTGGGTCATGCCTTCAACGTTGAGGGTGTAAATACTTTGCGGTACACCGTCATCTAAACCGAGATCACCCACCCAAGCCCCGAAAAAAATAGAAATGTCGTCGGGCGCCGGGAAAATCGAGTGCGGTCCGCGGATCTCGTCAACTGCCGTAGTTGGTAGGAAAAGTCCGCGAAAACCCAGCTGCGGATCTGCATCAGGTACTTTGATCACCCCTGTCGACGTAAAATTGCCGTCTTGTGGCAGAAATACGACCGCGTCGTCGAGAACTACTGCACCCTGTGAATCGCGCACAATTAGCTTGGGTGCATAACCGTGTCCCACCAAAAAGACCTTTGCTGCGTCAATTACTAAGGGCTGATTAACTTCGACCAAATGCGTAGTTGAAGCTGGCTCACCCGGCTGATCCACGACCATGTTTGCTTCAAAAAGCCGTGGCGCCCCTGACTGGGCATTTCCGCGTTCGAATTCAACATTAAAACTCTCCAGAGTAAAAGAAAACTCGGGAAGGCTATCTGCCGAGGAAAGTCGTCCACCACCCCAAGCGTCGTACTGGGTCAAAGTATTTGAGAATCCTTCACCCTCACGAACGATGACATTGCCACGCCAACCGAAGAGCCCCCCGATTGCAACCCCAACTAAAATCAGAATAAGTGAGAAATGGAAAACCAAATTGCCGGTTTCACGCAGGTATCCCTTTTCGGCTGCAACCCAGTGACCGCCGTGTGTGTCGTGACCCACCACAGTACGCCAGCGTTCCTTTTTGAGAATTGCGCATGCGCGGGCAATGATCACTTCGGGCTCACCCACAAATTCAAATTCACCTCCACCAAATCGGGAGAGGTTCTTGGGCGCAGACGGCGGCGGCCTACGCATCGCTTTCCAATGCAGCCCAAGCCTGGGCAGGACACACCCAATCAGGGAAATGAACAATAAAATATACACGGCCGAGTACCACGGCGATCCGAACACGTCAAAAAGCCCCACTGAATCAAAAATTGGCCCGAGCGTTGGGTTGTCTGTAATCCACTGCTCAACCAAGATTGGGTTGGTGCCTCTCTGGGGCAAAATTGAACCGGGAATGCTCGCAAGAGCAAGTAAAAACAGCAAAATCAGCGCTGTTTTCATGCTCGTAAGTTGCCGCCACAGCCACCGAAGAAACCCGCGCTGTGAAAGTGGAGGTAATTGAGCGCTCACTACATCACCGTCTCAAACCCTGGTAACGTCACTCGAAGCCAAATGGTGAATTCGGCCCACGCTCCCGTGATCAGGAGCACTCCCACAATCACCAACAAGATGCCACCGATTCGCATAATGGCAAGGTTATGTTTCCGCAAAAAATTCAATGCTCGTGCAGTCCGTGAGAAAAATAAACCTAGCAGAATAAATGGCAGACCCAATCCGAGCGAATAGACCAGGGACAGGAGCGCACCTCGGGCCGCACTTGCTTCGGTGAATGCCAGGCTTTGCACGGCTGCAAGTGTGGGCCCGATACATGGTGTCCAACCAATGCCAAATGCTACGCCCAGAATCGGAGCACCCGCAATACCCCACCTGGGGATATGGTGAAAACGATATTCTCGTTGTAAGCCGGGGACCAGGCCCATGAAAGCGAGACCCATGACAACCACAAGAACTCCAAGAACTCGATTAATCCAATCCGAGTACTCCAGCAGGAGCGAACCGAAACCACCAAATAGTGCGCCATAGGAAACAAAAACCACACTAAAACCGAGTACGAAAAGACTGCTTCCCAATAGTACGCGCCCTTTTCGCCCCTGGGTGAGTTCGGCGCCGGTCAATCCGGTGATATAACTGATGTACCCGGGAGCAAGGGGAAGTACGCACGGGCTCAGAAACGCCAGAATCCCTGCCGCAAATGCAATGGGCATTGCAAAGATTAATGAGCCGCTAGTGACGATCGGGCCTATGTTATCCATTTGCCCTTCCAGATTCTTCACGCAGCGGCTCGATCATGGCCCGCAGCGTTGCGGCTGTCACCACTCCCAATGCACGAGCGGCAACCCTTCCTTTTTGGTCGATTACGATCGTTGACGGAATCGCTTGTGGGGGAAGCGAATCATTGAATAGCAA
>Ga0115569_10002556_pt1 | contig 13781 bp, 9 predicted proteins | sample COGITO_mtgs_1205_2_FD_87295 | JGI IMG/M metagenome (GOLD analysis project Ga0115569, IMG submission 87295) | Pelagic marine microbial communities from North Sea - COGITO_mtgs_120503 | ecosystem: Environmental > Aquatic > Marine > Epipelagic | place: Germany:Helgoland, sampling site Kabeltonne...
ATGCCCTTTCGATGTGCAATGGTGTACAGCCAAGTTGAGAATTTGGATCTTTCTTCGAATGCCTCAATCGACCTTAGCAATTGAATGAACGTCTCCTGTGTGGCATCATCCGCATCATCGTGGTTTCCCAAGAGATGAAGCAAATGGGAATAAATCTGTTTTTGCCAAACATCCATCATTGCTTGGAACGCACGATTTTTCAACGTTAAATCCGAGGACTTTAATCCTGGGAGCCATTCAGGCTGATCATATTTCTGGATTTCCTTCACCCTTGACAGTTGAGAAGCTTCGAAACATGAAAGGTTTAATCGTCAACGGAAATGTTCGGAAAACACCTTCATTTGCGAGTGCGCAAGAACCACAGGAGGGTGCCGCCACCTAAAAATGTGATGGTAGAGATTAATTCGGCTTGCGTGAATTCCATGCCCGCGAAATCCATGACGGCGTTTACCCGGATTTTTTCGATGAAAAATCGCTCTGCTCCATTGAACATGCAGTACAAAGCGAACAATGTGCCAGGGATCTTGAATCGCTTTCGAACGGACCAGAGCACGCAGAAGATTCCAGTTGCCATGAGGGTTTCGTAAAAAGCGGTCGGGTAAACACCGGGGTCCAAATAGGTGCCGTAACCTTCAAAAATGGGCCAGGGATCTGAGGGGCCAATGAGCTTCCCCGTGTAGCCGGCCAATCGCTCGCCAAATACTCCATTCACATTGTTGGGGAATGAATACGACCACATCCAGTCCGGCAGCCAACTGAGCCAATCGGGCAGTGGATTGGAATTTGGGATGCCCCAGTCACCGTCGCCACTGATTTGGCATCCAATGCGTCCGACGCCATACCCGAGCATCAATCCGGGAGCAACGGAGTCAGCCAAATGCAAGAAGTGAATGCCATTTTTCCTTGTGTAAGCATAAACCGCAAGTCCACCAACAATCAACCCGCCGTAAATGGTGAGGCCACCGAGGAAATTGGAAAGAGAAGGGTCTGTGAAAAATCGAACCAGTTCGTCAGGGTACTCAAACAGGTGGAATAGCTTGGCACCTGCAACGCCTCCAATAGCCGCTGCAGCTACAATTCCACCGACATGGGTATGGGCTGGAACCTCTAGTTTTTCGGTTTTTACGGGCTTCGAACGGGTTGCGCGGGTTTCCCACCATTTCCATCCAATCATTAGGCCGGCGCAAGCAATTCCGAGTCCGATACTACCTTCGAAACTAAACAAATGGGACTGAGGTAAGCCACTGGAAAATAACTCTTTAGAGTTGTAAAATAAATAAATAAATTTCCAACCGATGAGGAATCCAATGAGTCCCTGCGTCAGCCATTCGACAGGCGATACAGGCCCGCCGCTTTGAACGGTCACGGTGGAAGCTTCGAAAATTCCTAGCTTTTGTTTGCGGTCCATCTCCCGTTTGAGGGTGGCTGCAGCGGTGACGAAGGCCAGTGCGACGAAAAGACCAAATGAGTTGATCAACTTGAGCGCAGGCAATTCCCATCCAAAGAGGTCAAAGAAGGCGTGGTAGAGCGTTGGATACATTGAATCGGTGGCGTTAATGGCGATGGCCTTGCATGAAACCAGCTGCGCGAATGGTTTGTAGGTGAATTTCCGCGATTTCGTTGGCGGCTACTTCTGCAGCGTCAACACCCACGCGGACATATTCGGGCGTGTATCCGAATCGCAGTCCGTCTTCGACAGAATCTTCAAAAAGCACTTCACGCGATTGCGACAGGAATTGTTCGTAGTGGGCGCGTTGTTTTTTCAAAGAAAGAGTTCGCAATATTTTCGTGCGCTCTTTTCGAATGTTCACGGGAACGGACTCTTCCAAACGCACAGCCGTGGTTTTTTCACGTTCCGAGTAGGTGAAGACGTGAAGGTAGCTGATGGGCAGCCCTTGGAGGAATTCGTATGTCTCTTGAAATGCGTCTTCGTCTTCCCCAGGAAAGCCAGTGATGACGTCAACTCCGATGCTTGCGAGTGGCATATTTTGACGAATACGAGTGATGCGTTCCGCGTATAAATCCGTCCGATAACGCCGGCGCATCGATTTTAAGATGCGATCCGATCCACTTTGCAACGGGATGTGAAAATGTGGCTGGAAGCGTTCACTTTTGCTGACATAGTCAATGATGGCTTCATCCAAAAGGTTGGGTTCAATGCTGCTGATTCGCATGCGAGGAACAGCGATGGCATGATCAAGTTCTTGCACTAAATCCAAAAAAGTCTCCCCAGTACTTTTTCCAAAATCGCCAATATTCACGCCGGTCAAAACGATTTCCTTCGCACCTGAATCCAATGCTTTGCCAGCCATCCGAAGGGTTTCCGCAACCGTTGCATTCCGTGACCTGCCGCGTGCGAGTGGAATGGTGCAAAAGGAGCAAAAATAATCGCAGCCATCTTGAACCTTTAAAAATGCACGCGTTCGATCATTGCTCGAAAATCCAGGGACAAAAGCCTTTACTTCCTTGATGGGATTGACTTCAATGGCAGCGGGATCATCCGGCTGCATCTTGATCAGATGCTTCGCTAGGTTGAATTTTTCCTGCGCACCGAGGACGAGGTTAACGCCCTCAATTTGACTGATTTCCTGAGGTTTGAGCTGCGCATAGCAGCCAACTACGGCAACAAATGCATGGGGATTTCCATTGCGTGCTCTCCGCACTGCGTTTCGGCATTTGGCGTCAGCTTGATCGGTAACGCTGCAGGTGTTAATCACGACAACGTCAGGAGCATCATCAATTCCGACGCGCGCATAACCGGCGTCTGCCAAATCACGGGCTATCGTCGATGTTTCGCTAAAATTCAGCTTGCATCCAAGGGTGTGAAATGCCGCTGTTCCTCCGGGTGTCATGCAGCGAATTTAAACCAGAATTGAGGTGCTCATTCCCTAAATTGACGGCTCATTTTGAATTTTTGCAACCATTTGCGGAATTCGCTGTTATATTGCAAGATCTGAATTCTGAAACCAATTCTCATGCGTAATTTTTTATTTGGTGCATTAGCACTCTTGTTTGCGTTAACATCTAACGCTCAGACCTTCTCCAACGCTTCTTCGTCTTTGCCCGACAGTTACAACAGCGGCAACTGTGTCGGCTTCACCGACATGGACAACGATGGATATGACGACATCGTCGTTTTGGATGGATCTACAACGGTAAAAGTTCTGTACCAGAATGGTTCGGGCGAATTTACCGAAGTAAATTACGGGGATGTTTCAAACAATAACCAGTGGGGCATGACCATTGGGGATTATGACAACGATGGACACAAAGACGTTTTTTCGGGCGGTTCATATGATGGCGTGCACGTTAAGCACATCGACGCGGTAGGGCAGTGGTCAGACTTCGACCTCGAAAATGGTTCAATGTTCATGCAAGCCTGCAATTTTGCGGACATTGACAACGATGGTCAGCTTGATGTTTTTGGATGCCATGATGATGCGCTCTCGCGCATTTGGAAAGGAAATGGTTCGGCATTGGATTTCGATGCAGACCTCATTGACCTCACAAATTATGATTACAGCGACTATCCATCCACCGACCACAGTGGAAACTACGGAACGGTTTTCTGTGATTTCGATCACGATGGCGATTTGGATCTAACCATTGCCAAATGCCGACAATTTGTTTCGGACCCGAATGACCCACGCCGCATCAACCAAATCTGGATGAATAACGGCGATGGTACATGGTCAGAAGTTGCTGAGGAGCGAGGTTTGGTGTTGAATGAGCAGAGCTGGACCGTGGATTATGCGGATTATGACAACGATGGTGACTTTGATTGTTACCTGACCAACCACTCCACCACGATGAAGCTATTGCAAAACGATGGCAGTGGATACTTCACCGACGTCACGGACGAGGCGGGCTTGGGGGCCAGTGGTTTTGTGTTGCAAGCAAAGATGACTGACTTTGACAACGATGGATTTGTTGATGTTCTGATCTCAGGAGGTTTCCATTCATATTTTCACAACAATGGCGACGGTACATTCACAGAGGTAAATACCTTCGTTGCCGGCGATACCATGCACAGCTTTGCTGTTGGAGACGTCAACCGAGATGGCTTTGCAGATTTGTACGCGAGCTACGGCAATGGATACAATAGTCCTGATAACAACAACGATGACATTTTGTGGTTGAATCAGGGCAATGCCAATCATTGGATCGCTTTCGATTTGGAAGGCATTGAATCCAACAAAGACGCTGTAGGCGCAACCGTAGTGATTACAGGCGACTTCGGCACGCAAATCCGAGAGATTCGTGCAGGTGAGAGCTATGGCATCACTAACACATTTGCGTGTATGTTTGGTCTGGGAGAAAATGACACAGTCGAGACGGCAACGATCAGCTGGCCAAGTGGCATGGTGACAATCATTGAGAATCCGAGCATCGACCAATACCACAACTTGCTCGAAGCACCGTGCATGACGGATTTGATTCTGACGGTTAGCGGAGAGACATCCATTTGCCCGGGAGAAACGGTTGATTTGATTGTAGAAGGCGAGTTCGCCAGCTACGCGTGGTCCAATGGAACTACGGAGTCTACTTTGGCAGTAGGTGAAACAGGAAACTATAGCGTAACCGCATACGACGCAGATGGATGTGCAGCTGTATCAACAGTGGTGTCGGTGCAGGTTGTAACAGCTGAGGCTCCAGTCGTGAATGCACTGGGAGAATTAAGTTTCTGTGAAGGCGGTTCTGTTGATTTGGTTTCAGAGAGTTCAGGAGACTGGACATGGTCCAATGGGGAGGAAACACAAAGCATTAACGTCACAGAGTCCGGCACGTATTTTTTGACGGTCACGGATGTCTGTGGAAATGCGAACCCATCGGCGGAATTCATCGTGCTCGTGTTGGAAGCACCTGAGACACCGGTAATCACAGGACCTTCTGAATTAGACGGGCCGCAAGTCATCACATTGGAGTCCTCTTCTGAGACAACCCATTGGTATGATTCCGAGACTGCGACGGAAGCAATGGCTGTAGGAGCAACGTACGAGTTGGATGCACAGTCGTCAACCACGGTATGGGTCGAGGACATTTCAGCTGAAGATATGGTCGAAGGAGCAGGAGGCCGTGCTGAAACAGGCGAAGGTCAATACCACGACAACAGCATTCGTTGGTTGCTTTTTGATGCATACGAGGACATCGTGATTCGCAGCGTTGACGTATACGCGAATGGAGCGGGAGACCGTGAAATTGGCGTTGTTGATTCCGAAGGCAACGTGGTAGCGTCTGCTGTTTTTGAAGTTGCTGATGGAATGAATACACTTGAGTTGGATTTTGAGTTGGAGCAGGGCAATGATTATGGCTTGCGCAGTTTGGATAATGATCCCCAGCTGTGGCGTGACGCTCCTGATACGGATATGGCTTATCCGTATGCTATCGGAGACTTGGCTTCAATCACACAGAGCACAGCCGGTGGAAACAATGCCTACAACTACTATTATTTCTTCTACAATTGGGTGGTCCAGACTCCATCGATTGCCTGCGCATCCGAACGCATTCCTTTCACCATCAATGTGACCGGAATTTCAGAAGCGTTGGGGATGACATTGGATTTGTACCCGAATCCATCCAATGGACGGGTGCAGTTGAATTCGAATGAAATGTCAAACACGCCATTCGAATGGAGTTTGATGTCGACTACCGGAGCGCTTGTTGACCAGGGCATGGCGTCATCAGGAGAATGGTTGGATTGGTCAGGATTGGCCAAAGGCACATATGTGTTCCGATTGAATTCAGAAGAAGGCACCATCATCAAGCAGGTGATTTTGCAATAAAACGGTGAGCTTCGCATGAAAAGAAAACAGCGGCCTTCTGGCTGCTGTTTTTTTTTGATCATAGGCCAAGGGTTGGGGTTGCCCTTATTGGATTCGGTCAATGGCCGTGCCGAATATTCCCTGGGATGCGCGTTCAAAGGCGTCGGCTTGTCCCCGTCTGATTTCCACGATGATGGTGCAGGATTCCAAAAATATTTGTTCTTTGGGCTTTGCCTGCCATTTATCGAGGTGATTCATAATGGTTCCCATTAAATCATACGGAAACGAAACCTTGAAGGAAGCCAAAATGATTTCTTCTTTTATTTCTGCGGCCTCAAGTGCGCAGCGCGTAGCCGTGCGATAGGCTTCAATTAGCCCGCCAACGCCGAGCTTAGTTCCTCCGAAATATCGAATTACGACTCCGAGGCAGTTGGTGACGTTCATGCTTTTGAACGCTCCTAATATGGGTGGACCTGCGCTGTTGCTGGGCTCGCCGTCGTCAGAGGTCCGCCACGTATCGCCATTCATCCCAAGCCGATAGGCATATGCGTGGTGTCGGGCATCGTGGTACTTTTTTCTGAGGCTTGTCAAATGACCTTCGACTTCATCTTCAGTTTTGATCGGAAATACATGGCCAAAATGCTTGGACCCTTTGACTTTATGCATTCCGGACGCTGGCTCTGCCAATGTCAGAAATGAGTCTTGAGGTTGCGTGTTTTCCGACATTATTGGGCGGTAGCTTTTACCCGTTTTGGCTGGAACTGTATTCGGGAATGAGCGCGTGCAAAAGTGATAGTGTCTCTGGATGTGCGCCTTTAGTTTGAGACAAGGCAATGATGCGTTCGAGGTCCGCGGCCTTCAAGGAAGGTGGGGTATTGGCGCGCATGATTTTTGGATGGTGCGTAGGCAAGAGGGACTCGCGGTTTGAGAGCAATTCCTCGTGCATCTTTTCGCCAGGCCGCAATCCGGTGATGGCGACTTTAATATCTTTTCCTTCTTCCATTCCGGCCAAGGCGATCATTTTCTTAGCAAGGTCCATGATCTTAATGGATTGGCCCATATCAAAGACAAACACATCGTCTTGCTTTCCGATGGCTGCAGCTTCAAGCACGAGAGAGACGGCTTCGGGTATGGTCATGAAATAGCGCGTGACTTCCTTGTCTGTTACTGTGATGGGGCCGCCGGCTTCGATTTGCTTTTTGAAAAGTGGAATGACGGATCCGTTGCTGCCCAGCACGTTGCCAAAACGGGTGATGACACACTGGGTTTTGGAAGTCGATGCACGTTGAAGCACTAAGAGTTCAGCGAGACGTTTCGTGGCTCCCATCACGCTTGTGGGATTCACTGCTTTGTCGGTGGAGATGAAGACAAACCGTGGACACCCCGATGCTTCAGCCGCCATTAGTACGTTTAGGCTTCCCATGGCATTGGTGTCGAACGCCTGCCAAGGCTGCTTTTCCATCATTGGCACATGCTTGTATGCGGCCGCATGAAACACAACATCCGGTTGGAAAGACTGCAGCGTAGCAAGGATCTGTTCTGCATCGCGGACGTCGCCAATTTGTAGATCCACCATTTCCTCAACTCCCAACTGTACGAGTTCCAAATGGAGGTCGTGCATCGGGGTTTCCGCTTGGTCAATCGCAAGGAGTACAGAAGGTTGGTAACCAAGTAGTTGACGAACCAATTCAGAGCCGATGGAACCTGCGGCACCCGTGACGACCACCCGTTTTCCCTGCATGTTTTCAAGAATGGGATGGGAATTCAATTCTATGGGTTCCCTTCCCAATAAATCCTCGATGCGCAGCTCCTTTATTTGTCCAAATGATAAGGCGCCATTGATCCAGCGTTCCACTGGAGGTACGTCCAAAGGACGAACGCCATGACGCAGTGCCATATCGACCATCACGCGCCGCTTTTCTTTGTCGAGGTTTTGGATTGAGAGGATCATTTGATCCACGCGGCCATCGGCAAACAGCATCTCGGCCTGGTGGGCATTGAGGATGTCAATGCCTTCGATTTTCTTGCCGATTTTATTGCGGTCATCGTCGATGAAGGCAATCAATTTCATGCCTGACTCACCCAATTCTCGATCAATGGCCTCTTTTGCCAAAAGGCCCGCTTCGCCTGCGCCATAAATGGCAATTTGGGTCTTAACCCCTGGATGCCTCTTGTTTTGGAGGTAAAGCCATTTGACGGCCCAGCGACTGGAAACCATAATTGCCGTGGTCAAAATCCACTCAATGCCTAGAATGCTGAATGGAATCCAGTAGGGGGCATTTCCCATTTGAGCTGCGATCAGGTTGGCGCTGGCGAAGACAATTGTGACCGCGCTCGTGCACATTGCAATTCGTTTGACATCTTCTAACCCCGTGTGCCTGATGATTCCGGCGGATGTACTGAAGAGTAAAAATGCTGCCAGTCGTGCTGTGATGAAAACAGGCAGAAAAGCCTTCCAAATCAGCCATTCTGCTTCGGGGATTCGAAATTCAAATCGGAGCAGAGCAGCGGTGTAGAGTGCAAGAATGCTCACACTGATATCCACGACGGTCACCATCCAGCGCGGTGCATGTCTTTTGGGCAGGAGAGCGTTCAGCATTTTAGCATCATCCTTCGAAACACAATGACAGAATGAAGGAGCGCGTTTTCAGTCCGTCCAAAGGGGCCGAAAATTCGGATTCGTCTTGGATCAAGATGTTTCTGCGGCCCATTTCAAATTTGCCTTCAATGCTGAATTTGAAGAAAGGCAGAAAAAAATCAACCCCTGCACCAATGTCAATGGATGAGTTGCCCGATTCCAAGCGTAAAATGTATTCGCTCTGCAATTGCTGATTCGTTTCTTCTTGCGATTGCATGTCCTTGCTGAGCTTCCCACCGACTAGTGCAAAAGCAGCCATATTTCCGATTCGATCCGTGCGTAGCTTGAGAAGCAAGGGGAAGTCAAGGTAAACGGCTTCGGTTCGTCTGCTTTTTATGGACACATCATCTTCTTCCTGGAAATGGTATTCCAACGTGCGATCTTGAAAGGATAGTCCGGGTAAAAAGCGCAAGCGAACATTTTTAGTCATGTTCCATGAGGCAACCAAGGCGAGATTGAAACCGGCTTGGGGTTGGTTCACCAATTGAACTAAGCTGTCCGAAAATGTAAAATCAGGACGCTGGATAATGTTGAAATCACTTTGGTTTCCTGCCAAGCAGAATCCGAAATGGTATTTCTTGGCATCAAATGCGGCAAGATTTTTCCGCCCATCTTGTGCTTGGCTTGCCCACGAAATAAGGAATATGAAACCACACAATGTCGCCGTCCTTGTCATGCTGCGCATGACGGTGTTTTGGGAAGGTTCGAAAGGAGTTGGCTGCATGCGTTGGAAGCGAGTTGTGAGTTACAAAGCTATAACGGAGTGAACGAAGAAAAAATTGGATACGTGCTAATTTAGGTGGCCCAAATTTTAGGCCAGATAAAGGCGAAGATTGCAGCAACGAAGAGTCCGGTAAACGACCAAGCCATTGCTGCCATGCCGAGATAAAAAACGGGGGAGAAGAACACTTCGATATTTGATTGTTGCCGCTGTACAATGCTCGCGCGATCAGATTCCAGTAACACCGGGTTATCCCCCGCCAACTTTTCAAAGCTCTCATCGTTTAGGATTTGAGCTTCGACTTGCTGCATTTTTTGGGTTTTACGCGCTTCCAATGCATCCGAGGCAATTCCGTAGTACCAAAGGCCCAACCCCAGGGGAAGCAACAAGGCGAAAGAAAGTGTTTTTCGGGAAGCGTGCTTCCACCGTTCCAAAAAGTCATTGCCATACCGTTGGTAAGCCTCGTGTGTTCCAAAGGCTGCAACGGAGGTTAGTAAGGCTAGATTTAGGAGGATGCCATATTGGGTAGAGTCCTCCCACGTCCAAGTGCCCAGTGCATAGTATTTCAGCGCGAGCCATGCCAACGGCCCGCCGAAATAGAAAAGCCGGAGCTTATCCATTCATAGAGGATAAGAAGTCCTCATTGCTCCGTGTCTGTTCCATGCGGTCTTTCATGAATTCCATCGCTTCGACGGAGTTCATGTCAGCGAGGTGCTTGCGCAATATCCAAATGCGTTGCAAGGTCTCCTTGTCCATGAGCAAATCCTCGCGCCGGGTTCCGGATGAGAGGATGTCGATGGCCGGGTAGATTCTACGATTGGAGATGCGCCGATCAAGCTGAAGCTCCATGTTTCCGGTGCCTTTGAATTCTTCAAAGATCACTTCGTCCATTTTCGAACCGGTCTCCGTCAGGGCCGTCGAAATGATGGACAAGGATCCACCGTTTTCTATATTACGGGCAGCTCCGAAGAAGCGTTTGGGCTTTTGCAAGGCATTGGCCTCGACACCACCACTCAAGATCTTACCGGAACTCGGAGAAACGGTGTTATAAGCACGGGCCAAACGCGTAATCGAGTCGAGTAAGATGCAGACATCGTGTCCGCACTCCACCATACGCTTGGCCTTTTCCAAGACCAAATTGGCGATACGGACGTGGCGATCTGCAGGCTCATCGAATGTTGACGCGATCACTTCCGCATTCACACTTCGCTTCATATCGGTCACTTCTTCCGGACGCTCGTCAATCAACAAGATGAGCAAGTATACTTCTGGGTGGTTCAACGCGATTGCATTTGCCACATCCTTGAGCAAGGTGGTCTTTCCTGTCTTAGGCTGCGATACAAGCATTCCACGTTGGCCTTTGCCAATGGGAGCAAAGAGGTCCATGAGGCGAGTACTGATGTTTCCGCCACGCGTGCTCAACTTGAATTTCTCTTGTGGGAACAGTGGCGTCAGGAATTTGAAAGGAATTCGGTCCCGCACCCATTCGGGTGACCTTCCGTTCACGCTCATGACGTCAATTAAAGGATAGAATTTTTCTCCAAGTCGCGGAGGGCGCACTTTGGCTATGACGGTGTCGCCTGTTTGGAGGGAGAACTGTTTGATCTGCCGAGAGGTGATGTAAACATCGTCCGGTGAATTCAAATAGTTGTAGTCCGCGGATCGCAAGAAACCAAATCCCTCTTGCTGGATTTCCAGCACTCCTTCTGCTGTGATGATGCCATCAAAGTTGAAGCCATGTTCTTCCGGCTCGCTCAAATACCGGTCCTTCTTATCGTTCCGTCCATTTTTGCGATCGTTTCCGCGTCGGTCATTGCCGCGTCGATCGCTGTCGCGTCGATCGTTGTCGCGTCGATCGTTGTCGCGTCGATCGTTGTCGCGTCGATCGTTGTCGCGTCGATCGTTGTCGCGTCGATCGTTATTGCGTCGATCATTGCCGCGTCGGTCATTATTGCCTCGATCATTGTTCCGTCGTTCGCCGCGCTCATCGTTTTGCTTGTCATCTACGCGCTTGTCGTCACCGCGTTTGTCGTCACCGCGTTTGTCGTCTCCGCGTTTGTCGTCTCCGCGCTTGTCTTCGCCTCTCTTATCATCTCGGCGCTTGTCATTTCGTTCTTTGTCGTTGGACCGTTTTTCAGATGAGCTTGAGCCTGCTTTCGTTTCTGCCGTTCCGTCTTCTTTTTTCGCATTAGAAGAAGGAGCGTCCTCCGCTGTGGCATTTTTCTTGGCTCGGCGCTCGCGAATGGCATCACCGGGTTGGCGCTTGCCTTTGGATTCGTCACGCGCTGTAGATTCGGCCTCTTTGGAATTTGTGGCTCCTTTTTTGGCTGGACGTGGAGTTCGGGAAGTCTTTGGCTTCTCCTGTTCTTCACTTGCTCCTTGAGCGGTGGATTTTGTGGACCGGGTGGCGGCTGTTTTGGGCTTCGATTCAGCCTTTTTGTTTTCGCCTGGCCGCAATGCCTGTTCGTCTAAAATGCTGTAAACAAGATCTTGTTTCTTCAGTTTTTCGAGTCGGCTGATTCCGAGTTTTTTTGCGATTTCCTTGAGTTCAAGGACCTTCTTCGCATTGAGTTCAATGATGTCGTACATCAATTATTGTATCAATAGTATGTTAAATGCTTGTGGGGTGTGTCCTTCTTCTAGGACCGGAGCTTTGTCAAAAGCCCTTTTGTTTTCAAATATGAAAGTGGTAGAACGAATCTAGAATATTCGCGCATTCGTTGAATGCTTCCTAATGAGGACAATGCAATGATACGGAAAAAAGATTAAACTCGCTGTCTTCTCATTCGATCGCCTAGTTCGACCACCTTCATATCGTGCAATGCTCCTTTCTTGATTTCGAATTTTATGAGGGTTCTTTTCTGATGGAATCCCTGCATGCCGCAGGCGCCAGGATTCATATACAAGCCGCCCCAACTTTCGTCCTGCTTCACAAGCAAGAGATGGCTGTGTCCGCAAATGAAAACGTTTGGTCTGTGACTGAGCAAAGACTGGCGCACACCTTTCGCATAACGCCCAGGCCTGCCACCGATGTGTGTCATGAAAAATTTGATGCCTTCAATTTCCCAGCGCAATTCTTCCGCGGATTCAGATCGAATTACATGGTTATCAATGTTGCCAAATACAATTCGAGCTTTTTGAGGTTGTAGGGCTTTGATGGCATCGATGACTTCGAGGGATCCGATATCGCCAGCGTGCCAGATTTCATCGCAATCTCCGAGGTGGTGATTGAGTCGTTGATCCCAATAACCGTGGTTGTCGGATAGTAGTCCGATCGTCATGCTTCAATTGAGTTCGATGATTGTATCATGATTTAAGCTTAATTTCGAGGCGTTGTGCTAAATAAAACAATTTGAGCGTGCATTCAATAGATCCCAAGGTCTTCATGTTCTTCGTTTTGATTTTCTGTGTTCATGGAAGTCAAGCCTTTTCTCAATCAAATGATAAAAAGGCGACAAAACGATACAGCCAAGCCACTGAATTATACGGCCAAGGAATGCGAGTGGAGGCTTTGGTGAAGCTGGATGAAGCCACTCGATTTGATGAGGAGTATTTTGACGCTTTCATGTTGAAAGGTCAAATTTTTGCGGAGATGAAAGAATGGAAGAAGGGCGCAGACGCATTGAATCGAGCGTTTGAAATTGAACCCTCTGAACGAGAGGATTGGCAAGAGTCATTGGTTTCAATGTACCACCGAGGTGGGATGTACAAAGAAGCCTATCACGCACTCGAAGTGGGCGAACAATTGCGAGGATGGCAGATGCAGAGCGATCTTTTAGAAAGCTCCGTGCGATTTGCCAATACCGCCATCGATGCGCCATCTGAATTTCATCCCACCGCGCTTTTGGGCGACGTGAATTCGGAATTATCCGAGTATTATCCTGCCTTGTATTCCAGCGGTGACCGAATGGTGTTTACCCGAGAATTGGTATACCCCAATCGGTCTTTCGGTCAGGAAGACTTTTACGAAGCGCGAAAAGAGGGCGATGAGTGGTGGACCGTAAGGTCCATAGGTGAAGTCAATACGCCACGAAATGAAGGAGCTCCCTCCATTCGTGGGGATGGCCGCCTTCTTGTATTTACGGCTTGTGCTGGAATTGATGGTTCGTATGGAACCCGGACTGGTGTGGGGTCTTGCGATTTGTTTCAAAGCGATTACAATGTTCTATCCTCCTCTTACAATGATGCGGCAAACTTGGAGGAGTTGAACTCAGCGAAATGGGAGAGCCAGCCTGCATTGAGTGCAGATGGCCAGTTTTTGTTCTTTGTGCGTGCTTTTCGTTCAACAGATACGGGAGAGGTGGTGCAGGATATCTATGTGAGTGAACGCAGCGATGAAGGCAGTTGGTTGCCAGCTGTTGCTTTGCCGGGTGTCATTAATTCCAAAGGAAGAGAGGAGAATCCGTTTCTTCATTCGGATGGTGTTTCCCTGTATTTCGCTTCTGACGGATTGCCAGGGATGGGGGGCATGGACTTGTTTGTTAGCCGCAAGCAGGATGATGGCACGTGGTCGGAACCAGAAAATTTGGGCTATCCCATCAATACGCATGGAGACGAGAATAGCTTGCAGGTTTTCGCGGACGGCAGCCATGCCATTTTTGCAACCGATCGGAATGAGCCCGGAAATTTGGACCTGTGGGAATTTGAATTGCCTGTGGAA
>Ga0115569_10002560_pt1 | contig 13765 bp, 11 predicted proteins | sample COGITO_mtgs_1205_2_FD_87295 | JGI IMG/M metagenome (GOLD analysis project Ga0115569, IMG submission 87295) | Pelagic marine microbial communities from North Sea - COGITO_mtgs_120503 | ecosystem: Environmental > Aquatic > Marine > Epipelagic | place: Germany:Helgoland, sampling site Kabeltonne...
AAACAGAGAGAGAGAGAGAGAACGACACAAAGAGAGAGCACGACATGTCCTCCGAGAAAGGCTTAGTCATCACCCCGACCGAACAGCTTCCGTTTAAGTGTGAGTGTTATTCGCGCGTTCTTTTCTTCTTCTTCTTCTTCTTCTTCTTCTTAGGATGACCGAGAGAGATTTCTTCTTTTCCCCTGTTCCTTCGTGGGGGGAAATTTTATTCGTTTTTTTCCTCTCTTCTCGTCGCAGAGTTCTCTCTCTCTCGATGTCGAAAACGAAAGAAAGAGTGAAAGAGATGCGCGAGCGCGCGACGGGGACGACGCCATCTCTGTTCGTGCCCTTCTTTTCTTCGTCTTCCTCGAAAGAGAGAGTGAAAGAGAGAGAAATTTGAGTCTTTTTTTTCCCCTCAAGTGGGTTGTTCAACGGAAACTTTTGTTCTTTCTTTGGTCAAACGAGACACTAAAAAGCAGCTCGACTGACATTTTTTATACGAATATTATACAACAGTTGAACTGAAGAAACAAATCGCGACGGACTTAACGGTGCACAACCCGACCTCTCACGACCAAGCGTTTAAAGTGAAAACGACCGCCCCGAAGAAGTACTGCGTGAAACCGAACACCGGCATCGTCCCCGCGGGCGCGACGACGGTGGTGACGGTGATCATGCAAGCGCAAAGGGAAGTGCCGGCGGATTTGGAAAACTGTCGAGATAAGTTTTTGGTGCAAAATACAGTCGCGGAGAAAGGCGAGGGAGACGACGTGCCGGCTTTGTTCACGAAAGACGGGAAGAAGATTCAAGAGACGAAGTTGAAGGTTGTGTTTACCGAAGCCGGCGGGTTGCCGGCGAGCGTGCCGGAAGATAAAGAGACGGACGGAAGCGGGCCGAGTTTGAATAGGTATTTTTCGACGAAGCAGACGCCGAGCGCGGCGAGCGTTGAGAAAGGAGGTGGGAAGAGCGTCAGTTCGAGACCGAACGGGGATAAAGTGGCGAGTTTGGAGGCGCAGATGCAAGCGATGCAGAAGCGAAATAGACAGTTGCAAACGGAGTTGTCGAAATCGATGAAGCCGGGCGCGAACGGGTTTTCGTTTCTTATGGTTTTGATCGTGGCGTTGATATCGTTTTTAGTCGGGATGTATATGAACAAGTAATCGAGAAGAGAGATTTTGGAAAGAAAAGAATGAGAGAAAGGAGAGAGAGAAAGTAAGATTAAAAGAGACAGAAAGCCGTGCGTTTGTTCGATTTTGTTTTTCTACTTAAAATTCGAACCCGAACGAAACCACCACGAGTGAATTTAGCTTGCAGTTTATATAATAAATAAATACAAATGTGCTACAGTGGCACATGATTTTAATTAATACAGTGGTAGAATTACGCTTACTACTGTAAGTACGTGTATACATCTTAAAGTGTATGATTTTAGAGTCGTTTGTTTGTTACAATTTTATCACAACTCGTTCATTAGCTGAACGATACTTTGCACTTGCTCTTGCAGAGGAGGCGCCTCGCCGCGATCCGCAAATCCATCTTCTAATTCGTAATCGTCCTCGTCAATGCTGTCCATGCTATCGGAGCTGTTATTACTGCTATTGTCTTGACTAATGTTGTTATAATTATCTATGTACGCGTTGCCAGTGGCGGCAACGGGTGTGCCGCCGGTCGCCGCGCCGTTGCTGCTGCTATTTGTTGTTGATACATCCGTTCCTCCAGAGGAAGCGGTATTGTTGGTTGAGAAGTTCTCGTTGGGGTTATACATCGGTGGGGAGGAGGATAGCGATCCGTTATCGTTGGTCGAGTTCGTCGTGAAGAAACTTGAACTGTCTCGTTCGCCACCGGCGGCACCGCCAGGTCGTCCGATGGTCCCCGCAGACGAGGAAGAAGAAGAAGAATTCAAAGAAGAAGAAGAAGAAGAGGACGAGGATGATCTCGACAATCTCAGATTGTCTCTCACCGTCGCCGCTTTCATGCGCTTCACAAACTCCTTAAAGCTGTTAAAGTTATACAGCTCGAACAATTCTCTGGACATTCGAAGAAACGTAAAACACGCCATCGGTGGTAACTTTTCGCCCGTCTTCCATAACTCCACGTCGTCGCCTTCCCCTCGCGCATTTTTAATAACGCGTTCGTACGCGGACCGATCGAAACGACATAAGGCGTTCTCGCCCGCCACTCGCACGTTATACTTTGCCGCTGCGGTTCGAATTTGCCTGAGTAAACCTTCCGGCCCGCACCTTGAAAACCACGGGTGATCGCCGTCCACCATCTCTACGCACGTAAAATTCAAACGCGCGTTGTATTTGGCGCAAATCTTTACGATCGGTTCGTACCCGTCGCGTTCGGGGACAAAATCGCCCGATCGAGTGTTGAAATACCCGGCAGTTAACTCAGCCGCGTGCGAACGGGAGTTGTACCACCAGTGCACGCCAGCGCATTTGATGGCTACGTCAACGCCAGTTTTCTCGTAATCGAACACTTCTCGCGTAGTTTGTAGCGTCTTGTCGCCGTGTTTAACGAGCTCTTTCGCGTACCAATCGAGAAAGAATTGACCGTATTCGCTGTCCCAACTCCCTCGATCGGCCAGAAAGAAACCAGTTTCTTGCGGTAAGTTGTTGTATCCGCCGCAATCGTGCGGACCAGATCCGCCCCATTCGATGCGTCCAACCTCGGCGGCGTGCCTCGCCAACGCGCCCAACGCTCGTTGATCGTAACACTGAAATTCGCCAATCCCCGGGAAACGCCACTGGGAACTGTTCGGTGAACGTTTATTTTCTGGATACGACGGGTATCGCAACTCTCCACACGGTCCACATCCAACCGCAATCTCCGAGATGGTCGATTGCAATAAATTTTCAAACGTATCTCTAAACGACACCATGAAATCTCGATAACACTCTCTCGGCGTCCTTCCTGCGACTGTTCTCGCATCGTCCGCCCACAACGAAATACACTCGGGATTTCTGTACCCGTACTGGTCCGTGAAGAACAAATCTGGATCTTGAATCCCAGACTCTAAGACCCAATCCGGTAACTTGATCTCGTACACGTCGCCGACGTTTGCGCCGCACGCGTGGAAACTCATCACCGCTTGGACTTTCAAACCTAACTTTTCGCATATTTGGAACAGTTCGTAGTACGGGGTCCAATCGTAATTCCTCGGGCGTTTCCTTTCGACTATGCCCCACCAAACGTCCACCATGACGCCATCTACGCCTACTCTCGCCAACGCGTCCAACGCGACTTCTAAAACTTCCTTGTTCTCCAGAACGCCGTCTCTCGAGACGACGTCCAAAGGGAGCATCACGTAAAAAGGAATCGCGTCTCGAGCCCACGATAAATCTCGTTTCTTCCATTTACGAGTGTACCCAGAAGTCGTCGCAGGGGGGTGTATCGCCGGCGTCGCAGTCGTTTCTATTTCCGTCGCGTTCGCATCCGCCCTCGACGGTTCTCCCGACCATCTCGGCTGATCGTCCGACAACGCGTCGTCGTCGTTTTTTTCCGAATCCTCTTCCTTCGTTATTGCTCGGACTTTTGCTCTCGCGCCTCTTCTTCGTTGCAAAGTCGTCGATGTTCCAAAAACATCCGAAGCCTTTAGTAAAGCGCTTTGATGATCATCGTCATCATCATCATCATCAATCTTCTTCCTATTCTTCTCTGGATGAAAAGAAGAAGAACACAAAGAAGAAGAACCAGAGGGAGAACAAAAAAAGCGACTCCTCCTCCGACGCTCTTTATCGCCACTCTTTCGAGAGAGAGAAGGAGGAGGAGTCGAAGATGACGACGATGGGAAGGAACGAGACCACGAAAACCGCTCCATCATCATCATAATTTCCTCGTCGTTTACGTCGTGATTTCACAGCACACAGCGTCTCTCTTTCTCTCTCTCTCTTTAATAGTACGTGTAACGACGAGAGACGCACGCAGACGCGCACTTACGGGTGTAAATATATGTGTGTGTGTGTGTATATGTGTGTGTCGTAAAACGTTCCTTTTTGTATCGAAATTGAACCAATTTTGAGTCAAGAATGAAGAGACCAACTGTTTAGGGTCTTAAACCCTGGGCATGCGCGCAACACCCTCTCGCACACTTCATTCAAATCATCTTCAAATCAGAGACCTTTCGGTGTGCCGCTGCGGTCTGCCGCAAAAAGCGGCAAAAAGAGAGAGAAAAAGAGAGAAACAGACCAGAAGAACGCTTCTCTTTTGGCGAATTCCTCCCTGCTCCTTCTTTTCTCCTTGTTTTATTATAAGGTGCATTGTTGAATTGTGATTTGATTTTGGGGGGACCTTGTGGCTTTAAACCACCTTAATTGCTTGTTCTCATATACATTGAGTAACGTTATGTTCGTGGAAGCATCGATCGTGGTCGGAGCAATCCTGTGCGCCAAAGCTGGGGCGGTGACGTACGCGTACGTGTACCATCGGGAGAGCTTCGACCGGCAATGCGCGAACTGCGAAAGGGCCACGAGTGGGTTTGATTTTAGTGGTGGTGGTGGTGATAAAAAGGGTGAGACTGGAAAGGAAACCGGCGACGACGACGAAAGAGGGACGAGCGAGGAACCGTCGGCGCCGAAGCGGATGAAAGACGTAAAGAAAGGACGGAGTTTTAAAAAAATGTTTAGCAGCAAAAAGAAGAAGACGAGTGGTTTTAGAGGTCTCGATGATGACGACGACGCGAAGAAGTCGTAGTTTTATGAGTTTGAATTTTTGCGTTGCTTTTGTTTTGTTTTGAAAATTGCATTTATTATGTATTGCTGCTTATAATGTGCGCGTGTGATTGACGACGACAGAATGTTCGCGTCTTCTTCGTTCTGCGTTCTTGTCGTCGCGTGCTTCTTCTTCTTCTTTGCCTTTTCTACTACTTAATCGTCCGCGGGCATTTCCAGACCTATCTTTAAGATCTCCAAAACAAGTCGTCGTCTGAGATTGACCATGTCTCTTTGGTGGAACGTAAACGCGTTGTTCTTCAAATCTTCGTCCGTGAAACTGGCAATGTTACGAGCGTAATTGAGCATGAACATGCCACAGTCGCTCCCGTTCATTTGCCGGGGGATTTCGGACGGGTACTCTTCTCTCCATTCGCCGATATCCCAATTTTCATTCAACTTGTTCTTCGCTTCGTCGACGACCCATTTGATGAGGTTTCGAACAACCTCTCGGTCCTTCCCCAGTAATGAATCGTAATAGGAAACAACTTTGCGCTTCAAATCAACCACAGCTAAGACCCAGTGAACACCTTGGTGAACCGGTACGATAACTTTTTCGCATTTGATTGGCAAATAGCCCAACTTTTTTTCCGTCGACCATCGACGAACTTTGTTGTAATCGTACTCGCCGTCGTCTTGGAACAGTTTGTTCAAGAAAAACGTGTTAAAGAAATGGCATCGAGGATGACCTTTTGGTCCACACCGTTCTCGTTCGCGACGACCGAGGATACCGAGCGTAAAATTAACGCACTCGTCGTTCAACCACGTGACAGGCGCCAAGGTGTGAATATCTTTACCTTTTAACGGCATGACGCCTTGCCCGGGTAAGCGCGCGCAAGCGTGGTTGACCAGTTCCCCAGAGTCGTACGCGTTGTCGATTCTTTCATCCTCTTCCGGCGTAGGAAGTTGGTCGAAAACGTCCACCTCTTTCGCTTTCTTTTTCTCCACGATCGCTTCTTTTGCCGCCTCTTCTTCCGCTTTTACTCGATCCTCGGTCGCTTTCACGCGTAACTCTTCTTTCTTCTTCTGTTCCAAGCGAAGCGCTTCTAACTGCGCGCGCAGAGGATCTTTTTCCTCTTCTGCCGCCGCCGCCGCGAAAGTCGTCGTCGCGCGTTTCGCCGCTCGCGCGGAAGCTTCTAATTTCAACTCCGTCGGTGATAACGGCGAGATGTTAAACTTGGTGTGCGTGCCGCCCATTTTCGTTACGGTCGTAGTTGTTTTCGGCGTCGTTACCATCGTTTTACCGGTATCATCCTTTTCATCTAATTCCTCTACTAAGTTTCGTTGCGTTTCGTTCTCGTTCTTTTCGTTCTTTTCGTCGTCGTAGTCGTTTTCGTACGCCTCCGAGGCAAATTTTGCGACTTGCGCTTTGTATTGACTCAACTGTTCGCCTTCTGGAGCGCTCTCGACGAGCTCTCGCGCCGTGCGTCCGATGAGATCTATGTGTTTTTTTCGTCTGCTGAACCTTTTCAAGCCTACGTCGGCGCTGTGCGCTTTGTTGATTTCATCCTTGATACCACCGCTACTGCGACCAGAGCTCGCCCCGACACCCATTTTCGGCGTCGCACTTTTTGTTCTTCGTAAATCTCCAAAGTCTGGAGCCGCTGGAGTAAAATGAGTCGCCGCGATGTTCTCGTTCCGATGAGAAGACGAAGGAGGATTGTCGCTCGTCAGATCAATCACCTCCGCAGGTACTTCTTCTTCTTCTTCTTCTTCTTCGGCGTCTCCCGCCTCTCCGGTCAAATCGATCACGCCGCCACGATTTCCTTCCTCCTTCTCTACTCGTCTTCTTCGTTCAATCTCCCTCAACTCTTCTCTCGTCGCCGACGCTTGCTTCACTAAATCCAACGGCGTGTGCCTCGAAGAGATCGATCTTTGCTTTTCAAACAACCTCTCCTCTCGATCAAACGTCAACGCCGGCTTCCCAAACCCGGGACTACTCGACGTCGCGTACGCCGCTCGACTCGCTTTCGCCGCTCTCGCAAACGTATCGAACGAATTCTCCTCGTTGCTACGAAATCTGAACTCTTCTTCTCCTCCTCTCGAAGAGTAAGAAGAATACTTCCCGGATGAACCGTAATACCGCGAAGCCTTACTCCTATCGCTCAGCGCTCGTCGCCGCTTCTTCTCCTCTTCCGCCACGAACACTTTCCTCCCTACGATCGGTGTCGTCAAGATATCGTTCAACGCGTCCTCCTCCTTTAAATGTCCTTTAAAATAAGAACCGTCGTTTGTGTTCTCGTTCGACGAATATATGTTCCGGAGTTGCGATTCGCTCAGGACTGGTTTTTGAACGTATTCGTTCTTCTCCTCTTCCTCTTCTTCTTCGTCTTTGTCTTCTTTAAACGACGACGACGACTTCAAACGCGGGAACGCGCTCGGTTGAAGCGTTTTCGGCGACGCGTACTGGACGAAGTGACTCGGTTGTTGTTGTTCTTGCTGTTCTTGTTCTCGTCGTACTCGTAATACTCGTCGTCGTTCTTCTTCTTCTTCTCCTTTTGCTTCGTGTTTTAACGGCGACGGCTTCGACGGCAAATCTGATTCTTTCTTTCGTTTCTTCTTCTCTCTCTTCGTGGTGCGCAAGACGGACAGAATGCGCTTGCGGAAATCCACGCCGCCCATGTGACACTACCGGTGGTAACAAAGGAGAGAGAGAGAGAGATACACACACGCGATGGTCGAAAAAGAAAAGCAAGCGCGAAAATTACGAGAGGAACGTTTGGAATGGAGAGAAAAGGGAACCAAACGAGACAAGGAGCGAAGCAGGCGAGGAGCGCGAAGAGAGTCGAACAACGGAGAGAAGATGTACGGACAACACGTAGTAATAAATAAGCGCAGTAGTAGTGCATAATAAATACATTTCGAATCAAAACGCGAAAATCATAACAACAGCCGACTCTCTAAAATCTTCGCGAACGCCTGCGCGCCTTCGATGTCGCCGCCTTCGTTCTTGCGTATGATTTGAACGATGTCTTTGACGTACGCGTTCATCTTCTCGTCACCCTTTCTTTTACCTCCTCGAAAGGTTTCCAAGGTTTGCACGGCGGTGGACGGCGGGGATATTTTGGCCAAGAGTTTCGCGATCCAGATAATTTTGGATGGTGGTTTAGACTCCGGGTTTTTGGATTCCGTGCCTGGACGGGAGCCTTGCTGCAAGACGGCTCTTTTGACGATGGAGGCGCGCGGAATGCGAGAGATGTTGCTGTAGATTTCCACCGCGCGAGATTCGTTCACGGAAGTGGCGACTTCGAGGATTTCGACGCCGGCGTACATAGCTTTTCGCGAAGAGTACGCGAGGAAGAACTGTTTCCTCGGTTCTGAAGAAGGCTCAGAAGTGGACGGCTCGCTCAATTCGACCGTTTGTCGTCCCGGCTCGCAATTTTCGAGAAGTTTGCACGCGACGGCGTTGTCTTGGATGTTGACTAGAGCGGCGCCGGAGATGGATTTAGGCAAAGTCATGAAGATCTCCTCCGCGAGGTCCGAACCACGGCGACCACCGTTGGTGTATAAAGTGGAAACCGCGTTGGCGACTGTTTTTGCATCGTATTTGCTGTCGACGAGATGTTGTGCGATTGCAACCGCATCTCGAGAATCGAGGATGGATTGCGGTACCTCTTTCGCGGCGGCGGCGGCGGCCACGACCGGTTTCTTTTCTGCTACTACTTTTTCTTCTTTCTTCTTCGGTCGTTCGACTTCTTCTTCTTGTTTCGGTATAGTCATCGTCGATGATGATGATGATGATGATGATGATGACGATGACGATTGATCGACAAACTTGAGAAACTTTTTATAGTTTTCGTTCCAAAGAGCATCCGTTTTCATCTTGGCGATGGATCCAGAGGCGCGAATAGGAGCCGAGGGATTCGCCGCGACGAAACCACTCGTAGATTTATTCACCGCCGTTTCCTCTTTCTTCGAAGTAACGGCCGCGGAAGCAGTTGTCGTCGCGATTGGTTTGGGAGCGGTAGCAGCGGCAGCGGCAGCGGCAGCGGCGGCGGCTTCTTTCTTGCCGTTCACCGCCTCTCGTTCTTCTTGCATTCTCTTCTCCATTCGCACGCGTTCGTCCTCCAATTCTTTCAAACGTTTTTCCTCGGCTTCTGCTCGTCGTTTTTCTCTCAACTCGGACAAGACGCGCATTTTCTCTTTCTGCTCCTCCGCTCTCTTTTTGCTCAGCTCGAGAAATTGTGCTCTCTGCGCTTTCGCCGCCGCGATGCGTTCATCGCGAAGTTTCTCACGTTCCTTCGCTTTTTCTCTCGCCTCCACCGCCTTAACCTCCTGTACTTTCTTCACTCTCTCCAACTCCGCAAAATATTCGCTCTTTTCTACCGCTTTGCGCGTTTCAAAGTCTCTCTTGTACTCTTCGCTCTCGCGTCTCTTGCGAAGGTTTTCCGCCGCGACGTACAACGCCCCGTCCGCCTCCATCACGTCCGCCATATCCTCCTCTCTGCTCAAATCGCTCTTCTCTAAGGACTCTAAATATAACGCGAGAAATATAGCCGCCGCATTTGCATCTTTCTGCGCGAACGATGTCGCAAACGCTGATCTTCGAGTGTTTTCACTTCGTCTCGTGCTCGCTTCGTTCGATTTCATCTCTTCCAACTTTTGCACGTCCGCGAAATGGTCTCGGTCCCACTTCACTCTTCGTTCCTCCTCGTTCTTCCGTTGGCTTCTCAGCGACTTCGTGAATTCTACGCGCCTCGCTTCTTCCTCTGTGCGTATTTGCACTTCCTCTTTCTTCGCGATAATCGACACCGCTTCGCACTCGCTCGATAACGTGGCGTCAAAGTTCTCTCGTCTCGATTGCACCTCGTAATCTTTAATCGCAAACTCATCCAAAAAGACCGATAATTCTTTCTGAACAAAGTCTCTTCTTTCGCCTTCCTCGTCTTTGACTTTCTCCACCGCGACTAACGCTTCGTTTAGAGTAACCTCGACGCGTTTAATGTCCGCGTCTTCGATCAACTGCAATCGCGCCTCGTCCATCAACATCTTTTCGTGCTGCTCCGTATCCATTCTCAACTTGTACTCGAACCGTTTCTTCTCCAACTCCTGGTTATCCTCGTCGTTAGCACCTTTTCCTCCTTTCAACGCTTTATTGACGCGATTCTCTTCCGCCTCGCGATTTCGTTGCATCTCTTTCACGCGTTTCCTCGCCTCCTTGGCGCATTGCTTCCTCCTCTTCATTACTGCCGATTTCTGCGTCTCCAACTCGCTCTCCAAATCCTTCACCGCTTGCCTCGCCACCACCAACGCATCCTTCGCGTACGCCGCGATATCCTCGTCGTTCTTCTCCAACCGTTCGATCCTCTCTCTCAAAAAACCCAACATCTCCTCCTCCTCCTCGCGCTGCTCGCGCTCGATTTTTTCCAAGCGTTTCCTCTCCTTTTCAAACACACCCGCCAACGCTCGATCCGCGGCTTCGCGTCTCGCGTCTTCCTCCTTACGTTTTTTCGTCTCATCTTCTTGCATCTCGAGTTCCATCGCGTCTTCTTTCCTCCTGCGTTCCGTTTCCGTTTTGTTCGCTTTTTTCAACCGCTCTCGGAACGTTTTGATCTCTTTTTTCATCTTCATCCTCCTCGCGTCCTCGGCGGTTCGCGTTCGTCGCTCGGTGATTGCGGCGTTGTTTAATTCCTCGTTCGAGGAGATGTTGTTTTCGTTCCAGGATAAGAGCAGATCGGTGTTGGTTTCCGACGACGCGAGCGCGACGACACTCCTTCTGATTCTCATCAGAGACGACGACGATGATGATGATGAATTCAAATTCGTCCGTGGAATGTTCGCGCGCTTCTTTGCGGCAACGACAACAACGCGCGAGCAACAAAAGCGCGGGGTGGTGTTGATCATCGATTTTAGCGACGAGGAGGAGACAGAGGAGGAGGAGATCATGGTGTTGTTCATGATGATGATGCCGTGTGCGCTCTATAGATATATACACAGAGAGAGAGAAAGAGTGCAAAGCTTTTCTTTCCTCTCGAGCGTTCCAAAAGTCGTTCTCGTGCTCTGAGGAATGGCGAGAGGTGTACAACGCTTTCCTTCCTTCTTGTCTGTCTGTCTGAGAGCGAATAAAAGGCAAAACTTTGTGTCTTCTGTCGTTTTCGTGCGCTCTCGTTTTCTCAGAGAGGTTTCTCAGAGAGGTTGGTGTTTTGGACACCACGGGAAGCAAAAAAAGCTTCAGAGAGAGAGAGAGAGAAAGAGCGCGAAGGAGAGAGCGCACCGCGAGAAAGACAGACAGACGCAGAAAGACGGAGAAAGACAGAGAGTAGAATTTTAGGACGAGAAGATGACATCGTTCGCGACGACGACGATTCAGACGACGAGAGGATTTCATCGTCACCCCCCGGGAAAATCAGCCGAGAAGGAGAAGGAGAGATGGAGCAAAAGGAACGTGCGAATGATGGCGGCGCCAGGCACGGACGGGAAAACCCCGTACGTGGCGAAAAACACGTTCACCATCCCGCGAGACGAAAGCGGTGTGAAACTGGAGGAAATTAAGCGACGTTTTTTGGACGAGATGCGTTTTCGCGAGGAGAAGATGAAAACGATGCCCGATTACGTCTCGTCGCAGTTGACGGAAATTGGGGCGAACGCGTACGAGTTTTCGCAAGAGTGGAAAACGAAAGAAGGGTTCGAGAGGTGGATGAACACGCCGGAGAGAAGACGATCGCACTTTCCAATCGGGGTGTATCAGTATTTGCCGAAGGATAAGTGGTCGGTGCCGGAGAATTTTGCGCCGGTGATTAAGGTGAAGGACCCGCCGAAACCGCCGAAGTAGTCATCAGTCGACTTTGTTTGGCGCGGAGAAAAACGACGCGGATGTGAGAGATTGGAAGCGAAAGTACTTTGTTGTAATCGAGAGAAAGTTATTATTATTATTATTATTATTATTATTATCGATAGTATTACAGTTGCTACTTTCGTTTTACGCTCCAACGCGTCCTCGGATGATATCGAGCCATACTTGCGTTCCCCACGCCGGGATATCATCATCGGTCGTCGCGCGTTGTTGTTGTTGTTGTTGTTGTTGTTGTTGTTGTTGTTGTTCTCGTTGTATTTGCGGAGGTGGTGCGGCGAGAGAAGGTGAAGCAGACTGCGCCGCCGCGGATTCGCCCGCGACCGCACCCGCTTGCACTTTCTTTTGTTGGTTCATTTCCTTCTCTCTCATCGAGAGATACTCCGCTCGATCGTACGGGTCCATCTGGTCCAAAGCCGCTTGCGATAAGCCTCCGTCTTCTCCCATCATCCCGCCGCCGGTGAATATCTGCCACGTGGCATAGCAAATCAACAACGTCGGCACGAAAAAACCAAACGTGGCTACCGCTAAAACGTATTTGACGAATTCGTCTTTCGATAACATCCCCGTGCTTTCGTCGCCCATAGCTTTGGTGAACGATTGGTACTCCAACTCAACAACCGTGTCTAAAAACCACGACCATTCGCCAACATCTGGAGGCGATAATGCGTTATAAAACATTGTCGCCGCGATATCTTCCGCCATTCTTTTCGCCTCCAAATCGTCGTAAAAATCCGCCTCTTCGTCGCCCGCCCACGAGTTGTTATTATTGTTGTTGTTGTTGTCGTTGTCGTTGCCACTCGCGCCGTCTTCCGTTTTCGAGGAGGACGAAGACGACACCGCGTTGTACCCTAACTTTTGCAAAGACTCCGCGCGTTCCGGTGACATTTTGCTACTGCTGCTACTACTACTACTCTTCTGATTTCTATTGCTCCACCTATTATTTCTACTTTTCTTCGGCTTAAACTCCTCCGTTCCGTTATCGGCGAACCTCCAATCGACTTTGTCCTCCCTCCTCACAATCTCGCCTTTCCCGTTCACTTTATACGTCGTCACTCCGTAAATATACACCGACCCGAACGGATCGTCCTCTTTCTCCTTCTCCAATTCCTCTTCCGTCGCTAAGAAAACTGCCCTATCCATCTTCTTCTTCAAACTCACGATGCTATCCGACGGTTTCGCTTTTTCCAGAAGCGTGTTCGTAAACTTTCTCTTCTTCGCGCTTTCCGGTTTCCACGTCGCTTTCCACTGAAGCAGTAAACTCCCGGGTTCGACCGACGCGCTTCTCAATGTTTCGAACTGAAACTCAAATTTAGATTTCTTCTTCTTCTCGTCGTCGCTCGAAGACCAGTGTTTCATTAAACTCGCCACTTCCTTCTTCCCTCGCACCGCGTACACGTCGTTTTCGTACTCGCACTCTTTCGCCAAAGGAACAGAAACAACTCCTTCTTCCGACGAACAGTCCACGAATGGTAATCCCGATCGAAACCTTCTGTCGAGCTCGTTCGTCGCTCGTATCATTCTCTGTAACGAATCGTCCACGCCAACCGTGGTCCCTCCGGTCAGTTCGTCGATTGAATTCGCGCGGATGATTCTTTTTCTCGTCGCCGTTGTCCTCCTTCGTCTTCCATTTGTAGTCGTTTTAGTCGCACTCGTAATAGGTTTCGAGAAAGATAAAAACGAAGACGAAGAGACAAAGGATTTCATCGTCATCTTTCGTGTTATTCTCTCTTTATTCTTCTTCTTCTTCTTCTTCGATCTCTCTCTCTCTCTGCACTCTCTCTCTTTGAGTCGTTTTTCTGTTGTTTGCGTTCGTTTTTGGATCTCCTCGTGGGATCTCTTCGAACCCTAAATAGCTACAAAGCCCTCTTCTTAGGGTTTCAGGGCTTTCCCTCGTGGCTTCATCATCATCATCATCATCATATATAGAGCACACATATAAATAAATAACAATCATGGTGCAAATGTCACAAAAAGAACAAGACATCCAGATGATGTTGGCGGCTGGATGCCACTTGGGGACCAAGAACGTCAACTTTCAAATGGAAAGATACGGTAAGATTTATTCTTGATGCATTGCATCACACGCAAAGAGAGATTTGTTTTTTTTCCTCTCTCGGGCGTCTTTCGCGCGATTTTGAGGAAAAATAATATTGATAATAACAGCACGACGCGAAGGTGGAAAGCAAGTTTGAACGGTCGCGATGGGACCTGTTCGTATTCCTGCGCGCGGATAACGTTGCGATGATGACAGTTTTGTGTTGGTATCATCTCTCTTTTATCG
>Ga0115569_10002561_pt1 | contig 13764 bp, 9 predicted proteins | sample COGITO_mtgs_1205_2_FD_87295 | JGI IMG/M metagenome (GOLD analysis project Ga0115569, IMG submission 87295) | Pelagic marine microbial communities from North Sea - COGITO_mtgs_120503 | ecosystem: Environmental > Aquatic > Marine > Epipelagic | place: Germany:Helgoland, sampling site Kabeltonne...
CTCCGCTCGAATTTTATGCCGATGCGGCGCGTCCTCCAAGGCCAGTAAAGCAAAAGGCGACACTACACCCTCTGAAGTTCCAACCGAAGGAAGCTGGAGCCTATGATTTTCGATTTCATCCCAATCACATATCAGTGCACACAGATGTAACTTTGCAGCCAAGGTCCAGCCATGGTTAGGGTTTATTTTTAATGCCTTATTGTAGTATTGTATAGCTTCTTTGTAGTAATGGTCGCCCTTTTTGTGAAAGATTTGTCCGATATTAAATAGGGTCTCTATACTATCCGGTCTTATTCTCGCAGCCCTTCTAAAACATTTTAAAGCGGTGCTGAAATGCCCATTTTCCATCCTTATAAATCCAAGTTGAAAAAAAGAATTAAAAGATTTAGGATTTAGCTTAGCCGCTATGTTGTATTTTTTGACCGCACCTGCGGTGTCACCACCTCCATACAAACAGTCGCCAAGTCCTTCCCAAGTTTCAAAACGATCAGGTAAGATATTGCACGCTTTTTCAAAAATTTTTTCTCCTTCAGAAAAATTTTTCATTGCAATAAAAATTTTTCCTTTCATTAACTGAACATCGACACAATCAGGTTTTAACTTTATAAAATCATTGCATTTTCTTAATGCGCCCTGATTATTGCCTAAACGCAGCATTAAACTTGAGATATTAAGGACTGATGTTTTACAGTACGGATCAATTTCGATAGCGCGTTCAAATGCAATCGCGGCATCGTTTAGTTTATCATTTTTCCAATGCAAATTACCAATATTATTCAATATATTAACATCGTCCGAATTAACTGCAAATGACCTTTCGTAAAAATCAATTGCACCATCAATATTTTCGCCAAATTCATAAGATTTAGCCAACGCATAAAGATAGCGGCTGCAAGTGATATTTTCTGCTAGCGCATCTTCCAAATAATGAATAGCTGTCAAGGAATCCTGTCGCTCGAGAAGTAAATCAACAAGAATTAACCTCGCTTCAGCATCATCGGGTTTTAGATTTATTGCTTGTTTAAAATGTTCAATTGCTTGGTTTTTGTTATCTTTAAGTAAGTTTAGGTGCCCAAGCATCATAAAGCCTAAGTGCCAATTCGGACTAAATTCAGCAACTTTTTTATAGGCATTTATCGAAGAATCAATATCATTAGTCTTCAAAAAACATTGACCCAAGTGATGGTTCAACTTGCCGGATTCGGGGAACTTTTCGATCAAGTTGCAACAAACTTCTATTGCAGTTTTGATCTGGTTCGAACCAATTAATTTTTCAATTTTCAAGAAATCTTTTTGTAAAGGTTCCCGATTTAGAGACATTAAATAATCATCGGCTAGTTGCATGGATGGATGCCACAGCCCATTTTCTTTTGCAGTAATTAATAATTTTTTTGCCTCTGATTTCCTTTCCAGCTTAATCAAAACATCTATATACGTAGCCCAAAATAGGTTCACGTTTGGGTTGGCATTCAAACAAGTCTTCAAATGCTTTACTGCACCATCGAGATTGCCTTGCACAATTAGCACAATTGCCAGGTTATGATTAGCTTCAGGGTGATTTGGTTGCTCCAACAAAATTTGATTATAAACAAATTCTGCAGATAACAAATCACCTGCACAGTGCAAGTTGGCACCACGATCTAGAAGTTCAACTACAGTAAGTTTGTTTAAACTACCATCCATTTGGACGCTCCCAAATTTAATTTTGCTTGGGAATATGATTGCAATTTTCGTGCCTAGATATAGGCTAAATATTAGTATATGATCTAAATATTAGTATCGAGAAGAAAGCTATTTTAAATAACAACGTATTTTAGGCAGTCGACTGGTTAAAAAAATTATACGCATAGAATTTAAATTCAATTTTATAAATTGTTAATTTTTTTGACGCATATGCAGAATGGCATACTCTCTTACAAAGTACTTGCAGAGTATTAGGAAAAATCTTAACAACATAGAGCTACGGTACTCGTATTATTTATTGGGCATGGAGCAATTCAAGGAACTGAATCGGCTGCAGAAAGAGGACCGGCGCCTTTGCCGAGCAGTATCGGACCTTACGCTGGATAAGCTGATCCTAAAGGAGGCTGCCTCGGGAAACTTCTAAGCCCTTCGCGTCGTCCCGCTGCCCGGCAGTCGTTTGCAAGCAAACGATGAGAGGGAACTTGCATTGATCTATTGCGCAGTCAGATGAAGGTTTCTGAACGTCGAGTGTGCCACGCGTTGGGCCAACATCGATCCACACAACGTCGATTGCCCAAAGGCCGTGCCGATGAAGAACGCTTGGTTGCAGACATGATCGAGTTGACCCGCAAGTACGGTCGATATGGCTATCACCGAGTTGCAGGATTTGGGATAAGGTTTTTACGGCCAAAAAGGCTGTACAGAAGGGATTTTTGCCGATCTTTGATAAGCCGATGATCTAATATGCGGTTGAGGAGGCTATAAGCGCCGAAATTGATACTCTGATTTTTGTGACAGGGCGCAATAAGCGCGCCATTGAAGATCACTTTGAGCCAATCTTAAGTTGGAGGTGGCACCTTATGCCAGGGAGAAGCACGCGTAGGCCGAAATGGTTCACAACATCCTGCCAAGAGGGGTGGAATGTATCTTTGTGCGCCTACCTATTAAAATTAATTATTTCCGCCCGACTATAAATATTTCAGCGAGCAGGTACTTGGGACTTCCGATAAACATATTTTATCGGCCGCACCATGCTACTTATGTGTTTACATAATAAGCATATGCTCAGACATGCGCCTGGACGACCGAAAAGACATCAATTAATTGAAAAGGCTAGTAAATTAGGAAATCCTCGAACATGAGGCCACCTGTTCCAGAAACTCTATTAAGAAATGATACATAAATTAGAAGCTGGACAATGCCTCATGTTGAAGATATTTATCTAGCGCTCTCCAGCATATCTAGCTACATAATTTGGGCTACCTCAACCTAACAAGTTCGATATGGATATCACTTTGAATTTTGCCACAATCTCCTCTGGAAAAACGTTTGAATTACCTGAAAGCTCATCAATTATTGATGCGGCTGAGCTTGCAGGTATCACCTTACCTCACAGCTGCAAAAACGGGCGGTGTAACACGTGTAAATGTAAGATAACTGGCCCGACCAAGACATTGTTTGATGAGCTTGGCCTAAGCAAACATGAAAAGGCCATGGGGTGGAAACTAGCCTGCGCGCGTTACGCAACAGGAAATATTTCTTTAGACATCCTAGATCTCAGCGACTTAAATTTAGCACGACCTAAATTACTTCCCACAAAAATTCATTCTCTCGAGATCATGTCCAAAAACGTGTTAAAAGTTAAATTAAGGCTTTCTCAAAAAAATAATTTTGAATTCATTGAAGGGCAACATATCGACCTGATTGGCCCAAAAGGTATTAGACGTAGTTATTCGTTAGCTTCGTATTGCAACAGTCACCTATTGGAACTCCATGTAAGACGCTTAGATGGCGGTCAAATGAGTAATTACTTGTTTGGCGATGCTAAAGTTGGAGATCTTCTTCGAATTAAAGGTCCTTATGGCACATTCACTTTGCGTAATACCATTGGAAGGAATTTGGCTTTCCTGGCGACAGGCACTGGAATTGCACCATTTAAGGCAATGCTAGAAAGAATTTCAAGACTACCAGAAAGTGATCGGCCAAAATCCATTAGTGTATTTTGGGGAGGACGTAATTTAGACGAATTATATTGGGATCCTCGAAGTGTATTACCAGATGTGAACTTTATCCCAGTGTTATCCCAACCGAAAGACGATTGGGCCGGTGCACAAGGGTACGCGCAAGATGTAATGATAAAAAACTACACAAAAATTGAAAATTTACTAGTCTATGCATGCGGTTCAGAACGCATGATACACTCCGCAGAGAAACAGTGGAAGGATAATAATTTTGATCTAACGAATTTTTTTACTGATGCGTTCGTTACGTCAGGAATTGAAAGGGGCGTCGTTTGAAAGCTGTGATTTTAGCTGGGGGTTTTGGTACCCGCCTGGCAGAAGAAACATCTACTTTACCGAAACCTATGGTCGAAATTGGTGGCTATCCAATTCTGTGGCATATAATGAAGAGCTATTCGCATCATGGAATTAATGATTTCATCATTTGTTGTGGCTATAAGAGTTATATAATTAAGGAATACTTCGCTAATTATTTCCTACACATGTCGGACGTAACTTTTGACATGAAGAAAAACAAAATGACTGTTCACAAAGAACGTGCTGAACCATGGTCCGTTACATTGGTTGATACTGGCGACAATTCAATGACAGGCGGCCGGCTCCTTAGAGTAAAAGAGTATGTTACAGATTGTGAAGCATTCTGTTTTACCTATGGTGATGGATTATGTGATGTTGATATCGCAGCAACAATTCGATTTCATAAAAATCATAAAAAGTTGGCCACGCTGACATCGACTTTCTTACCAGGTAGGTTCGGCGCTCTAAATGTGGCTAACAATCAAGTCAAATCTTTTGAGGAAAAGCCAAAAGGCGATGGGGGAATGATCAATGGCGGCTATTTTGTTTTGTCACCAAAAGTTTTCGACCTAATCAAAGGCGACGATACTACTTGGGAAGAAGGGCCTTTAGCTCACTTAGCACAAAGTAGGCAATTAATGGCATTTAAGCATTCAGGGTTTTGGCACCCCATGGACACTATACGCGACAAACAAAAACTTCAAGAACTATGGAAGAGCGGGACTGCTCCATGGAAACAATGGTAAAATTTTATAATGAATAGTATTTCACCAAGTTTTTGGCATTCAAAGAAAGTTCTCGTAACGGGGCACACCGGATTTAAAGGAAGCTGGCTCAGTTTATGGCTTCAAACAATGGGAGCTGATCTTTGCGGGATAGCCCTACCTCCCCCAACGGAACCGTCTTTGTTTGCTCAGGCAAAAGTTGCTGATGGTATGCGGCATCAGTTAGCCGATGTTCGCGATTTCGAAAAGATCGAAAAAATATTTCAATCATTTCAGCCCGACATAGTCTTACACTTGGCAGCCCAACCTTTAGTGCGTGAATCATATAAAGCTCCAATAGAGACATATTCAACGAACGTTATGGGAACGGTTCACGTATTAGAAGCCTCACGAAGGACGAAATCAGTCCGCGCGGTAATTAATGTTACCACCGATAAGTGTTATGAAAACCGAGAATGGGTGTGGGGATATCGCGAAAACGAACCAATAGGTGGCCACGATCCATATTCTAGCAGTAAAGGTTGCTCGGAACTTGTGAGTGCGGCTTACAGAAAATCGTTTTTTGAGGATGCTGAAATTCAAGTAGCGACTGCTCGCGCTGGTAATGTAATTGGTGGTGGTGATTGGGCGCGTGACCGGCTAATACCTGACATAATAAAATCGATCCAAGAAAACATACCAACCAAAATTCGAAATCCGAATGCAATCAGGCCTTGGCAGCATGTATTGGAGCCACTGTCTGGGTACCTTTTGCTCGCAGAAGGTCTTTACAACAAGAAGGATGGGATGTCAGGTGCCTGGAATTTCGGGCCAAGAGATGAAGACGCACAGAATGTCCAATGGGTGGCTAACGAACTAAGCAAAAAAATGGGGCAAAGCCCCATTTTTTTGCCAGACCCAAAAAACCACCCACATGAAGCAAATTTCTTGAAACTGGACATATCCAAAGCGAAAAACAAACTAGGCTGGGAGCCACGATGGTCTCTGAACACAGCATTGGATAGGATAGTCGACTGGAATAGAAGTCTCAATCAAAAAGAAGATATACGCAAAAAAAGTGTTTCCCAGATATTGGAATATAACAAAACGGGAGTAGTTCTGTGACTTTATCTACCAAACAAAATCAGCTCGATGAGCTTAGGGTCGAAATCAACAATCTTGTAAAAAAATACTCCCACATCGCGTTCGAGCCGCAAGCTTTTATACCTGGCGAGACCCCCGTACCAGTCTCAGGTAAAGTTATTGGCTCCAAAGAGTTGGAACTGATGGTTGATGCATCATTGGACGGGTGGCTTACAACAGGGCGTTATAATAATGTTTTTCAGCAAAAACTGGCTAAATATTTAGGTGTTAAACATGTTCTAACGGTTAACTCTGGATCTTCTGCAAATCTTGTAGCATTTTCCACACTGACTAGCCCTAAATTGGGCGACCGAGCTATACAAAAAGGTGATGAAGTTATTGGTGTTGCTGCCGGATTTCCCACGACAGTTAACCCGATCATTCAATTCGGGGCGGTTCCTGTTTTCGTTGATATTGATTTAGCAACCCACAACATTGACGCAACTAAAGTTGAAGGCGCCATCACTCCGAAAACAAAAGCGATTATGCTCGCGCACAGCCTAGGAAATCCTTTCAATCTTGAAATAATAACCGAGCTATGTGCAAAATATAATCTTTGGTTAATTGAAGATACCTGCGACGCACTTGGTTCCACATATAATGGGCAAATGGTTGGTACATTTGGTGACATCTCAACACTAAGCTTCTATCCAGCACATCACATTACAATGGGCGAAGGTGGAGCCGTATTTACAAATAATAGTCAGCTTAAAGTAATAGCTGAATCTTTCCGTGATTGGGGTAGGGATTGCTACTGTGCTCCGGGTGTTGACAACACATGTAATAAAAGATTTTGCTGGAAAAATGCTGAGATAGGCGGCGATTTGCCTGAAGGTTATGATCATAAATATACTTACAGTCACTTAGGCTACAATTTAAAAATTACGGATATGCAAGCTGCTTGCGGTGTGGCACAGTTAGAGCAACTTGAAACATTCGTTGCAAAACGCCGCAAAAATTACAAATACTTGCGAAAGCGTCTCTCGTCATTGGAGACTTTCTTGAAATTGCCAGAAGTTACAGAAAACAGTGAGCCGTCTTGGTTTGGTTTCCCTTTAGTTTTAAAAATAGGCACTGACGTCAACCGGGCGGATTTACTCACATATTTAGATGACAACAAAATTGGGACACGACTTCTTTTTGCCGGCAACCTGACTAAACAGCCGTACATGGTCGAGCAAAATTATCGTATCCATGGTGACTTAAAAAATACTGATATAGTTATGAATCAAACTTTTTGGCTTGGGATCTATCCAGGATTAACTGACACGCACCTAAATTATATTGCAGAATGTCTTGAAACATTTTTCGGTTTAGACTTTTAATTTTTCAGCAAAATTAGTTATCGCTCAAATATATACCTCTAACATCATCACAAAGGACGCCAAATGGGAAATATTAGCCAGAGAGATAGTGAACTTTTCGAAAATCTTTTCGTACTAGAAATGGCAAATAACCATTGGGGAAATGTCTCTAGAGGAATTAAATTAATTCGTGATCATGGTACGATAGCAAGATATAATAATATTAAAGCGGCAATTAAGCTACAATTTCGAGATGTAGATGCGTTCATACATCCGGATTTTAAAGGAAAAAGAGATCATCGGTATATTAATAAAACTGAATCAACAACATTAACTAGGCAAGAATTTTCGCAGCTAGTTAACGAAATTAAAATCGTTTCATGTATACCGATGGCAACACCGTTCGATGAAGCTTCTGTTGATTTGTGTGTTGCGTTTGAGATGCCAATAATTAAAATCGCTAGCTCTGATATTAATGATTGGGTTTTAATAGAAAAAATCGCATCCACACGAAAGCCAACCATTGTATCAACAGGCGGAGCATCAGAGAAAGATCTTGACGATATAGTAACATTTTTTGAAAAACGAGATATTCCACTCGCAATTAATCACTGCGTTTCGCTTTACCCGAGTGAGGACAGTGAGCTGTGTTTAGATCAAATCGATTACCTATCCAGCCGCTATTCCAACCATGTCATAGGACTCTCTACACACGAATACCAAGATTGGTCTGCCTCAATGCTGATCTCATACGGGAAAGGGGTAAGGACTTGGGAACGTCATATTGATATAGATTATGAGAACATTCCAGTATCAGCCTATTGCTCAAAGCCAGAGCAGTGTGATGAATGGTTCAAAGCATTTTTGAAAGCACGCGAAATGTGTGGTGGTGTTTCTAACACCCGCCGCGTTATCTCACGAAAAGAAACAGAGTATCTCGACGCATTAGTGCGTGGAGCGTATGCTAGACATGACCTAGAAGTTGGGCATGTAATAACAAAGGAAACGTTTGAAAATGATTTCTATTTGGCCGTGCCTTTGCATAAGGGTCAGCTATCATGCCGCGAAATTATGGACGGTGAAAAGTTAATAAATTCGGTTAAAGCTGATGAAAAACTAACCATTGATGATATCGATGGGCCGTATCGTGATAACGAAAACCTAAGTAATTTGATAAAAAATCGTGGACTTTAATAAATGAACGTATCTGATCAAATAGCCAATTGGTTAGTCAGTCAAGGTATCGAGCAAGTTTTTGCTGTTACCGGAGGTGGTGCGATGTTTTTAAATCACGCCATCGCTGGTCATCCACAACTACACTGTATGTTCATGCATCATGAGCAAGCATGTGCAATGGCTGCTGAAGGATACGCTCGAATATCTGGTAAGCCAGCAGTAGTTATGACGACATCAGGGCCCGGAGCGATTAACGCCCTAAATGGCGTATTTGGTGCTTACACAGACTCAATACCGATGATCATAATTTCCGGTCAGATAAAACGTGAGACCTGCCTCTCATTTTATGACCTACCTGAGCTACGGCAACTTGGTGATCAAGAAGGACCAACTATCGCTATGGCCTCGCCAATTTGCAAATTTGCAAAATTGATTACATCTGAAACAGATATCGAGACAGCCCTCCCAAAGGCACATCACGAAGCAATTTCTGGACGGCCCGGGCCAACTTGGTTGGATATTCCTCTAGACATCCAGCAATCTAAGATTAAAATTCAGTTTCGCGCGCCCGACGTCGAAACTTCTGTTGATAAAGAATCCATCAAACTGGCTTGTAAAGAAATAGTAAAAAGACTTTGCGAGAGCCATAGACCGCTGATTTTAGCTGGGACAGGTGTTAGGTTATCGAATACACAAAATCGACTATTGCAGCTTATAGAGCAGATCAGAGTACCACTCGCAACAGCGTGGACACATGACTTAATACCGTCAGATCATGAGCTTTTTGCGGGTCGTCCCGGAACAATAGGTACACGCCCTGGAAATTTCTGTCTTCAAAGCGCTGATTTTCTACTTGTATTAGGGTCCCGGCTAAATATCCGACAAACAAGTTATAACTGGGAATCTTTCGCCAAAAACGCTTGGGTTGCACAAGTGGATGTCGATAGGGCTGAGCTAAACAAACCAACAGTGAAAGTCGATTTAGGCGTCGAAGCTAACCTCACGCTTTTTTTCGAAATCCTTGAAGAACAGATATCCAAAGTAGAAATACCAAATTACCAAAGTTGGGTAGAATGGTGTCAGAAGGTTGGCAAAAGATATAACGTGGCCAAAGAGCACATACAAAAGCCTGAAGAGCCTTTAAATCCCTATGTTGTAGTACGACGTGTATTTCAGAACTTAAGATCAAACGATGTAATAGCTACTGGTAACGCATCCGCATGTATTTTGCCTTTTCAAATTGGCAATTTGGAACACGGACAACGCCTATTTAGCAATTCGGGATCTGCTTCTATGGGACATGACCTACCTGCAGCTTTAGGAGCTGCAAGCGCGGCACAAGTTGATGGAAACCGTAGAGTGATTTGCTTCGCGGGTGACGGTAGCATCCAAATGAACATCCAAGAACTGCAAACTTTGAAGACAAATGATCTTAATCTTATTATACTTATTATTAATAATAGCGGTTACCTATCTATCTGGCAAACACATGAAAATTTCTTTGGTAGGGTTGTCGGAGCAACTCCTGCATCGGGTGTTGAATTTCCAGACTTCATAAAAGTTGCACTAAGTTATGGCATTGAAGCCTACACAATCTCAACCGTAGACGATCTATATAAGCTAGATGAATTACTTCAGCATAATGGCCCGCTGTTGATCGAATTAATTGTTGATCCAAGTCAGGAGTTTGCCCCAAGGATCAAATCGAGAGTGGACGAAGCCGGAAAATTCATAACACCAGAGTTGGATGACATGCACCCTTTCCTATCAGAATCGGATAGGGATACCGTCCGCGCCGAAGCGCAAAAAATAAGAAGCTCATAATGAACCTTTTTGATAATTTGCTCCCATATCATTTTACAAAGATCTCCGCTCAACAATCCGTATGGGTTTTTGGTGTAGGTACTTTTGGACGTTCAGTGGCCCAAGCCTGTTTATCCAGGGGCATCGAGGTAAAAGGGTTCATTCAAACAGAGCCGGCTGCTTCACATTGTTTGGGCATACAAGTCCGGAGTTGGAACGAACTCTCGCGAGCAGACCTATCGATGCCACTAATCATTGGTATCTTCAATAGAGACACTCCACTTGATGGACTCGTGAAATTAGCTCAAAGAGCAGGTGCTGAAAATATTGTCATGCCCTGGGACTTTTATACACAGGCTAAGAACGAACTTGGCTGGCGATTTTGGCTTTCTGATCCAAATTTACTACGGTCGCATATGACTGATTTAAAGTGGGCCTACGATAGGTTCGAAGACCAAATAAGTAGGACTTGTTTGGAACGAGTTGTAAATTTTAGAAGTGGTTTAGATATTGAATATGCCAGTTACATAGATCAAGATAATCAATATTTTAACGATCTAACCATACCTCGTTTCAATGGTAAACCGTTGAATTTTTTGGATGGGGGGGCTTTTGACGGTGGCTCATTAAAAATGCTTCATGGCGTGAGCAACGTTAGACAAGCGTGGTTGTTCGAACCTGACAGTGATAACTATATTGAAATGACAAAAGCTGTTGGCAAAGATAATCTGCCAGGCTACTGCATTCCATTGGGTTTATCCGACCGATATGGCCTTTTAAATTTTAACGGAGGGCACGGAGAATCTGCTCGTATCGATGAACAGGGGGCGATTGGTATAACCACGGTTACTATAGACGACTTTCTCTCCGGTCAAAAAGTTGACTTCATTAAACTCGATGTCGAAGGTTTTGAAGCGAGCGTGCTTAAGGGCGCTAGGGCTACAATAACAAAACATAAACCGGTAATTGCCGCATCCTGCTATCATAACCCGACCGATCTTTGGGCGTTACCACATCTAATCCATCAAATAGATAACAGCTACCGCCTTTATTTAAGGCAGCACGAATTTAATAGCTTTGATCTTGTTCTATATGCAGTGCCAGAATGAAACAAAGTAGATCATGCCCAGTTTGTGAATCTATGGTAGCTACGCTACTTCATTATAATGAATTAGCACCCATCGACATGCTTGACATGAGCTATTCGCTCAGTGAGTGCAATAACTGCAATTTTATTTTTGCCGACAAGCTCCCAAGTAATTCACAATACCTCTTTTATTATGAAAAACTATCTAAATATGATACGCAAGTCACTGTGTCTGACGTAGATCGATACCGCACCGAAAAAGCAGTCAGCTTCTTAACCGAGAGGGTTTCAAAAGACGCTACAATTTTGGATGTTGGCTGCGGATTTGGAGTGATGTTAAGTGCGCTACGGGATGCTGGTTATACTAATTTATCAGGTATAGATCCTGCCCCCCATTCAGGACTCCAAGCATCAGAGCAATTCAAATTTAATGAAATCAGCCAAGGCACCATAGAAGGCATTAATAAAGCGGCGAACTTATCCGAAATAAGCCTGATTTGCCTCATGTGTGTACTCGAACACCTACCCGATATAAAATCAAACCTATCAAATTTAGCTAAGCAACTCCAATATGGCACCAAGCTGATGGTCGAAGTGCCTGCTCTAGATCTTTATGATGGCACCGGCGGTGAACCTTTTGGTGAATTATCTATTGAACACATTCAATATTTCACAGCTACTTCTATGACGAATTTTTTGAACAGTTTAGGGTTCAAGATTATTGACGCGGAGCTATTTGCAATACCACATTTGAAGTCCGGTAGTCTGTTTGTCCTTGCCGAACTGTCGACGGAGATACAAAAAATTGCACCAGATCGCCACACAAAAATGAGAGATTATCTACGCAATAGCGAACTCCGTTGGCAGGCTGCACTGAAAAACATTCCTGATGAACTATTTGTGTTATACGGCGCTGGAAGTCATAGCGCTCGACTTGTGCCAAAGCTAACTGAGAAACAAAAAAATAATTTGGTCGCAGTCATTGATGGAAACGTCAACTTGCACGGCAAAAAATTTGGGGGTTGGGAGGTGGAACCGCCAGAAGCTATAAAAAAATATTCGGAGTTATCTATTCTTATCTCTTCTTATCGATCTGAGAAACTAATTGCAGATTCGATAAAAACAAAATTCCAAAATCAAAAACTAAAGCTTATGTATAGTGATGTTTGATAAAAACGATCACATACTCATTACAGGTGGTACTGGTTTTTTCGGGAAAGCCTTATTGAGGCACTTCCAGACTTACACCCAATTCGTGCCCCAAATAACCATACTAAGTCGTAACCCTCAAAAATTTATTGATCGGTACCCGAGCTTAGCGAAAAAAGCTGACTGGATCAGAGGAGACATTCTCGAGTTACAAAACTTACCTCGAAACATCGAGTTTAGTCATATTCTTCACGCTGCGACCGATTCAACATTAGGAACATCGATGAACTCAATTGAACGATATGATCAAATTGTAAACGGTACTCGCAACATTTTGGAATATGCTACTTGGACCGGCGTGAAGCGTTTTTTACTCACCAGTTCGGGTGGAGTTTACGGATCGCAGCCGGACCACATAAAGCTTCTTCCCGAAGAATACTTTGGGATTCCTGATCCACTAATTTCTGACCATGCCTACAGCATGGCGAAACGTTGCGCAGAACACCTTTGTGCACTTTACAAAGACGAACACGGGCTAAACACCGTCATTGCGCGCTGTTTTGCGTTTGCAGGGCCTGATCTCCCTTGGGATGCCCACTTCGCTATTGGCAACTTCGTCAGAGATGCAATCAACAGCCCAACAATTAAGGTGACTGGAGATGGTACAGCAATACGTTCTTACATGGACCAAAGGGATCTAGCCAATTGGCTAATTACCATGTTGTGTATGGGACATTCAGGCGAAGCATATAACGTCGGCTCGGATTTTGGCCTGACGATAGCAAACCTAGCTGAAACAGTTAGAGATCTCATTGCGCCCGACAAAGAGATCATCATATCCGAAACGCCAATGCCTTCTGGAAACTTCCGTAACCGTTATGTTCCCTCGATCGCAAAAGCCTACAGCCAGCACGGATTAATTACAAATTTTACCTTAGAAGAAACAATTATGAATATGGCAACATCCAAAATTGCCCAAGGAGAGCACCATTAAAATTGACACCATCATATATGATCTAGGTGACACTTCAGTTGACCCGGTAGATCCAATACTTCGTTCGATAGAATTTGCATTCAATAAAGCACGAATACCATTGACTACAAGGCTAACTAGCGACCTAATTGGGCGCCCATTAGCACTTATTATCAGATCTCTACTGCCCTACGAACACCGGGACTCCGACACTTCCATCTTATTGCTTCAACAAAGCCAATAATATTAAATAATATCAGACCTAAATTCACACACTTCGGCCAAAACGACGGAGAGATTAACACCTCATTCTGAACATAAATCATTGTGCATAATTTATTTTCAACCTTATTTATATCCTCATAATAAAAAAATTCACCTATTAGTATTACTGGTCAAAAAAAGGTCCGTCTGTTCCAACATC
>Ga0115569_10002568_pt1 | contig 13733 bp, 13 predicted proteins | sample COGITO_mtgs_1205_2_FD_87295 | JGI IMG/M metagenome (GOLD analysis project Ga0115569, IMG submission 87295) | Pelagic marine microbial communities from North Sea - COGITO_mtgs_120503 | ecosystem: Environmental > Aquatic > Marine > Epipelagic | place: Germany:Helgoland, sampling site Kabeltonne...
AAATTTCGCAGGAAGTGCGACCGTCGAGTCGTACTCAGTCGTCGTGGGACACGAAGGCCCGACACAGGCCACCTTCGCGGGCCTAACCGACGATGGCCATCGCGTATGGGCCAGATGCCACGATGCGGATGTGATGAGCGCGCTCCTCGATGATGAAGAGGGCTGTGACCGAACCATCGAAGTAGACAAGGGCATGGCCCAACTCCGCTAGACACCAACGCGGTCGCCGCCCGGCGCCGGGACGATTGCGCGAAGATGCCCACCTCCCCGTTCGCTTGCGAGAGGAACTGGTGAGAAAATTAACAGCCGAATTCGCTGGTCACCGGGAAGGACTTAGTCTCCCTCTTTAAAGCTTCTTGGATCTCGATTCTGGTAGCGCGGATCCGAAGGCTCCCGGAGCGGCGCGAGCAGTAGCTCAAGTCCATTTGCCTTGATCTCGTAGAGCGTGGCCAAAAGCATGCCGAGCCTCCCCTTCGGAAATCCCTTATTTCGAAACCAAACGACATAGGGCTCCGGAAGATCAATCAGCGGACGACCGGCGTAGCGCCCAAAGGGCATCTTCATGCGCGCAATCTGAATCAGCACTTTCTGGTCAGGCGCCACGGGGGTTCCGCCTTTCGAGGCTGTGGCGTCATGAGGCGGGCGGTCTTCGGACATACCCCCATCATGTCGCACCTCGAATGCGGATGCCCATCTCGAATTTCATTCCCTATGATTCGGCGCCTGCGATTGTCTAGGGGGCATGCCTTGAAGAGCGACCACGCCCGCCTTCCCACTCGCCGCAATCCGCCGTCAAACGGCATAACGAAGAGAGCCCACGATGAGCCAGATCAGCCCGACCCATCCCATTCGCCTTAGTGACATCGAGTCTTGGGACTTTGAAACGGATATCGCCGTGATTGGCTTCGGCGGTGCGGGCGGCTCCGCAGCCATCGAGGCCGCAGACCAAGGCGCCTCCGTCATCATCTTCGATGTGGCCGCGGCGAGCGGTGGTTCAACTGCGCTCTCGAGCGCTGAAATCTATATGGGCGGGGGCGGCGGCACGCGGATCCACAAGGCAACCGGGTACGAGGATTCCACCGAGAACCTTTTCGCCTATCTCAAGGCTTGCCAGGGCGAGATCGGCGATGAAGAAAAAATTCGACTCTACGCCGAAGGCAGCCTCGATCATTTCAACTGGATCGTAAGCCTCGGCGTTCCCTACAAGGACAGCGAGTATCCGGGCAAGGCGATTGTTGCGATGACCGACGACTGCCTGCTCTACACGGGCAACGAAAAGGCCTGGCCCTTTAACCAGATTGCAAAGCCCGTTCCTCGTGGCCATAACCTCGAAATCGAAGGCGATAATGGCGGCCCGTTGTTCATGGACATCGTCACCAAGAACGTAGAATCACGTGGCGTTCAGATTGAATACAACGCGCGAGCACTGCGCCTCATAGCCGATGAAGACGGGGCGGTTCACGGCTTCGTCGTTCGAATCGATAATCAGGAAAGAAATGTCCGTGCCAGCAAGGGCGTCATCCTGTGTACCGGTGGCTTCTCCATGAACCAAGACATGTGGCAGCACTACAGCCCTGAAGTTGCGAAGCGCGCCCATCCGATCGGTAATCCCTTTGATGATGGCGCCGGCATCCGAATGGGTCAGGGGGCCGGAGCCTCGACGCTCCACATGAATCAGAGCTTCGTCACGATCCCGTTCTACCCGCCGCCGAGTCACACCTTCGGCATTCTGGTCAACAGCCAAGGGCAGCGCTTTCTCAACGAGGATGTGTACCACGCACGAATCGCTGTGAGTAATATCCGCCAACTCGAAACCGGCGAAAAGGTCTATCTGATCATCGGCGAGAAGCACTGGAAACAACCCAATATGCTCGGCGGCGAAGTCGCGGCCGCAGCGGACAATATCGAGGAGCTCGCTGCGGAGATCGGGCTGCCGGTCGGCAACCTCTCGCACACCTTCAACTACTACAACGAAAATGCAGCCAAAGGGGAAGACCCGCTCTTCCACAAGCAGGCCGACTGGATGGAGCCCATTGAGCCCACTTTGGCCGCGGTCGACATCACCCCAGGCGAGCACGGCATCTACGTCGGATTCACGCTGGGCGGCCTAGAGACGCGGCCAAGCGGCGAAGTCCTGACAATGGACGGGGATATCATCCCCGGGCTTTACGCGGCGGGCCGCGCCACTTGCGGCATGCCAAGAAACGCCGAAGGCTACGCCTCAGGGATGTCGGTTGGCGACGTTACGTTCTTCGGGCGGCTTGCGGGGCGTAACGCAGCCAAGCGTTAGTTCTATCTCTGGTTCTAGTTCTTATGGGATAGCGACGGGAAGAAGAGTCGCGATTCGAGCGGCCAAGCGGCGCACATGCCTTCGCCGATTTCTTTGTAACCATCGACTGTCAGCGATTCGCTCCACTGCACGAAATTCCGATAGATACGGCAGCGCTCTTCGTTATTCAGTAAGCGAGGATCCTTGGCCGCTCGCGCAAAGACATAATTCTGATCGATTTGATCCGTGCCGAACCGGATCCCACCGTCCCGGTCGGAATCGAAAATGATGTATTTGGCTCCGGAGGACTTCAAGGACCACGCTCCCCACTCGGGCAAGTCGCCGCCCTGCCCGGTTCCGGGCTCGAGAGTGTGCGCGAAGTTGGCCCAATAGGATCGCATCGCTTCTGAGAGTCGCTCCGCCGAAGGACGATCATCAAACACGAAACGATTGCCGAACCCGAGATCCGTGAGTCCGAAGACAAAGAGCATCTCGACGGCGTGACCGGCGCCGATTAGCTTCGAAATATCCATCCCCAGCACGCTCGGTTCCTCATCCCAATCGAAGCGATAGGCCCAAACCGACGGGCCCTGAGCCTTGCGCATCGCCGCAATCGGCTCATCCGCTCCCATGGCTCGCCAGATCAGGCCGCCGTACTCCCCTTCGACGTCGTACATCCGCTCGTTCGAAAAGCCACTCGGCATCCCGAAGGTCGTCTCTACATGCGGCGAATTCATCGCGAAAAAGAGCTTGCTCTCCTCCCGATTCGTTCCCGCAATAAACGGCACGGCGTTATACGCCCCCGGCGTCGACAGGAGATCAATCGGCTCCCCGAGACTAATCACGTGTCCGTCCTGAAAGATATTCGGCGAGATATAGATTGGCATCCCTGTCCCCTCCATCAGAGCGGCGAAGGGCGCGAGGAGTTCTTCCGCTGAGAAGCCACGTAAGAACGCTTCTGTCTCCAGGTCGCTCATCTCAGCCGCGACCCGTTTTGCGGCTTCGCGCCCCGACGCTAGGCCTTCCTGTTCGACCAAAGCGATCACGAGTTCACGGGACGAACCGGGGAGCCCCGGCGCTTCGGAGTCGTCGGTGTAGTGCTCAGTCTCGTCGGGAGTCATGGAGGTCGGTGCGCCACTCTCAGCGATGGCCCCATGAAAGAGCCCCTTCGCGAGGGGCGAAACAAGCAACGAGTACACGTTCATGCCGCCCGCAGATTCACCGAAAATCGTGACCCGATTAGGGTTCCCGCCGAAGGCCGCAATATTGTCCCGCGTCCACTCAAGCGCGCGGATCATATCGAGGGTCGCGAAGTTGCCGGAAGCATCTTCAGGCCCCGACGCAGTCGCACGCAAAGCCGGATGCGAAAGCCAGCCGAAGATTCCCAGCCGGTAGTTAATCGTCACGACGATCACGCCGTTGTCTCGCGCCAACGCCTCGGGCGGAAGCTGATCCCCAGCGCCCATACTATTGCCTCCGCCATGGATCCAAAACATCACGGGGAGTCCATCGTCTGCGGAGAGCACCGAATCCGCTGCCATGGCCGGCGCGAACACATCCAGATAGAGACAATCCTCGCCTCCCATCACAGGATCCCCGCCGAGCTGCGTACAGGGAGAGCCTGACTCAAGGGCGCGACGGACGCCCTCCAACCTTCCGCGGGCTCGGGCGATCGCCATCGCAACGACTCAACAGGCGCCTTCGCAAAAGGCAGACCTCGCCAAGCATGGACCTGCCCTGCTTCGAGCGACGTTCCCACTACTTCGCCCTGCGAGAGAATCCGCGCCGTTTCTGGAGCAGCCTGCGGCTGATCTCCACTACACGCGATCCAGCCAAGCGAGAGGAGCGACAACAGAATATGGAACGTGCGGGTATTCAAAAATGGCACAGGGTTCTCCGGGAACATCGAGCGAGCGGGAAGAATCCACAACTTTCATCGCGGCACCCGCTCACCAAGAATACTATTTAAAATTTAAAATGTTAGTTTTTCGACTTATCCGAATTGCCCGACTCTTCCGACTTGGAATACGCGAGTGGCGCATCACGAAGTTCGGAGTAAGGCCCGATTCCAAGCCCGTCAATACTCTGCGCTCCGGCGAAGTAGAGATTCCAGATACCCGAGCATTTTCTTGAAACGAACGAGGCCACCCGGCGCGGTACTTTGATCACAGATCGCAACAATCGCAATGTGCTGTGGCAGGTCAAGCTTCTCGATCTTGAGCAATCAGTCGCCCTGGCCACTTAGCCTATAGGTGGCGCTCAGATCCTCCGCGAAATCGACCCTTCCCGCAGCATGTCAGTCCGTTACGGTTAGGGGCCGCGCATCGGACTGTGATCGATGCGTGTCCAATTCGACTCAAAAGGAATGGCGCCATGGCATGGGACTTTTCGACCGAACCCGAATTTCAAACTCAGCTCGATTGGATTCGGGATTTCGTAGACAACACAATCATTCCGCTGGATCTCCTCTGCGAGGGGCTCGATCAGGCGCAACTCGACACGTTATGGGCACCGCTGAAGGAGGAGGTGAAGAAGCGCGGCCTCTGGGCCCCGCACCTCGGCCCCGAAGATGGCGGCCAGGGAATGGGGCAACTGAAGCTCGCGCAGATTCATGAAATCCTCGGGCGCCATTCGATGGCCCCGGAGATGTTTGGCTGCCAGGGACCCGACTCCGGCAACGCCGAACTGCTTGCGGTCGGCGCCACCGAAGAGCAACGCAAGCGGTGGCTCGAGCCGCTGATGCGCGGAGATCTTCGCAGCTCGTTCTCAATGACCGAACCCTTCACCGCAAGTTCGGATCCCACAGAGATGACGACTCGTGCCATTCGCGACGGCGATGAGTGGGTAATTGACGGGCATAAGTGGTTCGCGTCGAATGCATCGGTCGCCGACTTCACCCTGCTCTTCTGCATAACAGACCCGGATGCTGCGCCCCATCAGCGGGCGTCTATGATCGTCGTCCCGAAGGACACGCCGGGAATGACTGTGGTCCGTGATGTTGGGTCGATGTCGCATCCGCACATCTCCGAGCCTGGCACGCTCTACGACCGTATCGGTGGGCACTCGGAGGTTGTCTACGAAAACTGCCGCGTGCCACTGGACCATATGATCGGCGAACCCGGCGAAGGTTTTCTGTTGTCCCAGAAGCGTCTGGGCGGCGGGCGGATTCATCATGCAATGCGATGTATCGGTCAGGGGCAATACGCTTTCGAGATGATGTGCGAGCGGGCCGCGTCAAGGCAGACCAAGGGGCGTGCCCTGGGTAAGATGCAAATGGTTCAGGACATGATCGCGGAGTCGTACACACAGCTCGAGACCGCACGGTTAGTCGTGATGCGCGCGGCCTGGGCGATGGATCAAGGCGGCGACCACGGCTCTTCAGCTCGGACCGAAATTTCTATGATCAAATACTATGTCCCGAAGCTGACTCTTGAGATCATCGACCGCGCAATTCAGATTCACGGCGCACTCGGCTACACGACCGATATGCCACTTGAGCAGATGTACCGGCAGGGGCGTGCTCTGCGAATCGCCGACGGAGCGGACGAGGTCCACAAACAGGCCATGGCGCGTCAGCTCCTCAAGAATGTGGAGCCTGTCGAAGGCTGGCCCTCCGAGCACCTCCCCACGCGTCGCGCGGAGGCGGAAAAGCGCTTCGGAGCGCAGATTGCGGCCGTTCGTGGGGCGAAGGCTGCGGCAGAATGACGCTCAGTCGAACTCGCCGACGCGACGTCCGATCTCGCCTATCTTGTTACGCCACGCATTCCGGGCCCGATGAGCCCGCAAACGAGGATCCACCGTGAACCCGACGCGCCCCACGCCTACCCGTCTCACGCGCCTGTTCGTCTCCGCAGCGCTTCTCTTCTGTTTTTCCGCAGCGCCGGCCTTCGCCGACGAAGATGGAGATGGACCGGACTACAAGAACTACTTCGAATTCTCCGCGGGGGTCAGCTTTATCCCGAATCAGACGATCGAAGCAGGCAGCCTGATGGGTCGCATCGAACCACACACGGATGCCAAGCGACGCGGCTTCAATATCGGCGGCGCATTTGGCAGGCAGATCACGGATATGTTCCGCGCCGAGTTTGCTGTTAGTTACCGCGAGTCAGGTATCGACGCCGTCAGCCTCGGCGGCGCCGGGGTAAACGCAGACGGAAACATCGCGCTCCTCGCAGTCATGCTAAACGGCTACGTCGACCTCAGTCCGGAAGTGATAGGCGTCGACCTCGGCGTCATCCCATACGTAGGCTTCGGTATCGGCTACGGTGAACTCCAAGTCGATATGCGCGAGACGGTCACGAATGCCTTCGATCTCGACGGTCTAGAAAGTGTCTTCGTCTACAACGCGATGGTCGGCGGACGCATCCCGATCACCGACGTGGTGGAGCTTTCCCTCGGCTACCGATACATCGCCACAACCGAAACGGACGAAGCTCGCGTTACGATCCTCGGCATAACCCAAAATCTCGAAGCTGAATTCGATGCCCACGAAGTGTCGGCGGGCGTGCGCTTCCTCTTCTAAGGGTCGAGCGCAGGAAGCGCGCCGCCCCCTACTCTGAGGTACTCGGAGATATCAGGCGCCAAGCGTCTGAGCGAGGAGATAGCCTCGCTTCGCAAGAGGTGCTGCGATCTCGCCTAGTTCCTGGGCCTGTGCGCTTGCAGCCGTCCCGCGTTTCGCGCGGGCCGCGATTCCGAACATGATTCCTGCGGATCGGAAAAGCTGGAACGCCAGGTAGTAGTCGAGAGACTCGACGCCGTCGCGCCCCGTAAGCTCGCAGTAGCGTGAGACATACTCGCTGCGGGTTGGGATCCCCAAAGCCGGCAACTCCTCGTCCGCGAGCTTCCCGAAGCTCCCGCCCGGCATCAATCGCCCGGCCAGGTGATAGCTGAGATCCGCAACCGGGTGCCCGAGAGTAGAAAGCTCCCAATCGAGAACCGCCACGATTCGCGGCTCCGTCGGGTGCACGACGACATTATTCAAGCCGTAGTCTCCGTGAACAATCGTCGTTCGATCGTCGTCGGGGATATTTTCCGGCAGCCAGGCCATCAGACGTTCCATCGCATCACAGCGGTCGATATCTCCTTCGGCTGCCAAATACTGTTTGCTCCAGACGTGTATCTGCCGGGCGAAGTAGTTGCCTGGCTTACCGTAGCCGCCAAGACCAATCGCTTCGTGGTCGATCTTGTGCAGCGCAGCCAAGACCGAGACCTGCGACTCGTAAAGTGCGCTCCGCTCATAGGGGGTAAAATCGGGCAAGGTCTGGTCGACCAGAATGCGCCCCTGGACGCGGTCCATCAGGTAGAACTCCGTGCCAATTACGCTCTCGTCTGTGCAATAGCCCCGCACCCGCGGCACTGGAAACTCCGTCTCGCCTAACGCCGAGAGAATTCGGAACTCCCGATCCGTTGCATGGGCCGAAGAGAGCAGCTTCCCTGGCGGCTTTCGCCGCAGTACCCATTCTGCCTGTCCATCCGTCAGCAGGTAGGTCGGATTCGACTGCCCGCCCATGAATTGACGTACCACGAGATTCCCGTCGAACTCCGCGATTTGGCGACGAACGTAGGCCTCCAGCTTCGAGACATCGAGCTCGTGCCGCGGGTCGACCTCCTGTATCCCTGTCCGAATCTGCGCAGCCATAGTCGTATCCCCGAAAACCTAAACGAGCCAGTCCGGCTGGCGGTCCTCGACCATCCGCCTCAGGCCATCTTTCCATTCGACTTCCGCAGGTCCCACTAATTCGCGCATTCGACTGTTGTCCGTCATGACGGTTTCGAGGGTTTGGTCAGTGAAGTCGAATTTCGGCTCGACCCCAATCAACTCTCCGAGATAGGCGCACCACTCTTCGATCGCGACGTGCTGCTGCCCGCTCCAGTTCACAATCCGTGCCGGTACGGATCCAGACTCAACCAGTCCGGATACTGTGCGATTGATGTCGTCTTGGTGCAGGAGGGTGTACTGCGATGGTTTATTCGAATGCACTGGGATCGGCGTTCCATTCTTGATCATCATCAAATGGAAGAAGGGCCATCCGCCGTTTGAACCGTAGGGTGTGTTCAAGCGCGTAATGATCGTCGGCAGATTGAACTCCCGCGCCGCATAGCGCGCGACCACTTCCGCGCCGATCTTGGAAATGCTGTACGTCGGCATCATGACACGATGGTTATCGCCGAGCGGACTCGCCTCCGTGAAGGGATTGTGATCATCCGCTTCGTAGACACCCGTCGTCGAGCAGTGAAGGAACCCCTTCGCCCTACGGCAATGGCTCATCAAGAGGCCGACGCCCTCTCCGTTCGCGCGCAAATCCGTTTCGAAGTCGGGAGTTCGCGAGCACGCGAAGTGCAGTACGTAGTCGAAGTCCTCGGGCAACTCAGAAAAGTTCCCCTCCCCCAGATCGCTCTTCACACAAGTGATCCCCTTCGCTTCGAATCCCACCTTCTTGCTCTCATCGGTAAATCGGGCGGTTGCCCAGACCTCGTTATCCTGCGCGAGGTGGGTCGCGACGGGGCCCGCGACCTGACCGGTCGGGCCAGTGACGAGAATTTTCTGATTCTTCATTGGAATTATCCTATCTGCGTTAGGCGGCTAGTGAGGCACTCAATTTGACACTTAGTTCGGTGCGGGCTGGCTACCGCGGATTACGTTCCCGTTGAGCTTCCCCGTCGGCTCGCCCTCAATGAAGGCGACCTCGCCGGAAACGATCGTATGTTTGTAGCCCGTCGCCCGCTGAATGAGGCGGCGTCCTCCTGCAGGCAAATCATAAACAACCGTCGGCGGGTGCAAAGCAAGCCCCTCAAAGTCGATCACGTTCACATCTGCCTTATACCCCGGCCGTAACAAGCCGCGATCGTAGAGCCCGACGAGCTCAGCGGTCTCCTTCGTCTGCATCCGAATGAGGCGCTCAAGCGGCAGCTTCTTGCCCCGCGTGCGATCGCGTCCCCAATGCTGAATCAAGGTCGTTGGGAAACTCGCATCACAAAGCACGCCGCAATGTGCACCACCGTCGGAGAGCCCGAAGACCGTATGCGGATGCTCGAGCATCTTTTCGACATAGTCGAGGTTTCCGGGCATGTAGTTAAAGAGCGGGTGATAGAGCAGCGCCTTCCCGTCTTTTTCGAGAATCAGGTCATAGGCCACTTCCTCTGGCGTTCGCCCCTCTCGTTCCGCGATTCCGGCAATCGAATCTTCCGGAGCCGGCTCGTAGTCAACCGGATCGGACATAGCGAACATCTTATGGAAGCTCGTAACGATCTCGGCGATCAGGTCGTTCGAGGCTTTCGCTTCCCCAACTTCTGCAAGAATTTTCTCTCTGATCTCTGGCTTCCGAAGATTCGCTACGCGTGTTTCGAGAGGGAAGGCCTCGAACGCAACAAGATCGAAAATCGCATCCCGGAAAGTCGGGCAAAAGGTGAAGGGATTGAGCGTCGCCGTGAGGCCTAGCAACACGCCCGTCGCACGGGGTGGAACCTGACCTCGCATCTCGAGACCATCCGCCTGCGCTTTCGTTACAGCGTCGAGCAGCTGCATCCACCAATCAGGGCGAGCGTCCTGTTGCTCGACCGTGATCGAACAAGGTCGCCCCGAGGCTTCCGCCATACGCCGAAACATTTTGAACTCGTTGTCGAACTCGTAGAAATCCGAGATGCCCTGCAACACGCCCTTGCCGGCTTCTCCCAAAGCTTCCGCGATCCCGACAAGTTCATCTTCGTGCGCGGTAATCGACGGCGTCGTTTCTCCCCGCACGTCACGATGCTTTTCTGTCCGCGATGTCGTGAAGCCGAGTGCGCCGGCTTCGATAGCTTCGCGCACAATCTGCTTCATCTGCGAAATCTCTTCGGCCGTTGCAACTTCGCGCCTCGCCCCTCGGTCGCCCATCACGAAAGCGCGAACCGCGCCGTGGGGCACCTGTGTCCCTACATCAATCGCAAGCGGAGAGTTGCCTAACGCGTCGATGTATTCGGGAAAGGTCTCCCAATTCCAGCCGATCCCTTCGTGCAGGGCCGTTCCCGGAATATCCTCAACGCCCTCCATGAGACCGATCAGCCAATCGCGCTGTTCCGGCCGGCACGGTGCAAAACCGACGCCGCAATTGCCGGTTACGATCGTCGTAACGCCATGAAAAGTGGACGGCGATACATAGGGATCCCAAGTGACCTGGCCGTCGTAGTGCGTATGCGCATCCACGAATCCCGGCGTCACGATCTGGCCGGCCGCTTCGATCACTCGGGTCGAAGAACCAATCTGTCCCTCATCGACAGTCCCGACGGCAGCGATCTTGTCAGCCTTAACCGCGAGATCCCCGTCAAAGGGTGCGTCACCGCTTCCATCGTAGATGCGGCCATTTTGAATCACGAGATCGTACATACGAGAGTCTCCAGCGAGTCGTGGGGCGATTCCGAACGCGCGAAATTCTACCACCGGCAACCCGACCGGACAGGGCTCGATATAGCCCCGTGGGCGAAAGAAACGCCTAGTCTCCGCAGGTCAAACCTCGCGTAGGACGACCAAAGGCAACTCTCGAGGAGCGCACATCTGCTGGTACTGCGAAGTCGACCGGCTCATACGATCGAGTTTCTCGAAGAGCGCGACACGCTCCTCGCCAGTCGACACGTGTGCATGGACATGCTTCGTTCGACCCTTCACTCGAATCTTTGCCTCTGAATCGCCGCGCACATTATGACACCAATGCGGATCCGTCGGCCCACCACCATTGCTTCCTCGCACGACATAACAACCGTCAACCATGAAGTAGGGAAGCCCGCAGCGTCGCTGCGCCCCAGTTTTCGCGCCCTTGGTGTAGAGCAGAAGCGTCGGCTGGTACCCAGTCCCATTCGCCAAAGCGTATTGCTTCGTCATAAGCGAGTAGCCGGTCAGCCAGAGCACGAACGTATCGATCGCGAGTCCGGTCTTGCCCCGCAAGATAATCATGTGCCGATTCCCACCCGACGAGAATTCTTCCTTCTCGGCTGTTGAAGTCGGTCGCTCGTGGTCGGTACTGCCAGAACCTGGCAAATTTTTCGATGTCATATCAATCCTCTCCTGGCGACAATTTCGCGGACTTCGCCGCGCGAGGGACAGCCTCGGCGCTAAACAACACTCGCGCTAGATTTTTTTACACGCACACCCTTAATTGCAAGAATCGCGCTCCAGCCGGATAGCAAAACCAACCCAACTGCTTCTCGGGGCTCCTCATGAGAGGCGACCTGCATCTTGAACGACGTAAAGGCCTCACTCGGCGCACCCACCAGACTCGCTGCTATCGACACGAACCACAACCCAAACACAATCGCCGCCACGGCATTAGGCAGGATGACTACGTGGCCAAGCAGCGCCATCACAGAAAGGCTCGAAGCGACGGCATATGCGACGATCCAAACATAAGGGTCTGGATCGTTCCACTGGACGATCGCCCCAACTAAAAACAAAAATGCAAAGAGTGACGCGAATATGCGCATCCTGGCCGAGAGCCTCTTCTGCATTTTACTCCTCGATGCTCCTGCCTAGCACTAGCTCGCCAGCACGGGTATGACGAACATCCCGGCGCCGAGGACAACGCTACCCAATGCAATCGTCGGCAGGTAGGACCATTGCCCCGTCCCTGAAATCCCTCGGCGCTCAGCACGGATCCCGCGCCAAGCTTCGAGTCCAGCGATAGCTGACCAAAGTCCAGGGACAACAGACCACCAGGGCACGAGCATAAAAAGATAGGCCGCCAACCCCGCCAAACCGATGGCCGCAGTCGCTGCCCCAACCGACGAACTTCCAACCGGCAACAACTGATTCCCCGGACGTCTGAACATCTCGCTGAGCCCTAGTTTCAATACCCAGCAAGCGGGCAGTGCGAGGATGCATGCAAGTGCCGTAGACGCATCTAGATCGAACAGCCTGAGTCCCTCGGAGCGCAATAGAGCGGCTGCACCAATTGCGGCCGGGCCGAGGCCAATGCCAACGATCCTCGCGTATTCCTGCCCCCGGGCGAGACCATCGTTTTCGAAGCTGAAATGGCCGGTCACGTCCGCCGCCGGAAAGACGCCGCCGTTCGGAAAGAGGCGCGGTACGAAGCTCACATAACGTTCGAATTGCCCGGGAAAGAGCGCGGCAAGCTTGGCCTCTTCTCCTTCGATCGTATCGCGATAGGCGAGCGCCCAAAGTACTAGATAAATGATACCGACCCAGATCTGTCCGATCACGAAACACGTTCCGAGATCAATGAATAGATTTGCGAGGTAGAAGGGGTTGCGGGAAAACCGATAAGGCCCCGCTGTGATCAAGCGGCGGTTTTGTTCCAGGCACCCCTTCGACCATAGGTGCAGAATGCAGCCAAATGTGATGAGGGCGCCCCCTGCAGCAGCGGTAGCAAAGCCCGGCGTGCCAATAAGACAGCCCACGACGACGAGAATTTTCCGCAGGCTTCGTCGACTAATTACCAATGGCTCTTCCCTTTTCCTTTCACAAACCGAGTCTATCGGCCGCAGTCCCAGATGCCACGCATTGGGGTTGCCGCTCTCACCAACCGCGATCTACGCTTGGGCGGAGGTCGTTCATCCCCGCGATTGTAGGAGCATTGATGTCAACTGCCGAAATTGAAATCACCGTACGAGCGCCGCGCTTCGAGCACGCGTCGACGCCGCATAACTGGCTGCCGAATAATCCCGAATTGGGATACAGACTCAATGGCGGCTCGCTCACCCTCCCCTATCTCGAACCCTACCTGATTCGCGTGATGCGAATGGCTCGGGAACAACTCGCGGAGGGGGCAGCGGAGAGCCTCGAGCTTCCCCGGCAAGCGCTCCTACGAGACATCGACCTCTTTAACGGCCAGGAAGCCGCCCACTTCAAAATTCATCGCGCCTACAACGATTTTCTGCGCGAGCGATACGAAGGACTCGAAGCACTCGAAGCCGAACTCGAAGCGGACTTCGCACGCTTCTTGCGCGAAGAATCCCTCGAATGGAATCTCGGCTACTCGGCCGGATTCGAAACAACGGGGATGATGATGGCGGAGCTTTTCTTCGGCGAAGCCGAGCCAGGCATGAAAGATGCGGCCCCTTCAGTCCATGGCCTCTGGGCATGGCACCTCGCAGAAGAATATGAACATCGATGCGTTGCCTTCGAGGTCTTCCGTGCGATGGGCGGCGGATATTTCCGTCGCGTTGAACTCTTCTTCTATCAGGCCCGGCACCTTGCCTCATTTGGAGAAAGAGCCGCCGCGCTGATGATGGAGCAGGACCGTGCAGCTGGGCTCTTACCAGAAGCCACCGAAATCACGCCGGCGCGAAAGCGACTCGCCTCCTCGATGTCCCGAGCCACGCGCTGGCGCGTATTGCGCGGGGTGCTGCCGGGGCACAACCCCCGACGCCATGGGCCGATCGCCGCAGCCGATGCGTTCCTCGCCACCCTCGAGTACGCCTAGCCCTCTAGCCTCGCTCGAGATTCAAGCGCACCGCCGCGATTCTGAGTTACGCA
>Ga0115569_10002576_pt1 | contig 13695 bp, 14 predicted proteins | sample COGITO_mtgs_1205_2_FD_87295 | JGI IMG/M metagenome (GOLD analysis project Ga0115569, IMG submission 87295) | Pelagic marine microbial communities from North Sea - COGITO_mtgs_120503 | ecosystem: Environmental > Aquatic > Marine > Epipelagic | place: Germany:Helgoland, sampling site Kabeltonne...
ATTCCTCTGAGTGAAATTGTGCTCGAAACCGACGCACCTTATTTAGCCCCTACTCCTTATCGAGGAAAAAGGAACGAAAGTTCTTATATACAAGAGGTTGCAGCTAGAGTAGCTGCAGTATATGGACTGCCCATCGCTACAATTGCAGAAGAAACTTCGAAGAATGCATTGGGAATATTCAAAATAAAATGATTTAGTGGGGTTTAAATTTTTAAGAGAAGTATTTTTTTTGTTATTTCGAAAACCTAAATTTAATTTTTAGAGAGGTGGCCGAGTGGTCGAAGGCGCACGCTTGGAAAGCGTGTATACGCCAAAAGCGTATCGAGGGTTCGAATCCCTTCCTCTCTGCAAAAAAATTAGGTTAAACAGTATTTTTTTTTATCTTTAAACCTTTATTTAACAAGAACAAAAATTTATCAAATGAGAAAATTATTCGTTGCCCTTGTAGCCAGCATTTTAATGACCGGTTTTTCCGCAAATGCAAATACAATCAATCTTATCACTGCTGATAATTTAGCAGTATCGACAATCGTTCAAGAAGATGATGAAGCCTCAGGTGAATCTGCTTCTTTTACTCAAGAACTTAAAACACGTTTTATTGAAGGAGGACCAGGTTTTATGGGAATCGTTTTAATTTGTTTGATCTTAGGTCTTGCAATTGCTATCGAAAGAATTATTTTCTTAAACCTAGCAACTACGAACACAAAAAAATTAACTGATGGTGTTGAAGAAGCTCTCGCTAACGGCGGAGTCGATGCGGCAAAAGATCTTTGTAGAGATACTAAAGGTCCTGTAGCTTCAATCTTTTACCAAGGTCTTGATCGTGTTGATGAAGGTGTAGAGAGTGCAGAAAAAGCTGTTGTAGCTTATGGAGGCGTTCAAATGGGTCAATTAGAGAAAAACGTTTCTTGGATTTCTTTATTCATCGCTCTTGCTCCAATGCTTGGGTTCATGGGAACTGTAATCGGGATGATTCAGGCCTTTGATAAAATTGAAGCGGCAGGAGATATGCAGCCTTCACTTGTAGCTGGAGGTATTAAAGTTGCACTTTTAACAACGGTATTTGGTCTTGTTGTTGCAATTATCCTTCAAATTTTTTATAACTATATCGTTGCTAAAATTGATAGTATCGTAAACGACATGGAAGACGCGTCAATCACCTTGGTTGATATCCTTGTTGCGCATAAAAAATAGTATACACCCTTTAAAATTTGTAATTATGAATTTTCATAAAATAGTAAAAATTGTTACAGGTATTCTAGGTGTGTTGGGAATTGTATTCCTTTTCATGGTTATTGGATCTGGTGACGAAGAAGTAAAGGCTGGTGCAGCTATGGGAGACTATAGTACGGTTAGTCCTTTAATTTCACTCGCGCAAGTTATCTTGGGAATTGCTGTAATAGCTACTTTAATATTCTCTCTTCTGGGTCTTTTTTCAGACAAAGAAAAGTTGAAAAAAGCTGTGTTTTCTATTGTGGGTCTTTTAGTAGTTTTAGGAGTTGCTTATGGTACTTCTGAAGGTGTTGAAACTCCAATGAAAGACGGAGAAGTTTTATCAGCTACGGGGTCTCGTTTAGTAGGTACAGGAATCAGAATGTTTTATTTCCTTGCAGTTATTGCAATTGGATCTATGCTTTTCGCTAGTGTAAAGAAATTAATCAAATAAACTAAGAATTATGGCAAAAAGAGCAGCACCGGAGGTAAATGCCGGATCGATGGCGGATATTGCATTCTTACTTTTGATTTTCTTTCTCGTTACGACGACCATTGAAACCGATTCAGGAATCAACAGAAAGCTCCCTCCAACTGATGAAGTGGTAGATCCACCCATCATTAAAGAGCGAAATATCTTCACTGTGGTTGTAAATAAAAACAACCAATTTCTAGTAGAAGAAGAGCCTATGGATATCGCTAACATACGTCAAGCGGCAATTGAATTTCTAGATAATGGGGGTGGTACTGGTGATGAGGCTTGTGACTATTGTCAAGGAGCCAAAGATTCAAGTTCATCCGATAATCCAGAAAAGGCAATTATTTCTTTGAAAAACAACCGAGAAACTTCTTATAAAGTATATATCGCTGTACAAAACGAATTGGTTGCAGCCTATAACGATTTGAGAGATCGCGAATTTGTGAGACTCAATCCACTTTTAGGATTAACTTTTGTAGAAGCGAACAAGCGTTATGCTGATCCTCGTTTTGAAAATGAAAGAAAAAAGTTAAAGCCAAAACTAGATGAAGTTAAGGCAATGTATCCTCAGAAGTTGTCTGAAGCAGAACCGAGTAAGAATAATTAAAACACATAAACATGGCTAAATTTAAAAAGAAACAAGACGGAGGAACTCCTGCTATTTCAACAGCATCTTTACCCGATATTGTTTTTATGTTGTTGTTTTTCTTCATGGTTGCAACCGTAATGCGTGATAGTACTTTAATGGTACAAAACACCTTACCAGCAGCAGACCAAGTTCAAAAATTAGATAAGAAAGATCGTGTTATGTATATCTATGCTGGGAAACCATCAAGCCGATATGCAGATAAATACGGGAGTCAAGCTCGAATTCAATTGAACGATAAGTTCGCAACAGTTGAAGATGTTGGAGCTTTTGTATTGGCCGAACGCGCATCGAAGCGTCAAGAACTACAAAACGTTCTTACTACTGCTTTGAAAGTTGACGGAGACACCAATATGGGATTGATATCCGATATCAAACAAGAATTAAGACAGGTTAATGCTTTGAAAATTAATTACACTACTCGTTTAGGGGATTATACTCAGAACACTAAAAACTAGTCTAGCTTAATAAGCTACATTAAAGGGTGTTTCATTGAAACACCCTTTTTTTTTGCGATAACTTCTGCTACCTTTACCAAATGAAGTATTGTATTGCAGTATTCTTTTTTTTAGCCAGTTTTTCGATTATAGCTCAAGATAGCTTGCCAACAAAGCGAGCTAAATATAAAGAAGATCAATGGTATACGAGCCTATCGTTTTTATTTGCAAACGAGTCGATCGAAGGTTTTCGTTTCAACGGTATATCGCATGCTTTTAATCTCGGCTTTATAAGAGATTTTCCTCTGAACCAAGATTCCAATCGGGCGCTAGGTATTGGCTTAGGATACGGAATAAGTAATTATGGTTCTAACCTTACCTCAATCAAAGAAACCGGATCACCCGATCAATTAAATTTAATTGAAAACACCTTACTCGCTTCCAAAAATAGGTTGATAACGCATTTTTTAGAAGTGCCCATTGAATACCGCTGGCGCACTTCTACCGCATCCACCTATTCATTTTGGAGAATTTATACCGGATATGTATTTCGATACAATTTCTTTTCAAAAACCAAACCTTTTACGGGCAATTCAACACGTTTAACGGAGGTCAACCCATTTGCACACGCCCTAAAATTATCGGCGGGCTACAATACGTGGAATATCTACATCGAATATTCGCTGTCTCCATTTTTTAAAAAAGGAACACAAACCGATCGGGGAGTTCCTCTGGAACTCAATTCCATCAAAGCAGGTTTGATCTTTTACGTCTTATAATTCTTTGCGTAAACGTGCTACAGGAAAATCCATTTGCTCTCTGTACTTAGCAACGGTTCTCCGTGCAACTCGATACCCAGCCTTCAATAAGCCTTCAGACAAAGCCAAATCTGCTAGTGGTTTTCGTTTGTCTTCTTCTTCAATAAGTGTCCGAAGGATTTTTTTTATTTCTAAAGTTGAAACTTCTTCCCCTTCTTCATTGGTCAGCGATTCGGAGAAAAAACTTTTTAAAAGTTTCGTTCCGTAGGGCGTTTCAATATACTTACTGTTTGCTACTCGTGATACCGTAGAAATATCCATTTGAATAATTTCGGCAATATCTTTTAGGATCATCGGTTTCAATTGTAATTCATCGCCAGAAAGGAAATAATCTTCCTGATGTTTTACAATAGCATTAATCGTCTGGTATAAGGTTTGGTAGCGCTGGGCTACTGCATCGATAAACCACTGGGCTGCGTCGAGCTTTTGTTTGATGAACTGGATCGCATCTTTTTGACCTTTATTCTTTGTGGGTGCCGCTTTATACCCTTGCATCATCTCTTTGTAAGAAGAAGAGATATGCAGTTCAGGAGCATTCCTTCGATTCAATACAACGTTGAGAACACCGTTCTCTATTGTTAAGATAAAATCGGGCACGATATGGGTATTCTGAAAAGTACCGGATAAGGCACCTCCAGGCTTGGGATTTAATCGTTCAATTTCCTTAAGTCCTTGTTTGAGTAACTCTTCATCTACATCAAATTTTTCTTGAAGTTTTAGGAAGTGTTTTTTTGAAAATAAGTCGAAAGCCTCGTCTATTATTTTCGAAGCCATAATTTGGGGTATGGAAAGCTGTTTTCTACTCAGTTGAATAGAGAGACACTCCTGTAAGGTTCTCGCACCTACACCGGCTGGATCTAGTGAATGTATTTTCTCCAAGACAAGTTCCAACTGTTCTTCAGAGGCCATGATGCTCTGTGTAAAAGCCAAGTCATCTAAGATGTCTAATAATGATCTTCTGAGGTAGCCGCTATCATCAATGCCACCGATTAAGAATTCAGCAATTCGTTCTTCTTCCTCCGTTAGGATAAGCGAACTGAGTTGACTTTTCAAGTGTTGATGAAAACCAATTCCACCTGTTATAGGTACTGTTTTTTCTTCATCATCACTCAAATAGGCATCGATATCGATGTCTTGAGTGTCGATGGTTTCATGATCCTCATAATCATCTTGATAGTCTTCAAGGAGCTCATTGATTTCTTCTTTCCCGTCTTCTAGAGCTGGGTTTTCTTCAATTTCATTTAGAAGGCGTTGTTCAAAATCTAAAGTAGTCAGTTGAATCATCTTCATCAACTGTATTTGTTGAGGAGATAATTTTTGTGAAAGCTTTAATTGAAATTGTTGTTTCAGCATAATAAGTTGGGACTTTCCCTAAAAGTATGAAAAAGTAAAGACTTTAGAAAGCAGCATTCTGTGGTGTTCTTGGAAAAGGAATTACATCTCGAATATTACTCATCCCCGTAGCAAACAAAACCAAACGTTCAAATCCAAGACCAAAGCCACTGTGGGGGGCACTTCCAAAACGTCTCAGGTCTAGGTACCACCACAACTCTTCTTCGTCAATTCCCATCGCTTTGATTCGGTCTTGAAGAACATCCAAGCGTTCTTCACGCTGAGAACCACCTACAATTTCTCCTATTCCAGGAAAGAGAATGTCCATCGCTCGAACTGTTTTTTGATCTTCATTCATCCGCATATAAAACGCTTTGATTGTCGCGGGGTAGTCGTACAGTATAACGGGGCAGTTGAAATGCTTTTCAACTAAAAAACGTTCATGCTCACTTTGTAAATCAGCACCCCATTCGTCAATATGGTATTTAAATTTCTTCTTTTTGTTGGGTTTGCTGTTCCGTAAAATGTCAATCGCTTCGGTATAGCTTACCCGCTTAAATTCATTTTCAACTACAAACCTTATTTTTTCTAATAAGCCCATAGCAGAGCGTTCTGCTTGAGGTTTTGATTTGTCTTCTTGGGTAAGGCGATCATCTAAAAAAGTGAGATCTTCTTCACATTCTTTGAGTAGGTAAGCCAACACATTTTTGATGAATTTCTCTGCTAAATCCATATTGTCATCCAAATCAAAAAATGCCATCTCAGGTTCGATCATCCAAAACTCTGCTAAGTGACGGGTAGTATTCGAGTTTTCAGCTCTAAAAGTTGGACCAAACGTATATACTTCGCCCAAGCCCATTGCGTAGGTTTCGGCTTCTAATTGCCCCGATACGGTAAGGTGTGTTTCTTTACCAAAAAAATCTTGATTGAAATCAACAGAACCATCTTCCTTGAGGGGTGGATTTTTAGGATCTAAAGCGCTCACCCGAAACATTTCTCCAGCTCCTTCCGCATCACTCCCAGTTACGATAGGGGTATGGACATATTGAAATCCTTCTTGTCTAAAAAATTGATGCACCCCAAAGGCAAGTGCAGACCGAACTCGCATTACAGCACTAAATGTTGCTGTTCTAACACGGAGATGTGCCTTTTCTCTAAGGAACTCCAAGCTATGTTTTTTGGGCTGAATGGGGTAGCTTTCTGGATCGGCTTCTCCATAAATAAAAACATCGGTTGCTTGAATTTCTGCAGACTGACCTTTTCCTTGACTCTCCACAAAGTTTCCAGTAATTTTTACTGCAGCACCCGTATTTATTTTTTTCAGAACATCTTCGTCCATGGATTCAAAATCCACAACACACTGTAGATTCCCTAAAGTTGACCCGTCATTTAATGCTATAAATCGATTGGCTCTAAAAGTTCGCACCCAACCCCTAACACTAACTTCTTGGCCAGTAGCCGGTAATTTCAATAAGGACTTAATCTTCATAATGGTCTTGTTCTTTCGCTGCAAAGATAGCAGATTATCTAAATTTTAGTTTATTCTTCTTAGACTTCCTTTGTTTCTTTTCGCTCTAAAATCTGTAGTGTAGGTTCTTTCATTACATCTTCATTTGAAACGGTCCGTTCCAGTGAAATAAGAAGGGAGGGGAGTAGTATTAAATTCGCAAGCATTGCAAATAAAAGTGTAGCAGAAACCAATCCGCCCAAGGCTACGGTCCCGCCAAATTCTGAAATCATAAAAACAGAAAAACCAAAGAATAAAACAATAGAAGTGTAAAACATACTTACGCCAGTTTCTCGAAGTGCAGCATATACAGAACGTTGAATTTTCCATTTGGAATCGATCAGCTCTTGTCTGTATTTCGCTAAAAAATGAATGGTATCGTCAACCGAAATTCCAAAGGCAACACTAAAAACTAAGATTGTGGAAGGCTTTATGGGTATGCCCAAATAGCCCATCATTCCTGCAGTTACCAATAAAGGAAGGAGGTTTGGGATCAGCGAGATGATGATCATTTTAAAGGAACGAAACAAAAAGGCCATAAAAAGAGCGATCAGTAAAATGGCTAAAGAAAGCGACAGAATAAGATTTTTGATTAGGTATTTGGTGCCTTTGAGAAAAATAAGGGACTTTCCGGTGAGCTTGGCATGTGGTATTGAGGCAAAGAAGAACGGCCTTCAATACACCATCATCGAAAAAGGGATGCTGGTAAATTCATTGTACCACTACCCACAAAACATGACCTTCTTCTCTACTTCAGATCGTCTAGAAATAGGAGGCATTCCTTTTATCTCACACAACCCCAAACCTACTCGAGCAGAAGCACTAGAATATTATAGACGGGTAACAACCTCCTGGAAGTTGAACGTCAACCTATATGAAGAGGTCGTTTTGTTTGAAAAAACAACAGGAGGATTTAAAATACGTACAAATAAAAAAGAATACCAATCCAAAAATATTGTGCTCGCTACAGGCTTCTATGACCTCCCTTACAAGCTGAATATCCCTGGGGAAGAGCTGGAAAAGGTGAGCCATTACTACAAAGAACCTCATCCTTATTTTGGAATGGATCTAATTGTTGTCGGTGCAGCAAATTCTGCTGTTGATGTTGCGTTAGAAACCTACCGTAAGGGAGCAAAAAGCGTTACCCTTGTGGTGCGTGAAAAGGAAGTAGGTGCCAATGTAAAATACTGGGCACGACCCGATATTCTCAACAGAATAGCAGAGGGAAGTATTCCTGCGTATTTTGAATCCAAGCTCATTGAAATAAAACCTAAGAGTGTCCGTATACAGACGACTGACGGGCCTATAGAAATTCAAAATAATTTTGTATTGGCAATGACGGGCTATCAACCCGATTTCACACTTCTAGAGTCTTTAGGAGTTCTGTTTCATTCCGATGCGTTCAAAACCCCTCAATACGACAAACACACAATGGAGTCTTCCCAAAAAGGAGTCTACCTTGCTGGCGTAGTCTGTGGAGGTTTAAAAACGAATAAGTGGTTTATTGAGAATTCAAGGATTCATGCGGAACAAATTATCGCTGCAATTTCAAAAGCCTAAACGAGCTTTGCCAGAGCCAAAACAGACCCTATGTGCACTCCATCATGGAATAAGACAAAAGGGAAAGCGGCAGCAAACGAATTCAATTCCATTTTAGTAGAAGTAGTGTAGGGCTGATAGTTTTTAAAAATCCCCGCTTCTATGTCTTTTTTCAACTGCTCCATAGTCGACATTAAAGCGGCATCAACAGCATCGACAAACTTTTGAGAAACTGCTCCTTCAGGTTTAGTCCCTTTTCTGTAGCCATCGATCCAAGACTGAGGAACTAAGGGCTTTACCCCCGACAAGGTATACATTATCGATTGTTGAGTAACCAAAGCATGTGTAACATTCCAAATGATATTATTATTAAAACCCTTAGGCACAGTATTGAGTTGTTCCAAAGAAAAGCTCTTTAAAAAACGAGCATATAATACTCGATTATGGGCTAAAATAGATAAATGCTCTTTCATGATTTTGTTTTTTTAAAGGTAAAGAAATTATAAAATAGATGCCTGAACTGAGCGCCTTATTTTAAAATTGCAGCCTAACGGTGTTCCGCTGGGACAATGACATGAAGTCCTGTTGGATGCATTTTGATTTGAAGGTGTTCGTTGGAAACACGATTTGTTTCTCCGTCCAACTGAATTAAGAATTCCTTAGTAGCGCTTTCAATTACAACTTCCGAAATTGGAATAATTTCTAAAAGTTTATCCGAAAGTTTTAATCCAAATCGACTTGCTAAAAACAACTTGAATAAGGACCAAATTGACTTACTCTTGAAAAGAATCAGTTCAAATTGTCCGTCAGAAACTAGCGCTTTGGGCGTTAAGGAGAAGTTATATCCAAACTGATTTGCATTTGAAATCATCAACAAAAAAGGACTGACCTCCCTTTTAATACCAGCATGAGATACTACAAATGTTTGAGTTTTGTGAAGTTTTATTGCTGTAATAAGAGCCTTAAAATAAGAGGTAAAGCCTCTAGTTCGACTCTTCTGATAGGTGTTGATGAACTCAGAGTCGAAACTAACCCCCATATTAGATAGGAAAAAATGCTGATTAGCCAGGCCTGCATCCATTACAACAGAATGCATCTCACGAAGTACCGCTAGCGCTCCTTTTATATTCAAAGGAATTTTGAAATGACGTGCGACACCATTTCCAGATCCCAGGGGAATAACACCAAGCGGAATCGCAGTATCTACTAGATAGCGCGCGATTTCATTTATTGTTCCATCACCCCCACAAGCAATTACTAAGGAGGTATTGTCTTGAATTGCTTTTCGAGTAAGCTCAAGCGCATGCCCTTTATAAAGGGATTTCCATAAAAAACAATCATGTGTTTCTTGCCAGAATGGATCTAAGGCCAATTGCTTCGGCAATTCTGTTAGCGCCTTTTCTGAACGAGAATTAATGATAAAATGAATTTTGTTTTTCATTTTCAGTTGGCTTCTAATGCTCCTTTAACAATTCGGTTATTATAATCTTGAAGATAGGCCTTTCCTTTTTCTTCTAATGCATCCATTGCAGAACTTCGGAATTCAATTAAATTATCTTCTAGGTCATAGTCCTCTTTTGAATAAAAGCCTATCGCTTCTAAACCATTGTAAATGCAAATATATTCTTCATTCATGAAAAAATAAGTTCCAGCCCCAAAGTAATTGACCACCAGCGATGAATCTTCGTTGCCAACAAGGCTCCTCCCCCAGCTTCGAATTGGTTTTTCATAACCCATTAGATGAGCAACTGTTGGCATAATATCCATATGTTGGGCCAAATCCTGTCGTTCTTCACCCCATGATTTATTTGGCGCATAAAACATTACTGGAGTCGCAAAACGATTGATGGTTTGTTGATAAAAATCATAGTGCGATTGATTACCGTGATCTGCAGTAAAAACAAACAGCGTATTCTCAAACCAAGGCTCATTTTTACTAGAAGCCATAAACTGCTCAATCGCATAGTCGGTATATTGAACGCATTTGTGCATCAGTACATACCCTTCTTTAAATTTACCCTCGTACTTCTCAGGAATTTGAAAAGGAGCATGGGAACTCACTGAAAAAACTGCAGTCAAAAACGGATTGGACTCTGCAGACAATTGTTGTTGCATAAACTGAAAAAATGGCTCGTCCCAAATGCCCCAAATACCATCAAAATCTGCGTCGTTGTTATATTCATTTTTACCATAATAGGCATCAAAACCTAAGACTTGTGAAAAGCCTAAAAGGCCCATAGATCCGTTGGGTGCTCCATGAAAAAAAGAAGTGGCATATCCCATTTCTTCACTAATTGAAACTAGGGATTGAAGGGGTTGAGTAGCGTATTGAGATGAAGTATATGCCGTTTCAAAAGAAGGAATTCCTGCCAGTACAGAAGGCATTCCATGAATCGACTTCCTGCTGTTTGCAAAGGCATTTGAAAAGACAATGCTGTGCTTTGCTAACGAATCTAAAAAGGGAGTGAAACTTTCAAAACCCTCAATTTCAGTTGACCCATTCATAGCACCCCAATATTCTCTGCCGAAACTTTCTAGAATAAACACGACAACATTGGGGGGCGTATCAAATTCATTTAGATTTGAATAGGTTTTGATCGGCTGAATTAATGCTTCGATCTGTGCTTCGCTGAAGTCCTGCGAATATTTAAAACTATTTTTACCATAGGTTCTGATGAAGGTAAAAGGCGAATTGAGCACAACATCAGCTTGTGAAGGATGATGTACCTTTTCCATGGCGTGGACTAGAGTAATCGGACGTGTGCTGTGCCTCCAATCTCCTCGGATTCCAATAATTGCTGCAGCTGCTACTCCAAAAAATAAAACGACAGAAGAAATTACATAAGAAGGTGTGTGTACTTTTTTGACTCGTTTTACTTTTAAAAGCCTATACGCTTTAACCCATAGAAAAAGAGATAAACTGTATAGGAGGAATACATACCAATAATCCCTGAGAAAAGATAAAAAGAGAGCAAAGCCATTGGACTCATTTTCTAGAACTTCAAAGGCCTTGCTTGTAAGTCGATTCAAATTGAATCGGTAGTATACAACATCGATGTAATTCATTGACAAACCAATCGAATTAAAAATCATATAAATTCCAAAAAGGCTGTTTTGATATTTTTTTGATGTAACAAAGGTTCCTGGAATTATGGATCCCAGTAGAAAAATTGCGTTCACATAAAAAAGTACAGCAGTATCAAAGGTAAGTCCGTACAGACAAAGCTCAAGAAATTCTGAGAATGTATGGACTTCTAATAAGTCGGTATTGAATAAAACAAAAAAGCTCCGAGCAATAAAATAAAAAAAGTATCCTAGCAAAAAGCGGTAGAGCAATACTAGAAGTTCTTGGAACCTTAAATTCATTTAAATTAAGTATATGTTGGTATCACTTAAACTGCTTTTACCCTTTATGAGAGCCGTCACAAAAGGGTTTATTGTTTGATTTTGAACAGCCACAAAGTGAAAACCGAGGTGGGTGTTTAATCTCATTCCCTTCAATATCAACAAGAGTAACGGGCCCTTGAATGGCAAATTGTCCGTTAGGTTTTACCGTAATTTTTGTGTTTTCTGATTCCATAAGAAGGCCTTTTTATGTTAAAAAAATAAGCTCTTTTCGAAGCTTTAGTATAAATATAGTTATTCTACTGTTACTGACTTGGCTAGGTTTCTGGGTTGATCGACACTACAGCCGCGTTGAACAGCTATATAATAGGACAACAATTGTAAGGGTATGGTTGTCAAGATTGGAGTAAAACATTCCAATGATTCGGGGATTTCAATACAATAGTCGGCTAATTCTTTTACCCGAACATCTCCTTCACTTACCACGGCAATGATTCTACCTTTTCGGGATTTTATTTCTGAAATATTGCTGACCACTTTATCGTAATGTCCTTTTTTGGTTGCAATTACAACTACCGGCATTTGCTCGTCGATCAAAGCAATTGGTCCATGTTTCATCTCGGCAGCTGGATATCCTTCAGCATGAATGTATGAGATTTCTTTAAGTTTCAATGCTCCTTCTAAAGCAACTGGGAAATTGTATCCCCTTCCTAAATAAATGCAATTATTGGCATCTTTAAAAGAAGTTGCCACTGCTTTTATCAACGCTTCTTGGGTTAAAATTTCGGACACTTTATCTGGAATAGATTCCAACTCCACCAAGTGTTGTTGATATTCCGACCGAGATAAGGTTCCTTTTACCATTCCTAAACGCAATGCCAAAAGAGACAGCACAGTAATCTGAGTAGTAAACGCTTTTGTAGAAGCAACACCAATTTCTGGCCCAGCATGGGTATAACAACCGGCATCGGTAAGTCTTGAAATGGATGAACCTACTACATTACATACCCCAAAAACAAAAGCTCCACGCTCTTTGGCTATGTTAATTGCTGCTAGTGTGTCTGCGGTTTCTCCTGATTGAGAAATTGCAATTATGATATCATCGGGAAATATAATGGGGTCGCGGTACCTGAATTCAGAAGCGTATTCAACCTCAACAGGGATACGTGTAAATTTTTCTAATAAATACTCGGCAACCAAGCCAGCATGCCATGAAGTTCCACAAGCAACAATTAATATGCGTCGTGCCTTTAAAAACTTATTTTCATGTTCCCGTAAACTCGAAAGTGTGATGACGTTGACGCCTTCGTTAGAAAGTAACCGTCCGCGCAAGGTGTCTCGTATGGCTTGGGGTTGTTCGAAAATCTCCTTCAACATAAAATGATCATAACCCCCTTTTTGGATATTCTCTAAGCTCATTTGAAGCTCTTCTATGTAAGGCTTTATAACCTTATCACTCGTTATTTTTCTAATCGTAATATCGCGATCACAACGAATGATAGCCAAGTGTTCTTCTTCTAAATAGATTACATTCTTGGTGTATTCAATAAAAGGAGTTGCATCTGAGGCTACAAAAAACTCTCCCTCGCCAATACCAATGGCCAATGGGCTTCCTAGTCTAGCCGCTACTAGCTCGTTGGGCTTTTTATGATCAAAAACAACAATGGCATAGGCACCAACAACCTGCGTTAAGGCAATCTGTACTGCTTTTCCTAACTTTACTTTTTCTTTCTTTTGAACGTCTTCGATTAGGTTAACGAGCACCTCTGTGTCCGTATCAGAAGAAAAGGTAAAGCCCCGTTGAATAAGCTCTTCTTTTAATGCTGCATAGTTTTCAATAATTCCATTATGCACCACAACCAAGTCCCCAGAATTAGAGGTATGCGGATGAGAATTTACATCATTAGGTACGCCATGGGTTGCCCATCGAGTATGCCCAAGCCCGATTGCAGCTTGGATGGGTTCCCCGGCTTGAAGCTTAGCTTCCAAGTCACTTACTTTTCCTTTTGTTTTAATGGTTTGAAGCTCAGCTCCATTGTATAAAGAAATTCCAGTACTGTCATATCCTCGATATTCTAGCCTTTTGAGGCCTTTAATGATAATTGGTGAAGCTTGTTGATGACCAATATAGGCTACGATACCACACATAAAAAATAAGGGTTAATTTGAGAAATCTTGTAGCAAAAACATAGCCTTTGCTAGAAAATCTTACCACGAGCATAGGAACGCGGCTAGAGTCCAACATAAATTCCCTCCAGCTCAGGAGACAAACGTCCGTCTAGAGACTATTTTAATCGAGGGTGCACGAAGCAGCTAGTAACAGCAGCCTTGAAAAATTCTCTAGCATAACGGAGTCAATCTAGATTTAATCTCATGGTATC
>Ga0115569_10002579_pt1 | contig 13691 bp, 12 predicted proteins | sample COGITO_mtgs_1205_2_FD_87295 | JGI IMG/M metagenome (GOLD analysis project Ga0115569, IMG submission 87295) | Pelagic marine microbial communities from North Sea - COGITO_mtgs_120503 | ecosystem: Environmental > Aquatic > Marine > Epipelagic | place: Germany:Helgoland, sampling site Kabeltonne...
CAGTCTCCCCGAAGGCAATTTCTCAGCGGTACTCACGCTGACCGGCAGCGCCGTCGCCCCCAAGCTACGACACGGTGCACAGCTCGGCGACTACATCTATGTCACCGGCACACTCGGCGGCAGTATACTCAAAAAACACTACGCTTTCGCACCACGCCTCGCCGAAGGACAATGGCTGGCCACACACCCAGGCTGCCACGCGATGATGGACCTTACCGACGGCCTGGCCAAAGATCTGCAATCGATTCTCCACGCCGACTTTTCCGCGTCACTGAATCTGGCTGCGATCCCAATTTCGAACGCGGCCCGGGCATGTGCTCAAAAATCGGGGCGCGCCGTGCTCGACCACGCCTTCTGCGATGGCGAAGACTACGAACTCTTGTTCACCCTCGATGCCGACGAAAACCTGAAAACCTTCGAAGCAGACTGGGCAAAGCATTTCCCAGACGTCGAACTCAGTTGTATCGGCCACATTCAACCAGCCGCTCCGATCAGCCGCTTAATCGATGCCGAGACAAACACAGCCTTGCCATGGACGCACGGATTTGAGCATTTGAGATCCTCATGAGCCTGTCCGCATCCAACCTCCTCCAACAACTCCGAGAAGGGGTCGTCTCCAAATCCGCCGACGAAACCGAACAGATCGCACGCGCCTTCGCAGCGCTGGTGCCGGAAAACCAAGTGCTCGCCTTTCACGGTGACCTCGGCGCAGGCAAAACCACCTTTATCCGTGGCCTCGCACGCGCGTGGGATATTGTTGAGCCGGTCACCAGCCCGACCTTCAATCTGTACACACTTTATCAAGGTAGTCGCCAATTGGTGCACCTGGATGCGTATCGCCTCGGATCCGGCGCCGACCTGGACGCGCTAATGATCGACGACTTCCTCGCGCCACCCTGGTGCCTCGCGGTCGAATGGCCGGAGCGCATCGCCGACGGCTTGCCCGATGACGCTTGGCACCTGCATCTCGACATTGACGCGACGACCGCGCACCGCATCCGTCTGGGCTAGCGTTTTACCCGACGTCGCAAAAACCGTCTCGCCTCAGCAAACACGAACTTCGCCCTTTGAGCCGAGACTTGCGGCCCAAAACGCAACGCTTCCAGCTCGGCGCAAAGCTTTCGGCATCGCTTCACCTGCGCCACATCGCGAGCCTTGAGCAGCCGCTCCTTGCCCCGGACGCGACGCAAATAGCGCGTCGCCTGTCGACGCACTAGATCCAACACCTGGGGGCGTTTCAATAAGCGAAACAGCAAGTTCAGCAACCAGTAGCGGGCGCACCAGCAATAAAAAGCACTCAGACCGACACCGGCTGCCAGGGCGCCTCGAATCAAATTTCCGCGACTCAACGGCTGCGCAAACCACCCGCGTATCTGTGCACCGAAGCGGCGCAAGTGCGCTGTTATCTCTTTCAGGAACGCATCGCCAGTATCCATCATCGTCGTCGCCATTTCAAGCTGATCCATCTGATCGAAATTAACAATACGCCGATACCACTGCATTCGCAGACTATCGAGCCAAGCAGTCCACCCCGACTCGAAGCCGAAATTGGCGGGCATACTCACATCCGGATCAATCGGGCTGTCACCGGGCGTGGGATCGACTCGCAACCATTCTTGCGACTGCGCATCATAGATTTCAACCCATGCATGCGCATCACTGTTACGCACCACAAAAAACGCCTCGACAGTATTCCAGCCGCCACCGACAAAGCCCACCACCATGCGCGCCGGATAGCCCGCGTCACGTGCCAGCAGCACAAATGAAGCGGCAAACAGCTCGCAATGCCCGCGGCTCCCATCCGTCAGCCAACCGACAACGGGGTCGCCCCGCCCGTCCGTTCCATTCGGGCTCAGCGAATAGCGGAAGTTTTGCCGCAAATAATTAGTGACGAGCTGACTGTAGTGCGCCGCACTCATATCGCTCTCCGCACCGATCAAGTCACGGTTCAAGTGTTGCAAGCGCGCACGATCGCCAGCGTCTATTGCCAGCTCCAAAGCGGTGAATGGGTAAACAGCGCCAGCGTCCCCGGGCATTTCAGCAGCTCCGCGGTTGCTCGAATACGCGTCAATCTCGGCCTGCGCAGCGGGTGCGCGTGCGGCCCATTGTAAGTCTTCGACTTGGTACGAAAAAACGCTTTGCTGGACGGAATCGAGACTGACCAAATGCAGATCAGGCTGCCACTCCACATCCTGAATCGCAGTGAAACGCAGCGCATGAAACGCACCGGGTAAGGGAAGATAGCGGCTCACCCCACCCTCGAAATAAAAGGTCCAGTATGCAGCCTTGCGCTGCTTGGTCGGCACTTCCCACCCCGCCCAAGCAGGCAGTTCCCGTCGCTTGCCATATTCTCGAAACGGGCGTCCCTGCAACGCTTCCGAAAGGCCAAAAGCTCCGGAGCGGTATTGATCCAACACCAGCATACGCCAATAGGGAGTGGACTCCAGCGCATCCAAAGACGGCACATCGATCCGCAGTGCGACGCTACGATCCTCGCCAATCGCCGAAACGGAGCCCAACTCAACGTATTCACTCAATCCGGAGCGTGGCTTGGTTTGTATCTGCAAAAACGGAATCGCTTGCTCCAGATTGAAGCGCGGCATCAGCACAAACAGCGTCATTGAGATGCCGACCACCACAGCAAACAACACGCCCCCCAGCGCCAGCACACGCAGGTCAACGACCCACCAGACCCGCCGCACAAGGCGTCGCCAACTGAACTGCTGCCATGACGGCTGAAAGCCGGCCACCTCTGGCCCCTGGTCCAATAGGCAAATCACAAACAGTAACGCCATCGCCGCCGGCGTGAATAGCAGGATTTGTACTGCAAACAGTAGCGACACCGTCAATGCGCCCGCGACCACCACGCATAACAAACACAGCAACAGCAATTGCAGATCCTCACGGCGCCGACGCGGCGCAAAAATGCGATAAACCAACAACAGAACCACCATGCGCATTAATGGCGGCAAGAAGTTGGGCAGGTTCAACGCAAAGTCCGCCAATATGACCAGAAGCATCACGGGACCCACCAAGCGCCAGGCAGAGGTGGGAATCGCGACCACCCTCCTGGGTTGCAGAAAGGCGCCGCAGACAGCCATCGCCCCCAGCAGCAGCAACCAGTCGCTCTGCAGATCCAGAGCACTCATGGCCCACAACGCCAGGAGCGTTAACCACGCTCCAATCAACCACTTCAGTTGATGTAAATCCTCAGTGGTGAGCCTGACCTGCTTGATTCGCTTCGACATAAATCGCTATCCCACTCTCCCCGCATGGACGAAAGGTGATTCGGTTGGAACGTAGCCCCGAGATCGGCGCCATCCTCTTGGGCTGTCGCTTAAGAAGAGCCAGTAGATCAAAAAAATTATGCAGCTCGTGAAGACTGCGCACCGCCATCGCGTCAGCGTCTCCGATCGTCACCGACTCCAAGCGCCCTTGTTGGAAAAGATCCTCCGCCAGCGAACCGACCAGCGAGCAGAGCGTCTCGAACTGCGCGCCACTCCAGCGTGCCGCGTCAGGATCTAGATAGAGATGATAGCCGCGCTCCCCCTCTTGGGCGAGCTGCCGGATCATCAGCTTGCCCAAACGGGCCGTTGCCTTCCAGTGCACCAGACGCGGTGCATCGCCTCGCTCATAAGGTCGGACATTGAGTAAATCATTTCCCAGCCCCGCATTGCGCCGGGAAATTCCAGATGCGATACGCTGACCGCCCGGCGAAGCTTGAAACGTATAGTCGATGCGGGCCGGCCACACCAACACCGACTGCTCCGATGAGGCACCCAGCGTTTTCCGCAAAAAACCAAATGGAAAATGCGACTCGACCCCCGACAAACGTACTTCAAAGCGACCTCGCTGCTGTGGCATGAAGGAGCACGCCAACTTCGCTGTTTCGCCAGCGCCCAGCGCCTGCGGCATATAGACTCGCTCCTCTGCATTAGGCAGTACGGTCTCAATCCGAAAACAAACACACAGGGTCGGAAACAATGCCTTGCTGTTGGTCAAATCCACTTCCGCCGTGCCGACTTCGCCGACTTTTAAATGCGCTGGGGCCTGCAGTGTCCATGTGAGCTTCCTGAAATTGATGAAGGACAGGATACCACTCAACACCAAGCTGCTGAGTAATAGTGACAGAGCCAAAAACAAAATATTACTAGCGGTATTATATGCCGCGAAACCGAGCCCTAAAGCCACCAAGATCAAGCACCAACCGGTCACCGTCGGCCGCGTCCGTTGCACCTCGACCGAAAAAAGCTGGCGCACGAACAGTGGCAGAAAACGCGTCTCCTGTTGACGTCCCGCCGCAAAAAAGTCCGGATCCGTCCAGTCGTGCCAATTCCTCAGCTCTGCCTGCGCCTTTGCCATATTGACCGATACAGCTCCGTTCAGACGGGCTCAGGGGTGGCCTCTAGAATATCAACCAACAGTCCCTCAATGGAGCGACGCTCCTCCATCGGGTCGGACATCGGTCGACTCAGCGCGAGCCGATGACTAAAGACGGACACGACCAAACCCCGCACATCCGCCGGCAGTACAAAGCTACGTCCCTGCGCCAGTGCCCATGCTTGCGCAGCGACCTTCAGCGACAGAGTTCCGCGCGGGCTGACCCCAGCGCGAAAGGCCCGTTCCGCCCGCGTAGCGTGCACAATTTGTACAATGTACTCATAAACGGAATCTTCCACATATACCTCGCGCGCATAACCCTGAAGTTCGGCCACCTCTTCACGGGAAACCACTGATTCCGCCTCCAAGTGATCATAATTCAGGTGGCCGTGTTTTAAAATATCGAGTTCGTATTCACGCTCCGGATAGCCCATCTCCATGCGCATTAGGAATCGATCCATCTGGCTTTCGGGCAACGGAAACGTGCCCTCATAATCGACCGGATTTTGCGTCGCAATCACCATAAACGGCGGCGGCACGGTATGCGTCTCGCCATCCACGGAGAGCTTCCCGCGGCTCATCACTTCGAGCAGACTGGACTGTGTTTTCGGCGTCGTCCGGTTGATTTCATCCGCAAGCACAATATTGGCAAAAATGGGTCCGCGCTTAAACGTAAACGCCCGTGCGACCTCATCATAGATCGACACACCGATAATATCCGAAGGTAGCATATCACTGGTAAACTGAATCCGCGAAAACGAACAATCGATCGACCGTGCGAGACAGTAGGCCAGCGTGGTTTTCCCCAACCCAGGCAGGTCCTCGATCAAAACATGCCCCCCCGCGAGCAAACAGATGATCACTTTATCGACCGCCTCAGTCTTGCCTCGAATGGTTCGTTCGATATGATTGCGCAAGCGCTCGACGGTTTCCAGTGCACGCGCCCCGGGAATCACAACTCCAGATTTCATGCGTGCAAGCATGAGCACCCATCAGCAAGATGCAACAGCAAGCCACTGCTCGGGTAATTTAAATACTACAGTGCGATGCAATCAGCAGATTGGAATCAGTTCGTACTGACACTCAGCGACGCTTAGGCTCAAAGTCTTGTATTTGTAACATTGCGTGACACTTTCACGTGTGCATCCTGTCAAACTTTGCGTTCAATTCTCTAAACAGAACATCTGATTATGAAAGAAACCCCGTCTTTACTCTCGACTCGCCACACACATCGTAAAAGTGGCTTTAGTCTTATCGAGATCCTCATTGTCATCGCACTGATCGCAGTGCTCGCCACCGTCGCCATCGGCAATCTCGGCGGCATCTTTGGCGGACAGCAGGAAAAGGTCGCCGGCATCTTCGTCAATCAAACCGTCAAACTCGGTCTCACGCCTTACAAACTCGACGTTGGCAGCTACCCGTCCGCTGATCAAGGGCTGAGTGCCTTGACTAAAGCACCGGCTGGCAAAGAATCCAAATGGAAGGGTCCTTATCTGGAAGAAGTCCCGCTCGACCCATGGGGCAACCCGTACCAATACCGCTTCCCTGGCTCCAAAAACATCAATGGTGCCCGTGGCTACGACATCTGGTCTTGGGGAACCGACGGTACCGAAAGCGCCGATGACATCGGTAACTGGAAATAGCAGCAGAGCGCGCGTCACGGCGGGCTTTACACTGATTGAAATCGTTCTGGTTTTGGGTCTGATTGCGTTTGCTGGCAGTATCGTGATTGCCAACTTCGCCAGCATGGCGGAGCGCGGAGACGTGCAGACCAGTGAAGAAATTCTCCACGCAGCGATACGCAAAGCCCGCTTCCTCGCGGCCAGTGAGCGCGCGATCACCACACTGCATTTCGACAAGGAAAACGGCAGCTTGGAGATCTCGGGCGTCATCAGCGCGCCCGAATCACTGCCCCTAGATGCGAGTTTTGGCAAAGATGGCCGCGCGGAGATCCGCTTTTATCTGGTGCCGCCAGCCAAAGGGTTGGCACCGCAAGCCGACGCTACGCGCACGCGTCTCGAGACACAAGCGGTAGAGTTCGCCCCAGATCGCAGCTCGAATCCTTTCGTGATCGAAATCGACGCAGGCAGTGGCACTCCGCGGCGCTTGGTGTTTGATCCATTCTCCAGCTTGCGATTGAGCGCCGATCAATGAGACACCTCGCACCAGATCGGAAAGGACGTCGCACTTTGACATTTTCCCACTTTCGCACCTCGAAGGCCTTTTCCCTGATCGAAGTCGTGGTTGCGCTGGCGCTGTTCGCGATGGCCGCGGTGGTCCTCTCCTCTTCCTTCGTCAATGCCCTACTGGCCCGTGAAAAAGGCCTGAGCAATGACTTGCGCAACGCCGACATCCGCGCGGTGCGCATGCAACTGCTGCTGCAGCCCAACTTGGATGATGCCGAAGACGGTGATCGCTACGAAACACTCCACAATGGCGAAGCCAATTGGCGCGCGACGATCGAACCGACCAATGTGGTGGACTTGTTTCACGTCGAACTTGCCATCGAGTTTATGGATCCGCAGCAAGACCAGCAAACGAGCTATCAAGAAACGCTCTACCTCCTGCGCCCCACCTGGTCGGAATCCGACGAGCGCTCACAACTTTTGGAAGACAAGCGCGCTGACCTGAAAAATTCACGCGACTTCAACCGATTCTAATGCGCCATCAATCTACAGAAACGCAGCTGTCAGACGCAACAGGCACGAACGTATACGCCAGTGGAGGCCCGCTAGTGGAGAGCCACCCGTCGAAATGGACGGGGTGCCTTCGTCCGGTGCGGTATCGAGCAAGATCGGGCCCTACATTTTTGGCGCAATCCCGCTCGTGCGCTCGCGCAGGCATGAGCCTGCTCGAAGTCATCCTGGCGATCGCGGTCGCCGGTTTTGTGCTCGCTTCTGCGGTGTCTTTTTTGGTGTCGATCAGCACCATCTGGAGCGAACGCGCGGAACGTCATTTCTTTGCAGACCATGTCGACGGCGTGACCGAATTCCTCAATGCCACATTCGCCAATGCCGGCGTCGAAATCACGCTGGATGACAGCAAATTCGATAACAATACGAACACGCGCAATCGCAACGCAACCGATGACTCAACACCAGAGGTGCAGTTGACCGTCGACAATCGATCCAGCAACAAGCGCTCCAACACCTCATCGACCGACAACACATCCGGCAATGGCGGCCTGGTGCGCTCCGCCGACGAACCAGTCGGCTGGGCACGTCCCCCAGGATTTGCCAATTACAAAGCGCCACTGCTCAATTTCAAGCTCACCGACGCACCGCCGCTGTTGGTTGGGATCGAAAATGCACCGCTGCTTGGGGTCGACGCTTTTCTTTACCTCGAACAGGACGAGGGGCTGAGCCTGCTGTGGTATTCCATCTTGCAAGAAGAGAGCGATGACATAAACGACTTGCGCCGCACGGCCATCAGCCCGTTGGTGACTGCCATTCATTATGTCTATTGGGACGAGCGTTTCGAAAAATGGGAAGATACGGAAGAGCCCAAAGAAGGCGATGGCGAGGATCAGTATCTCCTGCCCCGGTTTATAAAGCTCATTTTTGAGTATGAAGGTGAAACCAAAGAGCGCACCCTGACGATTCCCGTGCCATCTAAGAGCGCATTAATTTTCTAGTATGGCATTGAGAGAAAATAAAAGTCGAAAGCCGGCGATCCACACAAACCCGAGCGAGGCACCCGAGCTGGATCCGCGCAAGCGTGGCAGTGTGCTGGTGGCGGTACTCGCCATTATATTACTGCTCACGTTTATGGTCACACGCTTCATGAACGAAGCTATGGACGACCTCGAATATCGCGCGATTTTCAACGAACCCGCGGATGTGCGCTCCTTTGCTTTCAGCATGCTGGAGGTCGCGATGGCCAACGTGCAGGAGGTCGCCCTGATCGACGACGGCAAGCTCTACGCCGCCGAACAAGGCTGGAGCGATCCACTTCAATATGCGGACATCCAAGTGCCCAACGGCTGGGAGGTTAGCATCGAAATTCGCGACGGGGGCGGCAAACTGCCGATTAATACCATCAGCGAAGCACTGCTCAATCGACTGCTGGAAGAGGAGCTGGAGTTCGACTTCGGCACAGCTCGTGAGCTCAGCAGCACGTTACTAGATTGGATCGACCCCGACGACTCGCGCCGCCTCAATGGCGCGGAATCAGACGACTATTTAGACCGCACCCCAGCCTACCGAGCCGCCAATGGCCCGCTGCAATCACTCGAAGAATTGCGTCTGCTCAACATTTGGGAAGATAAATTCTTCGATCCAGACGGCAATCCCAACGAGCGATTTAGCCGGCTATCCGATCTGGTCTCTGTGCTGAACTCCGGCGCCATCAACCTCAACGCGGCCCCCACGCCCGTGCTGGAGCTGCTCGCGCTCGAAGGCGGCTGGCAATCGGACTATCTGTTCGACGGCCTGCAAGCGCCTTATCTAAAACAGTCACCTGCTGCAGCAGATAACGAAACCAGCGGTGTTCAGGTCGGGTTATTGCGCATTACTGTGCGCCTACAGCGCGGCAATATACCGTTTATCGTCAGTGCCTTGGTTGAGCCGAACTTTAGCACGCAACAGGCCGGCAGGTCCAGAGCTGGGAGCGGGCCGGGCGCTGCCGCTGAGGACGCCCCGAAAATAGGCTCCGTCAAAGAACAGGAGGCGATTCAGTTCCCTTTTAAGATCTTACAACTCAGCGAATACACACAAGGAGGGCTAGAGACTCGATCTGCGCGTTATTCCGCTATGGACATTGGCAAAGAAAGCGCTTCTTTCTAAGCAACGCTCCACTACTTAACCGTGAAAGACAGCCCCCCGACATCGCCCCCTACTGAGACTGCCAAGGCAGAGCAGGTCCTCGTCCTGCCCGGTCACCTGTTTTTCATTGAAAGTATCGAAATCCCCGATGCGCTCGACGCCACCGAAATCGCCGACTTTGCCGAACTCAGCCTGGAGTCGATCGCGCCGTTTCCGATTGAGCAGCTCAACTGGGGCTACCTATACCACCAAGAGGCTGCATCGCTGCTGCTTTATGCCACCCATCGCGACCGTCTTAAAAATACTGGCTACAGCGACCTGCACGCCTATGCGTGGGTGCTACCTGACTTCGCCACGCTGGCTGGCGCCTGCTTCCCAGATGACACCCAGGTCGTCCTGCAAAACAGCGATTACCTGACACTGCTTAATTTCGACAAGGGCTCCCGCATACCAAAGGCGGTTCACTCAGCCCCATTAGCCGAGGGCGATACTGAAACTGCTCTCAAAGCACTGCAGGCCGCCGCACCGCAGCTCCCAGCGAGCGCACAAACGCTACAGATTCGCCCCGCGCCCATTGAGCTCAGCGAACAGGGCATCCCGACGTTTCAATACGAAGCAGCCGACACCTCAACCAAAGAGCTTGATTGCGGCGCATGGCAGGCACTCTCCCCGACCGAGAAGCAACTCTGGCAAGTGGATGTCCGCAGTTTGGATTTTAAAAGCAGCGAACGCAACGCACGCAGCACCAGCGCCCTGCTGGGCCGGATTACCGGCTGGGCCGCGTTTTTCGCACTGCTGCTGATTGGCGCGGAACTGCTGCTGCTCGCCAGTCAAGCGTGGCTCGGTACGCTCGACCGCCAAATCGAAAGTCAGCGCACCACCGTGCTGACCATTGAAGACAAGCAGACTCTGATGAATAAGCTGGAACAAGTCGCGCAAAACGAGCTGCGCCCGGTCGCCATCCTCGAGGCAGCCAACACGATTCGCGTGAATTTGAAGTTGGGCATCGAATACGACAGTACCGTGATCGACAGCGAAAACCGCATCACCATCGAAGGCAAGGCAAGCAGCATCAACGCGCTCAACCGCTACACCGAGAGCCTGCGCCAATCCGGTCAATTTGAGCTGGTCACCCAACCGGAATCCATCACCCGCGCAGGTAAGACGACCTTCACCATTACGCTAGCTTACATACATACCGAGCCTGACAGCGTCCCCGCGATGGACACACCGGCAGCCAACACCACCGAGGAGGACGAAATCTAATGCAACCACTCGTCTTACAAACGAAACGTCTGTTCCGGCGCATGACGGTGCGCGAGAAATTGCTCACGCTTTTGTTCATCTTGGTCATCCTCTTTCTGTGGACCGGCAACCTACTCGGACGGACTTCCGAATGGAACAATCATCGCAAACAAGCACAAGCCGACCTGCTCACTCAGCAGCAGTGGCTGGACCGCAGCGACGACTATACCATCGGACTGGCCCGCGCACTGGAGCGCGTGGACCCGGAAAAAACCTATGACGGACAGCGTCTCTCCGGTCGAATCGACACCATGCTGCGCCAAGTCTCGCTCTCCGCATCGGCCGACATTGATCCGGTCAAGACCCGCGAAGGTGAAATTTTCAACGATCACAATATCCGCGTCCGTCTCAATCGTATTTCCATTGCTCAGCTGATTCGGCTCAACAAGCTACTTAGCCAGGAAACCCCGTATATCAACCTTCAGAGTGTCCGTATTAGCAAGAACCGACGCAAGCCCGAGGAACTCGACGCCCGCTACCAAATCAACTCATTCGATCTGAAAAATCAGTAACTCGAGGCCGCCGCACCGCACTTTTTTGATAATGAAACCCATTTCCTACAGTCTCTTCTTCCTTTTTGGCCTCGCCCTTTCGATGGTGTCCACAGTCACCGCTCAGAACGTGCCCACTCGCGTCGCGAGGCCATTGACACCGGTCGAACCACAGGTCGACCAGCCAGAGGAAATGGTTGGGGTACTTATGCTTAGAGATGAGTCTGCCCCACAAGTGCTCAACTTGCTTGAAAAGATGACCGGTAAAATCATCCTACGCCGTCAGGATATTACCGCGGTCAAAATCAATTTTAACTCTCAAGACGAGCTCTCAAAAGCCGACGCCGTGCTCGCACTGGAAAGCTTGCTAACCCTCAACGGCATTATGCTCACCGATATGGGTGGCCGCTTCATGAAAGCCGTACCCGCGACCAACGTAAACAGCCATGTGCCGGTCATGCTGGATGGCAGCACGCTCGGCCGCACGCCCAGCCAGAAAATCTACGCCAAGCTGTTTAAATTTGAATACCTGCAGGCTGAACAAGCCAACGGCACCACCATCACACCGCTGCTGTCGCAGAATGCCAGTTCAGTAGTATTTCCTAAATCGAATGCACTGCTGATCACCGATGCACTGATCAATTTACAACGCATTGAAAAAATCGTGCAACAAATGGATAAGCCGCAAACCATTCGCGAGGAGATCCAGTTCATTAAACTCAACTACATTCAGGCCAGCGAGATGCAGCAGCGTATTGATAACCTGGTGCAAGGACCGCTGAAGCACTACCTAGAAGGCAATACCAGTGTCACCGCCGACGAACGCACCAATCAACTCATCCTAATTACACACCCCGGAAATCTCGAAGTCATACAGCGTGTGATTGACAGTATGGACGTCGATGCCGCGCCTCTGACTGCCAGTGAAGTCTTTCCTCTACGCCAAGCTAAGGCCGAGGAAGTCGTGCCGATCATCGAAGGCATCATTTCTGGCCAAAAGGAAGGCCGCGAGGAGGACGCCAAAGTCGCACGCGAAAACACACAGAATACAGCCAATCCGAATAAAAATCAGGTCGCCAACGCACCCACCGCTGCCCCGACACCGCAAGCCACCACAACAAGCAGCCCGAGCAATAGCTCACTACAATTTTCCAGCTTCGTCGGCCTATCCGCCGACGAACGCACCAACGCCATCGTCGCATATGGCACGCATCAAGACCTGAAGACCCTCAAGGAATTGATCGAGAAAATTGATATTCCCCTGCCGCAAGTGTTGATCGAGGCGGTAATCACCGAGGTGACCCTCAAAGAAGACCAAGCCAGTGGCATCAGCAGCTTTGGCTTTGATTATACTGGAGTAGGCAATATATTTTCCAACGCATCCATCACAACCGCCGGAGGTACAGGAATTTCATCCGGAACTGTCGACCTCAATAACCCAGATGAATTTAGCCTCACGGCCTTAGTCACTGCCAGCGATACCGACAGCAATGCACGCATCCTTTCGACACCGCGGATTATGGTCAGCCACAATGAAGAAGGTATTATCAACGTCAGTGAATCGCGCCCCATCATTACTTCGTCTACATCATACAGCAACAGTGAAGGCAATGTACGCAGCAACGTCGAGTATCGCGACATTGGCATTAAATTGACCGTCACCCCATTAATCGGCGCAGATGGCACCGTCCAAATGAAGATCGAGCAAACGATTGAAAATGTGGTGGGAACGATACAAGTAGATGAAAATGATCAGCCAATCATCGGCATTAGAGAAGCCACCTCAACCGTCAGCGTCCAAGACAATCAAGTAATCGTCCTCGGCGGTCTACAGCAAAACAGCGTGACGGATGGCAACTCTTACGTCCCGATCTTACGTCGAATTCCGATTATCGGCGAACTGCTAGGTACGGACTCGACTGAGTATGATCGCACAGAACTGATTATTTTCCTACGGCCCAAAGTCTTACAAAACCCTGCGATTGCCCAAAGCCTTTCAGACGAATATATCGACCAAGCCGAAGAAAAAGACGCGATTCAGCACTACCTAAAGCATAACACCAGTGATGATCTCTACATGGAAGGCAGCAAATTTGAAAAAGAGCACCTAGAGATCGAAAGCACCAGTGATGTTCTCGAGATGGAAGACAGCACATTTGAAAAAGAAGAACCCCAAGCGACCACGCAACCAGCTACGCGAAACTCGCGCTCGCTTCGACGCACACGCTAACGTACACGACCTATGATGTTCAAACAGAACACGACTGCTTTTTCAGGCCGATCGAGAGCAGGCCTCGGCGATCGTCTACTACTTTTGTTCAGCTTACTCTCCAGCACTGCGCTCTGCAGTGCTGCTTCCAACCTGGAAAGCAATAGTCCCTTCCTGCCGCACGGTTACAGCAAAGCTAAACCAACGCCGCCTCCTAAACCAGCCCCCCAGCCGATGATCAATGGCCCGCTCGCCAAAGAACTCGAATTCCGCGGAGTGGTTCAGCTACAGGGCACATACCAGTTCAGCCTCTTCAGTAAAAAAGACAATCGCGGCTACTGGATCGCTGAAAACACAAGTGAAGAAGGCATCAACGTTGGTAACTTTGACCGCGAGGCGATGCATATCACGGTCACGCGCAACGGACGCAGCGAGCAACTCACCCTACTGAGTGCAACCGACAAGCCGCTGCCGGTAGTGCGTACCAGGCCCACCACAGCCAAGGCGCCGAAAACCCCAAACATACCGGGCCTCAAATCCTCG
>Ga0115569_10002587_pt1 | contig 13667 bp, 10 predicted proteins | sample COGITO_mtgs_1205_2_FD_87295 | JGI IMG/M metagenome (GOLD analysis project Ga0115569, IMG submission 87295) | Pelagic marine microbial communities from North Sea - COGITO_mtgs_120503 | ecosystem: Environmental > Aquatic > Marine > Epipelagic | place: Germany:Helgoland, sampling site Kabeltonne...
ATATACCCACCCGGCACCACAATATTTTTAAGTTGGAAAATATTGAAACCATTATGCTGCACGATGCGTGATTCGAACACGCGGATTGATACAATACCAGGTTGACCAGATTCTTTTAGAATCGCTTAAGTCCACCTCCTTAGACCGCTCGGACAACCGTGCTGTAAACAGTTTAAAGACATATTTAGGTCTGTAGCCCCTTATGTGACTCGAACACATTACCTTACGCTAAAAAGGACCAATATACACGGTCTTACTAAGCGTATGCTCTAACCAGATGAGCTAAAGGGGCTGACAGGAATCTCCCAATAACTATATAAGCTCCCTATGCGAATTGAACGCATGACCACTACCTCACAAGAATGATTACCACTTTACAAGGGTAGCGCTCTACCACTGAGCTAAAGGAGCATATTAACAATATTTACATTATACACATTATTCACCCTACCCCCACAAACAATATAGTGAATGTATCTTTATATTGTTTATATTATTATAGTTTTTCTTTATCAATAGTTACTTCTTTGAGAACGTTCTTCATCACTTTATCTTCAAACAATTCAGTTTCTTCCCGACCGCACCCACCAAGCGATGATTCTGAATATTTAAAGAACTTTTCATAGTTTTCTGTTCCCATGACACCCACATCCGGTGTTGAATCATACCATACAGGGCGCATTCGTTCATTTTTATACGCTACTCCTTTAACTGCTTTACGTAACTTGGTTTTATTGTCGTCCTTTTCCCATTTGCCTTCATCTTTAATATAAACAGTTTCCCTTTTCAAATCCGTACAATGAAGTGGTCGGTCGTGTATTTCCATATCATTTATACGCTCTACAATTATATTAGAAATACCATCTATAAAACCACGTTCTCCTGTTTCTATGAAATCTTGTACTGATATATTGATGGATTTGACAAAGTCCTTTAATGTCATTGCATTCTTACATTTTTCATTCAAAAATACATTAAGATTGAATTTATTATTGCTATTTACTGTATTATTGTTATTATTTCCCATATTTCCCGCCATTTCCATCATCTTGTGGTTCTGTTCGATTAATAGTTGTTTGAACTCGTTATTTTGTTTTACCAACTCAAATATTGTATTGGATAACACCTTTACATCTGTATCTGGATTAGCATCATTTACAGGTTCTTCCACTTGTATATCGTCAGTCACATCATTATATTCGACGTGTTTACATTTCTTCTTATGTCTATAAAAACTCGAAGAATGCTTATATTGTTTTCCACAGTTACATAATAGCGAATTGAGTGTAGCATTTGGGTAGCATTCAGTAGCATTATGTTTATTGCTATTTAAATGCTTATCAAAATCACTTTTCTTACCACATATGTAGTTACATTTTTCGCAATTGAATTTACGAATTATTTTAGTTGGTATAGTATGTAGCATTTTTCTCTATATATGCTATATACAAATTCCCCTAAATCATTTATATGACAATATACTTATTTTTTTATGGTAACAAAAAAATTAGAAAAAATCATAAATAACAGCATATCAGTCTAAATCGTATTTTTACAAAAAGGCGTTTTAAATTCTCCATCGCGGATTTTCATTTTGGACATTTATTTTATGTCCAATTTCAAAATCTTCAACCAATTCTTTTTCAACATTTTGTAAATATTCAACATAAAACTATGTAATTTGATAGGTAATATAGTGATTTAGTAATCTAATGAATGATATATACGATGGACCCTAAAATTCAAGACATCCTAAACCGCGAAATCAAGAGACAAGATACAACTATTGAGCTAATCGCAAGTGAAAACTTCACAAGCGACGCAATAATGAATTTAAGTGGTTCTGAATTTACTAATAAATATTCCGAAGGATACCCCGGTAAAAGATACTATAATGGATGCGAACATACAGATGAAATCGAGCAATTAGCAATTGATAAACTGAAAGAGTTATTTGGTGCTGAATTTGCCAACGTTCAACCCCACTCAGGAGCTAACGCAAATACTGCGGTATATCAAGCATTAATGAAGCCAGGTGACAAGCTATTTGGAATGGATTTAGCATCCGGAGGACATTTAAGTCACGGTAGTTCTCCAAATATTTCAGGAAAAGTATATGAAGCACATTGTTATGGTGTTGATGAAAATGGTCTTTTAGATTATAAATCAATTCGCGAAGAAGCGATCAAGATTCAACCTAAGGTCATTGTAGCCGGAGCTAGTGCGTATCCAAGAGTGATTGATTGGACTATATTCAGAAAGATTGCGGATGAAGTTGGTGCGTATTTATTGGTTGATATGGCCCATTATGCGGGATTAATCGCAGGAGGAGTATATCCAAATCCATTACCATACGCAGATGTAGTAACCAGCACAACCCATAAAACTCTCAGAGGCCCAAGAGGTGGAGTTATTCTTTGGAATGATAAAAAATTCACTCGAAAAATTAATAGTGCCATTTTTCCGGGAACTCAAGGTGGTCCATTGATGCATATTATTGCCGCCAAAGCACAGTGTTTTATTGAAGCATTAGATCCCAATTTTACAGAATACGCAAAACAAATAGTTCTTAATTCTAAAGCGATGGTAGATGTATTTATACAGCACGGGTTTAAAGTTCAAACGAATGGTAGCGATAGTCATATCATTTTAATGGATTTAAGTTCATCAGTATATAGTGGTAGAGAAGCGGCAGATTTACTTGAAAAACACGGGATTACTGTTAATAAAAACGGAATTCCAAATGACCCAAGGTCTTTTATAGAAACTTCGGGTATTAGAATTGGTACTTCCGCAGAAACAACCAGAGGACATAAAGAAGATTGGTTTAAAAAATTAGCTGAAAAAATAGTTGAAATTTTGAAGTAAATAATAATTTACTATTTCAATGAAACGAATTAAAAGGTGTAAGTTATATATTCCAAGGTATAATGGATTTTATTGTATCATTTTTTTGTAAGAAAGACGAGCCCATAAAAGATAACTCGGATGAAGAAGCTAAGTTAGTAAATAATCCAAATCCTATTGGAGAAGTCGTAACCCAAAAAGAAGACACTGAACCCGCTATCACAGAACACGTTGAGAATATTGTAAACAATGATGATAAGAAAGATGAAGTAGATGCTGTGACAAATTATGATGAGGTTGAGGATGCGTTAATGAAAGCCGAGGAGACACGCGATGAGGATACACTAATTCAGATTGTTGAGGATATGTTAATGAAAGACGATAAGCCTGAAGAAGAGATTGATGAGGTTGAAGGCGCGTTAATAAAAGCCGAGGAGACGGGTGACGAGGATACACTAATCCAGATTGTTGAGGATATGTTAATGAAAGACGAGGAGACTGAAGAGGAGATTGAGGTTGATGAAGATGATGAGGGGTCAATCTAATATGTTTTCTTATTCATATTTTTGTAAATTTGGGTGATACGCGAATGAACGTCTAAGTGCGTATAACGGTAATGATTCGACTTCTTACGCTCATTATGTAATTGGTTCTGATGGTTTACACCAGAAATATATGGCGATAGGTGTGTACGTGTATAACCGATTATGCGTGGATAATAGCGAAACTGTTGCGGTGTATGAATCATACTTATACCCAACAACGTATTTTATTTTTTATATTTTTACTCTAAGTTTACATATTTAGAAAAATATGTAAACACTTATTATGATGAATTTTAATATTATTACTTCCATTTGTCGTAATGGAGGGATTGGATATAAAGGATATACCAAGTGGTCTAACTCACAGACATATACAAACCTATTTTCAAGATTAACTCGTGGTAATGGAAATAATGCGATATTGATGGGTCTGAACACATACGATAATTTAATGGTGTCATATTGCAAACCCCTAAGTGGACGGTCAAATTTGATATTAAGTAAAGAAAATTACAAAGATATGTATTCACCGTATGGAAATGTAGATTTTTTCCCTAGTGTTGATTCAGTTGTATCACATTGTATGAAAAGTAAATATGATGATGTTTGGATTATAGGAGGTGAAAAAATATTTTCTAGTTTTTTAAATCAATCAAAAATTCCAATAAAAAATATTTATTTTAATTATATTAATAAAGATTATAAATGTGATGCGTATATCCCTTTGCGTTTCGACGAAAGGGATCAATTTGAAATAGTAGATAACCAGATATTGAATAACACAGAACAATTCATTGTAAAGGTGGATTACAATCGATGTCCGGTCTAATCGCTCACAAATAGAGAGCACATATTATCTGCTTCTGTGTTTACTAGTGGTTTTTGAAATAATCTGGTTATCATTTCATCATCTCTGAAACGAATAGTATAATCTTGTTGAATATGATTTCTACCAATTCGTCCCATAGCCTGTAGTGTCTTTTGTGGTGTCATTTTGGTAAGGTCCTTACCAATAAACCCGTGACAGAACTGATAATTTGTTCCATAGATATAATCACTAGATGCGATGATTATAAATAACTTCTGTTCTTCAGCGAGTCGTTTCATAATTTCCATATAATGTTTATTAGGGTCTTCAATAAACATACCAATACCCAACAATAGTAATACTTTAAGATGATTACTAATGTTTAACATCATAATTTCTTTGGATGTAACGTCATCAATGTTAGATACAAACGCATTTTCGTGGATTTCTCCATCGGGAGACCATATATTCTGATGCGGGCGGGTATTGGGGACATACATCGCATCTAATGAAACAAGCTTAATTTCTTTTCTTAATTTTGTAATTTGACGGTCAAATTCTTGAGATTCCTTACACAATCGCCCACTTTCTCTGACCGTCTTTGATTCATCATAATTGCTATTTTTAGTTTCTTTTGATAATATTTCTCCTTCCAAAAACTCGATTTTCTTAATCAACTCGGCATTCTTTGTAATTCTAGATAGAATCGTCTCAAATACAGACGCTTGTATATTTGTTTGTTGAATATAAAACTTACCTATTTTATCTACATCATCTGCTAGGAAAATAGTAGGTCCATCTGTTAAGGTGTATGCGTCAGCTGTAGTAATAGACACACCGGTAGAACCCGGTTTAGATTGCGCTCTAGATGACGATGTTGGAATAGACACACTCGCGGTTCTAGACAATTTATTACCTGGTCTGGACGCACTTTCCATACTTGTAGATTTGAATATAGTGCTTGACTTAGAAGTTTCAAATTTCATAGTTCGCACACTTTGGAGGTATTTATACAACTTGTTCCAATCATCTTCATCAATTTGAAATAATAAATCAAGGTAATATTCCTTTAGTTTATTCATCGTAATATTGGTAACATTTCCTGTGAAATAGGTATCAATTGTATACTCAGTATCAACTAAATCTTGCGAATTAACATATTCAATAAATTTGATAATTTCACGTAAATCGAAATATCTGAGAAGGGTCTTGTTCGATTCGCAATAACGAGCACATTTAATCATATCCGAATAATCTTCGTATAGATAATGAGGTAGGGCACAATACCCAGCCTTGTCTAGGATAGAAATCGACTTACGACAATCATAGCTAGTAATTGTATGTATTTCTGCGTTGTCAAAGTTTGATTTAAAATCGTGAAACACCGGCAATAACTCATCCTGGGTTGGCAATGTAGCACACGACAAAACTAATGTGGGAATTTTGTTATTAACCCAATTAGAATGAATGGTAGAATGCAAATCGTGTTCTTGATAATCCATAGTAATCGTTGGCTCATCCCAGTAAGTAATGATATTTTCAGCTTCATTAAACGCTAACATATAATGCATCGCAGTAAGATATGATTGGACGTCGCATATCATAATTTCAACATTTGTTCCTACACTATTGTCTACTTTGCCAATTCCACCTGAACGCTTGTTGCGAGTGTAATCTACCGCTGAGAAATAATGTAATCTTATGTCTGACGCAGTATCACAACCAAACGCAAAAGCTACCTTCTTTTCCATTGTAATCGCCGATTTTGCTAACGCAAGACCAATATGACGGGCGACACATACAAATATAATTCTGTAATTTTCAGAAAGACCAATCGGAGTTAGCGTCTTACCTGTTCCTGTAGGAGCAGTATATAAAATCAACTTGGGAATAAACTCATTAGGTTGAGGTCTACAGATGTTATAGATTTGCTTCTGATGTAAGAATAGCGTTTTATCTTCATATTTTAAAAGGTTGGGATTCTTTTCAATAAATTCATACGCATTGGTAATAATTTCACTTGTCTTAGTAAATGAATTTACGTGATTAACAATCTGGTCCATTACATCAATCACGTGAGTATTTAACCCTGGAATAGTAGCCTTTCTCAATTGTAATAGGGTATACAGATAGAATGAATATTTCTGCTTACGCTTATATACGTTTCTTAGTAAGTTGTATATCATATCAAGTAATACGTATTCAAATATTTGCTTTTTATTCTCATTTATTTTTAATTCTAGATTCTCAATACGTAATTTGTCAATACTTTTCAATGATTTCAACTTTCCACCAGCACCGGGAAAGGTAAGATTCGCTAATTCTGCGCTATTCCCCCCGTATTTTTTTATAATTTCTTTCAGTTGGGCTTCAAAATATTTCTGAAACAATAACAATTCGGTTCCTTGATTCTGTTCGATTTTCACGAACGAGAACAAGGACTGTTGAGAATTGGTATGTATATTAACATCGTGATACCCGTTTTTTATCATTTGTAAAATGTCCTTTTCCTGGGAAGAAACCGGAATTTCAATGGATTCCCATTCAGATTTTACTAGTTTGCGTTGAGTTAGATCCATATTTTAATTGGTCTTGTTATAAGTTAAATATGATTATGTAATAGTTTTTTAATCAATTTTCTGTAAAAAATATAGAAATATGAATGCACACATACTAAAATGTTTAATGGATTTTTCCAAAAAACTCATAAAAAAATATCATTCGAAGACATGCAGCATATTATAGCTAACCCAAAAGAGTATATTATTCTAAATACATTACTATCAAACGAGCAACATTGCTTGATTAAAAATACAATTTCTTATCAAACTGAAGAAAAGACCATAAATGAATATTTAAATCAATATGACTTTACACCTAAGTTTATTATATACGGGAGAAACACCAATGATGAAACTGTAGAAACGAAGTCAAATCAATTGTCAGGGTTAGGGTTTCAAGATGTGTATTTATATATGGGTGGTATGTTTGAATGGTTATTATTACAAGATATATATGGCATTGATGAATTCCCAACAACCAATAAATTCTTGGATATATTATATTATAAACCTAACGCAATTTTGTGATTATGCGGTTTCTTTTGGCTGTGCGTCTGAATCTGTCAATTCTATAACTCTGTCTTCTTGTTTTATCTTATCGGGGTCAGCATAATTATACTGGACCTTGTCTTTCAAGTAAGCAGAGTAAAAGATATTTGTTTTAGTATTGGCTAATCCATAAACGTCAGATAACTTGCCGACTAAAAATAATAAATTAGTTACAAACACGGTGGTTGTCTTACTATCATAATAGTTATCATATATAGTAAAACCACTATAAATAGAATTTGCTAGGTAGAAAAACGCTGCGATGTAGCACGACATTTGGTAAGACCCATCCAAGTTCAATATAACCTTTCTTTTCTTTTCAGGCAAAAGCAATAATGCCTCGCCTACTGCGTCATTATCTGATGGGAACTCCTTATTTACGTCTAAATAAGAAATCATTTTATTTTCGCGACGAAGTTCAATTACATACATCACGAAAAACGCAAAAAACGTAGCAATATTTACAGATATATTACCGACGTGCATGGTGTCTGTTTTTGTTGTCATCTGAGAAAAACTACATAAATCATCGCCACATTTTTGGGGAACAAAAAACAAGAGTAATGTACCCATAAACACACGATACATTTCCAATGTAAATGCTACATAGGAACCAGTTTTTTGTTTAAAATCTTGGTCGCCCATTGTTTTTTGAATCTCTTTCAATTCACTGACAAAAGATTGCCATTTAGATTTAGTAGGTTGTTCGGTAGATTTTATCGATACGCTAATCTCTTCGTTTTCGGTTGTGGGAACTGCCTCCATAACTGTATATAATATTGACATATTTTTATCTGTGGATAAAAAATTGAAATTGGTAGAGTAACGTATCTATGGTAAAAATAATAGTTTGGTTATTTATAATCAGTTATCTAAAATGTGTCAACCTGTCATTATTTCGATTGAGGGAAACATTGGAGCCGGAAAAACAACTATAGTTCAAGAGCTACATAAGCGTTTTCAAAATAAAAAAAACATCATTTTTGTAAAAGAGCCTGTAGATATTTGGGAAACTATTACGGACAATGACGGAGAGACCATTTTACAAAAATTTTACGCAGAACCTTCTAAATACGCATTTCAATTTCAAGTTATGGCATTAACAACACGTTTAACCTTGATACGTGATACTATTCGCGCTAATCCAGATTGTGATATGCTAATATGCGAACGTTCAATTGATGCAGATAAGGAAATATTCGCAAAAATGTTACACGACGATGGATTAATTAGTGACTTGGACTATAAAATTTACTGTTTAATGGCAAACGAACACGCGAAAGATTTCAATGTAGCCGGACATATTTATATAAATGCTGACGCTGATGTTTGCTTTAAACGAATTCACAAGCGGTCAAGAGATGGAGAAGCTGGTATAGAATTATCATATCTTGAAAAATGCAAGAAATACCACGACGAATGGCTTGGAAAATATGAAAGTTGGGATTGTAATAACAATACTACAGACTCAACCAAAGCGCTCAACCTATTAACAAATGAAGACGCATCATACATAGATAATGATACTAATGACCCTGGTATTAAGTGGATTTCACAAATAGAACAGTTTATTCAAAATATTATTATTCAAAATGAACTGGTCGCACCCCCCACACCAAATTCTTCACCATCTTCTATCTAAAAATATACATTCTAATCAATTAAATTTTACAATTATCTTCACATTCTCTTTTTTTATTGTTTTACACGCTGAAACAGAAAGTTCTTCGCGGCGTTTTCGTGTTTTTGAATTGGTATTTTCAGGTTTCTCCTTAGATATTATATTATCATCTAATGTGGCACGTTTTTTTGTAGTGGCATTACGCTTATTCATGTCATTTTCAATCATTTCATAATGAGTTTTAATATAATCTACTATTTTGTTTTCAATCGCCCATTTGAAAAAGTTCAATTGCCCTATTGTTGTTTCCATAACCTGATTTTCACTATAAGGAATGGAAATTCTATCCCAACGACAAAAAGGGTCAAATCGTTTTTTTGAATAGGCTTTTAATTTCAATTTATAGTCATTATATACTTTAAATCTCGAATTTGATGTATTTTCTCCGATGGTTTGTGATAATTCATATACAGTGTAATATTTCTTGGCAAAATTAGTTACAAACCAATCTACAATACGGAGAGAAATCTCTGATTCACCATTAATAATCTTCATCATATTTTCCAAATTACCGTGTTTATTGTAGAAATCCATCAAATTACTCATTAATAATGTATTTTGTGTGTTCAATGCGTTTGAGCGATACATATTTAGTATTTTATTATTATTGGATTATTGTATTTATACGTTTTATGTGTATATATATATTTTAGTATAGTAATGGAACCAATCACATTATTCTCAATATACGCATCAGGGATTGTTATAGGAAGTGTTGGTATTGGATATTATGTAAATACATTGTCAAAACGTTATTATCACCAATTAGAACAATATCTAGACGATAATTTTGTATTGCATTTTTGACTATACATTTATTGAACAATTCAATAAATGTAATTTATCTCGTTTTTATGCCTTGTATAAGTAAGGTATTATAATCGTGTAATAATTTTTGTTTAATGGGAATATCATACTCATTGCTATTTGTTATATATAATAATATATTATCAGGGTTTAGTGTCTCACAACATAAATTATTTACCATCATTGTATCGTGCTTCTCCATTAATACATTATATAATTTTTCTTGAATAAAAGGGATTGAATACACATTTTCACATATTTTGGCTACCTCAGAGGCTTTCATAAGCATACTTTTATACAACACACAATGGTCTGGAGACATCTCGGTTTTCATTGAAGGAATATTATTTCCAAGAGAGTCCTTTTCAAAACAAATTAAATATTTAAATATTGGCGCTGTTTCGGTTATATCAACAATACGTTTTCCGTCAATTGTATTGACATCTTTAATCAGCATTTCTATATTTATATCACCTTGGTCGGTTGTCACTTGGGTTCCAGCAGGGAAGCATATTGGAGTCGGTAATAACTGTGGATCGGTTGGCCCTGAAAAACTACCAATCTGATACCCAAAACCATTATATGTACTAGTCTCACCTTCATTCATAACCTTAGTAACCGGTGAGCTACTGTTTACGTAATCTTCATATATATTGTACTGAGTCTCATTCAGTTTTTCAACTTTTATTTTTTTTCCGGGAGATATTTCTAATACAGCAAAGTCACCAATTTTATCCATATATGTGTAAATACCCTCATCTTCAGATAAACTAGATAAGTCCACCGGGACTTCCGTGTTTTCAGCTTTTGTGATGACTAACTCAGCTTTCACAATAACTGATGATTCTCCTAACAAATCTTCTTTACTCATTTTCACTTTCTTATCAGATACTTTCCTTAAATTCTTAGTAAAAAACTCCTTCATAAATACTTTTCTTTTTGATATTCTTTCCTTTGCTGTTCCAGATGATAATATAGTTTTGTCACTAAATGTTGGGATACTAACAGTATCAGACTCAGTAACTTCTATAGTTGGCACCGATGTTGTTAATGTTTCGAGATCAACACTACCAATAGGTTCGACTACAATAACTGTTCTAATTATTTCGATCGCATTGCTTTCGTTTGAATTAGATACATTATATCGGACTGCGTATGATCCTTGTGACGAAGTATCTACATTGCTCGTTATTACTATATTATTAGTTATATCTCCATCAATGCTATCAACCGCAGTAGCATTTAGTTCAGTATAGGTATCGCCTATTTCGAGACTTACCAAAGATGGACCGTTTAATGTTATTATTGGTGCTTGAACCACATTAACTGTTCGAACTACTTCTATCGCGGCGTTACCGTCCGGGTCAGATACATTATATTTTATTTCATATGTTCCAGCGATCGTTGTATTCACAGTTCCTATTATAACAATATCATCTGTTACATTTCCGTGTCTTTCATCATAAGCAGTAGCACCATATTCAGTATATGTTTCATTTAAGTTTAGGTCTATTGGATTTTCATCTCTTAACTTTATTACAGGTGGCGTCACATCTACCTCCAAAACGGTTATTGTTCGAACTACTTCAGTAGCATTGTTTCCAGCTGCGTCAGACACATTATATTTAACTTCATATATTCCAGGGGTATTTGGGTCTACACTTCCGGTTGTAACAATGCTACCGGTTAAATCACCATCAACGTTATCGCTCGCTGTCGGGATAGCATCGGTATAACTGTCACCAGCTGTAATGGTTAATGTGGCAGAGTCATTTAATGTAATTACTGGTGGCGTCACATCTAAACCTGTTACTGTTACTGTTATTGTTCGAACTACTTCAGTAGCATTATTTCCAGCCGCATCAGACACATTATATTTAACTTCATATGTTCCAGGGGTATTTGGGTCTACACTTCCGGTTGTAACAATGCTACTGGTTAAATCACCATCAACGTTATCGCTCGCTGTCGGGATAGCATCGGTATAACTGTCACCAGCTGTAATGGTTAATGTGGCAGAGTCATTTAATGTAATTACAGGAGCTTCTGTATCTGGTTGAGCGATTGAATAAACCTTTACATGACCTGAATCAGTTCCATTTTCATCGTTATATTGTCCACCGACCGCAAGAATTGCTCCATTACTTGATAATTCTATTCTGTAACCGAAATAGTCTTTATCGACGTCTCCGATAATATCTTGACCTAATTGATTCCAAGTATTATTGGGACTATCATATTGATAAACCCTTGCACGCCCTGCTTGAGTACCAGTAATTCTATTATACCCGGGCACACCAACCGCAAGAATAGATCCGTCATTTGATAATGACACATCCGCACCAGCAGTATCGTTTTCCACGTCCCCATCAATATCTTGACCTAATCGAGTCCACCCAACGGGACCAAATGATGCGCTATTTTGGTCGGTAACCGCAACAGTTTTATTACTATCTCGTTGATAAACTCTCACATTACCTGTTGCGTTAATTCCATTTGCATCGTTATATGGTGCTCCAATAGCTATAATTGAGCCGTCACCGGATAATGATACCCCCCTACCAGCTTGGTCTCCTTCCGCTTCTCCATCAATATCCCCACCTACTTGATTCCAAGTATTATTAGTATATTGATAAACCCTTACATGCCCGGATTGATTACCATTCCCGTCATTATTGTTGGCTCCAATCGCAACAATGGTTCCATTACTTGACAATGACACGTTAATGCCACTAAAGTCGACAGCAAGTTCACCGTCAATATCTTGACCTAATCTGGTCCACCCGACAGGGCCAAATGATGAATTATTTTGGTCGGTAATAGCGCTAGTTTTATTACTATCGCGTTGATAAACTCTTACATGCCCCGATAGATTACCATTCCCGTCATTACTATGTGCACCAATAGCAACAATTGTGCCATCGCTTGATATTGCCACACTATAACCACTATAGTCACTATCTGCTTCCCCGTCAATATCACCACCTAATTTGGACCAAGTATTGTTAGTATATTGATAAACCCTTGTATTCCCCCTTCTACTTCCTCCATCTCCAGAGTTGTGGCTTCCTCCAATAGCAACAATTGTGCCATCACTTGATAATGCTAGACCATTAACAAAAGTGCTTCTGTCATCAGCAGCCTCCCCATCAATATCTTGACCTAACCTGGTCCACCCAACCGGACCAAATGATGCGCTATTTTGGTCGGTAACCGCAACGGTTTTGTTAGTATCTCGTTGATAAATCCTTACGTGTCCGCTATCAGCACCATTTCCATCGTTATATGGTGCTCCAATAGCTACAATTGAGCCATCACTTGATATTGCCACAGCCGTCCCGGATTGGTCTCCTTCCGCTTCCCCGATAATATCACCTCCAAGTTGAGCCCATTCAGTTCCAATCGTAGTTGTCTCTTCTTCCGCACCTTCTACAGTAATACTTCTAGTTTGAATGGGTATTCTTCCAATACCTAATTGAATAGAATCTTGAACGTATAACTTGGAATTGAATGAAACATCATCAGATACACTTAATTTTCCATTTAATGAGATATCTTCAGTAACAATTGATGTATATTCATTAATGGTTGTATTAATAATAGTTATATCATTTTGATTAGTAACTGTTAAGTCACCGGTTATGTTTACTGAACCACTAATGTCAACAATACCATTCATAGAAACATCATTAAACAGAGAATCACCAGTAACAGAAAAGTTAGCATTTAAAGTAAAATCTTCATTATCCGATATTAACCCGGTTGGTCCTTGTGCTCCGGTAGGTCCTGTTAGACCATCTGATCCGGTTGGTCCATCAGCACCCGCGGGTCCATCTGATCCGGTTGGTCCATCAGCACCAGCGGGTCCA
>Ga0115569_10002609_pt1 | contig 13622 bp, 10 predicted proteins | sample COGITO_mtgs_1205_2_FD_87295 | JGI IMG/M metagenome (GOLD analysis project Ga0115569, IMG submission 87295) | Pelagic marine microbial communities from North Sea - COGITO_mtgs_120503 | ecosystem: Environmental > Aquatic > Marine > Epipelagic | place: Germany:Helgoland, sampling site Kabeltonne...
GCATGGCAACGAAGCTGATCAAGGGTTTTTTGAAGATGCGTCAATTCATGGTAATGCGTTGCGAAAAGCTTTCGACAAGCGCTGGCATCATGCAGATATTCAAGCGTCGACCAGGCTATAGCCAAACCGTCATAAGTGGCCGTGCCACGACCAATTTCATCAAGAATAACCAAAGAGCGATTGGTGGCCCGATTCAAAATCGCCGCCGTTTCAACCATCTCAACCATGAAGGTCGAGCGGCCGCGTGCCAAATCATCGGCCGCGCCAACACGGCTGAACAAACGATCAACAAGACCAATTACCGCCTTTTCGGCAGGGACGTAAAGCCCCGCCTGCGCCATGATGGCAATATGCGCATTCTGTCGCAAAAACGTTGATTTTCCGGCCATGTTAGGGCCGGTCAAAAGCCATAATCGTCCATCATCCAGATTACAATCATTGGCGATAAAGGGGGTTTGCGAATCAAGCATCGGCTCGATCACCGGATGACGACCCTTGGTAATGTTAAATACCGGTTCGGCAACCATTTGTGGACGGCAATAATGGCTCGCTGTCGCTAGCTGGGCTGCAGCTGTCGCAACATCAATTTCGGCAAGCGCACGCGCCGCATCGCCAAGATCAGGCGCCGCTTGCATAACCAATGACCGCAAGCGGTCAAATATATCCAATTCAAGCACCAGCGCACGATCAGCAGCGCTGGCCATATCGCGTTCCATTTGCGCCAGCTCGGTCGTGGTAAATCGCACTGCCTGCGCCGTGGTCTGTCGATGGATAAAGGTTTCATGATCCATCAATTTACCAGCATGGTTGCTTCGTACGTCAATATGATAGCCAAGAACATTGTTATGTTTGATCTTCAGCGAGGCGATGCCCGTTTCATCAGCATAGCGGCTTTGCAACGCGACAATTAACCGGCGGCTTTCATCACGCAGACCGCGCAAATCATCAAGGGCAAGATCATAGCCTTGTCGGATAAAGCCACCATCGCGCGCCAAAAGTGGTAATTCATCTCCCAAGGCAGGCGCCAATTCATCGCATAAACCGCGCGGACGTAACATCATATCAAGGCAATCTGGCAAGCCATCAGGCAAAGCAAGTCCACCAATGCCTTTTGCTGCAACCGCCTTTATCTGCGAGGCGATGTCGCCAGCGCTATCAAGACCATTGGCAATATTTGCCAAATCGCGCGGGCCACCATGACCAAGCGATAGGCGCGATACAGCGCGTTCAATATCGGGCTGAATCCGAAGCTGGGATCGTACCTTATCACCGCAAGCAGTCTCGGCCAGAAACCAGCTAACCAGATCAAGCCGTGACTCAATCGCCGAAACATCAAATAGAGGCGCGGCAAGCCGTTCGCCAAGAAGCCGACCACCTGCCGCGGTCAAGGTACGATCAACCGCATGAAGTAAGCTGCCCCGCCGTTCGCCGGTCAAAGTGCGCGATAATTCCAAAGACCGCCTTGTTGCCGGATCAATTTCCATAAAGCCAGCATCACTGACCACCGTCAGTGGCAAAAGCCGCGGCATATTGCCAACTTGCGTTGCCTCTAGATAGCCAAGAAGCGCACCGCCGGCTGACAGCATTGCGCGGCTGAAATGACCCATGCCATCCAGACTTGCAACCTGATAGAAGCGTTCAAGTGCCTGTCTGGCGCGAGTCGAGTCGAATAGCGATGCAGCCTGTTCGGTTGCACAGATTTGGCTGGCATGAAACCAGTCGGGAAGATCGAATCCCTGCGGATGGATCAATTCAGCTGGATCAAGACGCGCAAGCAAGGTTTCAAGACCATCATCAGCCATTTCTTGAACCAAAAAATCGCCTGTAGACATATCAGCCCATGCCAAAGCTAGCTGGGTTTCTGCCCGGCCAAGCGCAACAAGATAATTATGCGCCCGCGCTGGCAGTAATTCATCTTCGGTTAAGGTGCCAGGGGTTAGCACCCGCACCACATCACGTTTTAGCGGGCCTTTGCCGCCACGTTGTTTTTGTTCTTGCGGATCTTCGGTTTGCTCACAAATTGCCACCCGATGACCCGCGCGTATCAACCTTGCAAGATAGCCATCAACCGAATGAACCGGAACGCCGCACATTGGCACATCAAGCCCGTCTTTGCTGCCACGTTTTGTGAGCGTAATGCCAAGCAGCTTGGCGGCAATTTCGGCATCTTCAAAAAACATCTCATAGAAATCGCCCATCCGGTAAAAAAGCAAAGAATTAGGGTAGGATTCCTTGACGCGCAAATATTGCGCCATCATTGGGGTCGGCGCTTTTACTTTTAGCGCATTTGCTGTAGAAGATTGAGATGTCATAGCATTTTGACATTGCCCCAACTTGATCTTTAGAACAAGATCGAACCGGTTCTGGTAGGACGTTATAACCAATTATTCTTGCGTTGGTTCGTACCAGAGTGAAATTTTAACCCACATGGCCGTTTTTTCGACGCCGTGACAAAGTATTTGAGACATGACAGATAAAGATAAACTCCTTGATGCCGAAGCCCTTGCCTTTCACGCCAACGGCCGCCCCGGAAAATTCCAAATTGCCGCCACCAAACCGTTGACAAGCCAGCATGATTTGTCGCTTGCCTATTCGCCGGGTGTGGCAGCGCCATGTCTTGAAATCGCTGCTGATATCAATACGGCTTATGATTACACCAATAAGGGCAATCAGATTGCCGTCATCTCGAATGGCACGGCGGTCCTCGGCCTTGGCGATATTGGCGCGGCTGCAGCCAAACCTGTCATGGAAGGCAAGGCTGTTCTATTCAAGAAATTTGCTGATATCGACGGTATTGATCTGGAATTAAACACAACCGATACCGATGCTTTTGTCAGCGCGGTCGAGCTGATGACGCCAACCTTTGGCGGAATCAACCTCGAAGATATCAAGGCACCTGAATGTTTTGTCATTGAACAACAGCTTCGTGACAAGCTGGATATTCCGGTTTTCCATGATGATCAGCATGGCACCGCCATCATTACCGCTGCGGGTCTGATCAATGCGTTTCACCTGACCGGTCGCGACATGAAAAGCGTCAAGATTGTTGGCAATGGCGCCGGCGCCGCATCGATTGCTTGTGTTGAGTTGCTGAAAGTCATGGGAGTTCCAGCCAATAATATTATCATCTGTGACCGCGCTGGCCCGATTTACAAGGGGCGCGAAGGGTCGATGAATCAATGGAAATCGGCGCATGCCGCCGATACAGATGCCCGAAGCCTTGAAGAAGCGCTTGTCGGGGCGGATGTTTTCCTTGGCCTGTCATCAGGCGGCGCCTTGACCAAAAGCATGGTTGAAAAAATGGCACCACGCCCCATTATCTTTGCGATGGCCAATCCAGTTCCTGAAATCTGGCCGGCCGAAGCCAAAGAAGTGCGCCCCGATGCAATTATCGCAACCGGACGTTCCGATTTTCCAAATCAGGTGAATAACGTCCTTGGCTTTCCTTATATTTTCCGCGGCGCGCTTGATGTGCGGGCCAGCAAAATCACCGAAAATATGAAAATCGCTGCGGCAAATGCGCTGGCGATGCTGGCGCGTGAAGATGTGCCTGATGCGGTGGCTGATGCCTATGGCGGTCAGTCACTTGCCTATGGTGAAAATTATATCATCCCAACACCTTTTGATCCGCGCCTGATTGTGGCTGTGTCTTCAGCCGTTGCCGAAGCGGCAATGAATGATGGTGTTGCCCGCAGGCCAATTGACGATCTTGATGAATATCGCCGTTCATTATCGGCGCGTCTTGATCCAACCGCAGGGGCCTTGCAATCTATTTTTGAACGCGTTAGCGCTCATAAAAAGCGCATCGTCTTTGCCGAAGGTGAAGAGGAGCGGGTTATTCGCGCCGCACTTGCGTTCCGCAATGCCGGTTATGGATATCCAATCCTTCTTGGTCGCGAACACCGGGTCAAGGAAACGATCCAGCGTCTTGGGCTTGATGGCGCCGAAGATTTGCCAATCACCAATGCCAAGGCTTCAGAGCATCTGACCGAATATACCGATCTTCTTTATAGCAAACTGCAACGCCGCGGATCGCTTTACCGCGATTGCCAGCGCATGGTGAATCTCGATCGCAACGTCTTTGCGGCCTGTATGGTTAGCTGTGGTCATGCCGATGCGCTTGTGACCGGTGTGACCCGCGCTTTCCAGCCAAGCTTGGAGCATATCCGCCGGGTCATTGATGTTGCCGAAGGCAGCAAATTCATGACCACATCGATGATCATTTCACGCGGCCGGACAGTCTTTATTGGAGATGTTGCCGTAACCGAACGTCCCGATGCCGAGGAAATGGCTGATATCGCCATTGCCATGGCCGCCAAGGCGCGTCAAATGGGCCATACGCCGCGTGTCGCCATTTTGTCATTTACCAATTTTGGCAATCCAGAGTCGCGGACAAGTGTCGAGGCGCGTCGCGCAGTCGAAATTTTGCAAAGCCGTGATGTCGGGTTTGAATTTGACGGTGAAATGACCGGCGATATCGCACTTGATTATGATTTGATGAAGTCGCGCTATCCGTTCTGCAACCTTACCGGGCCAGCAAATATTCTGGTGATGCCTGGGCTGCATTCGGCCAATATTTCATTCAAATTGGTGCATCAGCTAGGCAATGTTTCGGTCGTCGGGCCGATTATGATTGGCGGCGCGCACCCGTTCCAGATTGTCCAGATGGGTGCATCGGTCAGTGATATCGTGCAAACCGCCGTACTTGCCGCGCATGACGCCATCCGCTAGCGCAGTTTAACGACAGGCCGTTACAAACTGGCCGCAAGCTGTTTTAAATCGGTTTGCGGCCGTGCGCCGATATGCGAAATGACCTCACCGGCGGCAAGGCTGGCTAGGCGACCTGACTGCAAAAGATCATATCCGTTTGTGCGGCCAAACAGATAGCCAGCGGCAAATAAATCTCCAGCGCCCGTTGTATCAATCACCGGCCCTTGTGGCATTGCCGGTATTTCGTGATGGTCAGCGCCTGCGCCAATAAAGGCCCCAGCTGGCCCGCGGGTAACCACCAGCTCATCCATCTTGCCAGCCAAGGCAGCAATGGCATCTTGGCTGCTAGATTGATACAGGCTGGCGACCTCATCTTCATTGCCAAACAAGATTGACACATGATCAGCAATAAAGCTGGATAGAGCAGCGCGGTGCCGTTCGGCGCACCAAGGATCCGACAGTGATAGCGCCAGCCTGACATCATGCTGTTTGGCAAGACGCGCTGCCTCGGCAAAGATGGCAGGGCCGTTTGGTGCGTCGAAAAGATAGCCTTCAAGATAGATCACTTTTGCCGAAGCCGCATCAGCAAGCGCAAGATCACCTGCTTCAAATTCGATGCTTGCGCCAAGAAACGTATTCATTGATCGCGCCGCATCGGGCGTCACAAGAATGAGTGATGATGCAGTTGGCGATCCGCTGGTGGCTGGTGGTTGATCAAAGCCGACACCTGCGGCTTTGATATCATGCCGGAACGCCGCGCCAAGATCATCATCATGAACGCGGCCAATAAAATTGGCGGATCCACCAAAGGCCGCCACGCCAACCGCCGTATTGGCCGCCGATCCCCCCGAAATCAATTGCGGCGATCCTATCGCACCAAGCGCGGCATAAAGCCGAGCTGATCCGGCAGCATCAAGAAGCGTCATCACCCCTTTTTCAATGCCATTCGCCTGCAAAAATTCATCGTCACATTGGCCAAATATATCAACAATGGCATTGCCAACGGCCAGCACATCAAAAGATTTTACACGCATCACCACATCCTCATTCCAAATTCTGCGACGCGACATTAGGCCGGACATGATCGAAGAACAAGGCCAATGGCAGTCAAAACCTAAAAGAGTTAGTGCAATGATCAGCTTTTTAAGCTAGACCCTAGGCCGTCAATGTCGGTATTGCGGTACGAAAAATGCGTCACTTACATCTTTATCTGTTGGGATTCGCCGCGCTTGTTGCGGCCTGTCAACCAGTGACACCATCAGCGGTAAATCGCGCAGCAGCACCCAATATTGCCGCCGCACCGGAACGCCAAACCGAAATTGACATAGTTGTCAGCGCGGTCACGAAAGACCCCGATAGCGGGGTTGGCACGGGCAGCGGCGCTGGCACCATTAACAGCACACAAGAAACAGCAACAGCCGTCATTCCGGCGACGCCGCCAGTTCAGCCAATGCCTGTAAAGCCGCCTTTTCTTCCCAAAACGATGATCGGGTCGGCATCAGTCATACTGATGCGCGATCTTGGCATTGCCACGATGATCCGGAAGGAAGGCCCGATTGAAATCTGGCAATATCGCTTTGCCGAATGTGTTGTTGATTTCTTTTTCTATCCAGCAAGCCAAGGATCATCGCAATTGATCATCAAAAATTGGGATATGCGAAGTGCGGTCATTGGCAGCAGAATTAACGAAGGCAAGTGCCTTGCGGCGATGGATCGCCATCATCAAAAGCTCGTCGCTGGATCATAGACAATAGTTTGCGCCTGATCATATGCGCTGGCCTATAATGTCTTGGCTTTGAAAAGGCATAAATCGGCAATCACACAATCGGCACAATCAGGCTTGCGCGCCTTGCAGACATAACGCCCATGAAGGATCATCCAGTGATGCGCGCCTTTTTTCCACCGGTCGGGAACACGGCGAAGCAATTCCTTTTCAACCGCATCAGGCGTTTTGCCGGGTGCCATGCCGGTGCGATTGCCAAAGCGAAAAATATGCGTATCAACGGCAATTGTCGGCTCGCCAAAAGCTTCATTCAAAACCACATTCGCCGTTTTCCGGCCAACCCCGGGCAAAGCCTCAAGCGCCGCACGATCCTGTGGCACCTGACCATCATGCTTATCAAGCAGGATTTGCGACAATTTAAAAACATTTTTGGCTTTGGTATTGAACAGGCCAATGGTGCGGATATGGTGGCTTATTGCGTCACTGCCAAGCGCCACCATTGCCGCTGGTGTGTTGGCGGCGGCGAACAGGCCTTTGGTTGCTTTATTCACCCCAACATCCGTTGCCTGTGCTGATAGAACAACAGCAACAAGAAGCGTGAATGGATCGGTGAAATCAAGTTCGGTTTGCGGATCAGGTTGACGTTGCGACAAACGCTCAAAACAAATATCAATCGCCGCAAGTTTCATTTTTACAGGCATGATCAGCCTTTCAGCACATCCGTCATATCGTAAAATCCAGATGTGGCGGCGGCGGCAAACCGTGCGGCGCGAATGGCACCACGGGCAAAAATAGCACGGTCAGTGGCCCGATGCGAGATTTCCACACGTTCGGCATCACCATAGAAAATCACCGAATGTTCACCCGCAACATCACCGCCCCGCAAAACAGCAAAACCGATATCACCCTGTTTGCGCGCACCGGTCTGGCCCTTGCGAACCATATCGGCAACATCGTCAAGCGCAACACCACGCCCTTTTGCCGCAGCTTTGCCAAGCGCAAGCGCCGTTCCTGATGGCGCATCAACCTTATGATGATGATGCGTTTCCAAAATTTCGATATCCCATCCGTCGGTTAGCTTGGCCGCGACGTCTTCGACCAGCTGGGTCAGCAATGTCACGCCAACCGATGTATTGGCGCAATAGATAATCGTATTGTCTTTTGCCATTGTTTTCAGGGACGATTCTTCAGCGGCGCCAAGACCCGTTGTGCCAATGACCATGGCGGTGCCTTTTGCCGCCGCAAGGCTGGCATGATGAAGGCTTGCCGCCGGGCTGGTGAAATCAATCACAACATCGGCCGCGCCAAATAGCGTTTCAGGATCACTGCCAATCATCACCCCATTGGCACCAATTTGCGCCACCTCACCGGAATCATGCCCTATAAAAGGGCTGTCAGGCAGGTCAGTCGCCGCAACAAGCTCAAGATCGGGCGCGGCGGCAATGGCACGAATCAACATCCCGCCCATACGCCCAGCGCTTCCCGGAATTGCAATTTTAATCATAATCCTGCCTCTATTCCTGACGGCGGCGCCTTATCGGTCGCTTTCTGTCTTTTGCCTGCTGTCGGTTATCATTATCGCCTTCGATATTATAGGCGGCTTCACCCGCACGCCGCCAGCATATAAATAGCAGGCCCGTTTGGGCAAGCCCCCAAATGACATTGCGCCCGACCGGGTTCAAATCAATATGGCAAGATTGCTAGATTAGGGAATGGTTGAACTGGCGGGGCTAGCCATCAGCCCAGATACGTTTCACCCGTTCCAAAAAGCTTGATGCTTCAGGGCTGGTATTGCCTGAATTTGAAAAAGCTTCAAGAAGCTCTTTTTGCTTTTTGTTGAGATTGGTTGGTGTTTCCACCTGAACCTCGATGATCTGATCACCCGGATTGCCGCGCCGCAGGGCCGGCATGCCTTTGCCCCGCATGCGGAATTTGCGTCCTGATTGTGTACCAGCCTCGATCGTTAACCGCGCCATTTTGCCTTCAAGCGTTGGCACATCAATGCTGCCACCAAGGGCGGCAACGGTCATTGGCAGGGGAATACGCGCATGAAGATTGCCGCCATCACGGGCAAAAATCGGATGGGGGTCAACATTGACGAAAATATAAAGATCACCTGCTGGCCCACCACGAAGCCCTGCCTCGCCCTTGCCCGAAAGACGAATCCGCGTTCCGGTATCAACACCGGCCGGAATCGAAACCGCCAATGTTTTGGCACGCTGCACACGGCCTTCACCGCCACAACTCCGGCAAGGGTCGGAAATGACCTGACCCATGCCCTGACAGGCGTGACAGGTACGTTCGACAGCAAAAAAGCCCTGCTGCGCCCGAACCCGACCAGCACCGCCACATGTTCCGCATGTGCTTGGCTTGCTGCCATCAGCAGCACCACTGCCCGAACAACCATCACATTCAGACGGAACAGTGATTGAAATATCCTGCTGCAATCCGGTAAAGGCATCTTCAAGCGAGATTGACATATCATAGCGAAGATCGTTGCCGCCCTGATTGCGCTGCCGTCCACCGCCACCGCCCGAAAATTCGGAAAACATTTGATCGAAAATATCGGAAAAACCGCCGCCGCCAAAGCCGCCGCCGCCAAAACCACCGCCGGCACCGCCAGCCGATTGGTCGAAAGCGGCATGACCCATCCGGTCATAGGCAGCGCGTTTTTGCGGATCCTTTAAAATGTCATAGGCTTCATTGGCTTCACGAAACCGGTTTTCAGCCGCATCATCGCCCTGATTACGATCAGGATGATTGGCCATCGCAAGCTTGCGAAATGCCGCCTTGATAGCTTTGTCGTCAGCGTTTTTTTCAACGCCCAATACGTCATAGTAATCGCGTTTGCTCATGCCTGCCACTTTTGCCGTGAAAATTCAAAAAACCGGAGCCAATCAAGGCTCCGGCTTTTACTGTTTTTGGCTTATTTGCTTTTCTTTTTGCCGTCATCTGAATCGGCATCAACCTCTTCAAATTCGGCATCAACAACCGATTCATCATCACTGGTTTCGCCAGCATTGCCATCGGCATCAGCTTCGGCCTGATAGGCAGCCTCGCCCATCTTCATCATCACTTTTGACAATTCGGCTGATTTTGATGAAATCGCTTCCATATCGTCGCCATCAAGGGCTTCACGCAGCGCCTCAATTCCGGCTTCGACTTCGGCTTTTGCTTGTGGATCAGCCTTATCGCCAAGATCATCAATGGCTTTTTCGGCACCATGAACCAAAGCTTCACCCTGATTGCGGGTTTCAACTTCGGCACGGCGTTCTTTGTCGGATTCGGCATTGGCCTCGGCTTCGGCAACCATCCGTTCGATTTCGCCATCGTCAAGTCCGCCAGATGCCTGGATCCGAATTTCCTGCTCTTTACCAGTAGCCTTGTCCTTGGCGCTGACCTTTACAATGCCGTTGGCATCAATATCAAAGGTCACCTCAATCTGCGGCACCCCGCGTGGGGCAGGCGAAATACCTTCAAGGTTAAACTGGCCAAGCGCCTTATTGTCGGCAGCCATTTCACGCTCACCCTGACAAACCGAAATGGTCACCGCCGATTGATTATCATCGGCTGTTGAAAAGACCTGGCTTTTCTTTGTCGGGATGGTTGTATTGCGATCAATCAAGCGGGTAAATACGCCGCCAAGTGTTTCGATGCCAAGTGACAAAGGCGTGACGTCAAGCAACAACACATCTTTTACATCACCTGTCAAAACACCTGCCTGAATCGCCGCGCCAGAGGCAACAACTTCATCAGGATTGACGCCGCGATGCGGCTCGGTACCAAAAAAATCTTTGACCTGTTCGATGATTTTCGGCATGCGGGTCATCCCGCCAACAAGAATCACCTCGTCAATTTCTGACGCTTTAATGCCAGCATCTTTCAGGGCCGCTTTACATGGCTCCATCGTGCGGGCAATCAAACCGCTGACAAGCTGTTCCAGCTTTGCCCGGGTCAATTTGACATTCAAATGTTTTGGCCCTGTCGCATCGGCGGTGATAAATGGCAGGTTCACATCGGTCTGAATCGAAGATGACAATTCAATCTTGGCTTTTTCAGCCGCCTCTTTTAGGCGCTGTAATGCTAATTTGTCACCGCGAAGGTCGATACCGTCACTCGATTTGAATGAGTCAGCCAGAAACTCAATAATGGCATGGTCAAAATCTTCACCGCCAAGGAATGTGTCACCATTGGTTGATTTCACCTCGAAAACACCATCGCCAACCTCAAGGATCGATACGTCAAATGTACCACCACCAAGGTCATAAACCGCAACAATGCCTGATTCCTTGCGATCAAGGCCATAAGCAAGCGCTGCTGCTGTTGGCTCATTGATAATCCGCAATACTTCGAGACCGGCAATTTTGCCAGCATCTTTGGTGGCCTGACGCTGGGCGTCATTGAAATAGGCTGGAACCGTGATCACGGCTTGTGTAACGGTCTCGCCAAGATAGGCCTCGGCATCTTCTTTCAGCTTGCGAAGCACAAAGCTGGAAATCTGGCTTGGTGAATATTCTTCACCCTCAACCTTAACCCATGCATCGCCGTTTTTGGCGCCAACAAGTTCAAACGGCACCAGATCGGCAAATGCCTTTGTCGATTTATCTTTGAACCGGCGGCCAATCAAACGTTTGATCGCAAAAAGCGTATTTTCCGCGTTCGTGACACCCTGCCGCTTTGCGGCTTGGCCAACCAGACGCTCACCATTTGCAAAGGCCACCATCGATGGTGTGGTCCGTGCGCCTTCGGCGTTTTCAATCACCCGCGGCTCGGATCCGTCCATAACGGCAACACAGGAATTTGTTGTTCCCAAATCAATACCAATAACTTTCGCCATATCTAAAGCTCCTTTCCCTGACCACTCACTGTCTTACCTTTGGGGTGACGTTGATTGAGTAGCCCTTTAAGACATTCCGTTCCCTTAAGGCGATCTTAGGGGGGCGCAACCGGACTTTGGCTGACCGGTTATGTCACTGCTGTTCAACTATCTATCGTTCATATAGGATTTATAATTTCGGTTACAAGAGGGAGATCATCCGGCAGCCAAAGCCGTCAAAAAAGGATCATTGCCGCGATTGCGGCTAACCCCTATCCACCCCCATTTATGCATCGTTAGTCTCGTCTTTCTGCGCCAAAATCATGCGTCGATTCTGGATCTTATTTCATGTCTATTCGTCGGTTTTCGCTTGATCATTACTGGGTGCAACAGCCGCATCACCTGCTTTTGAAACACCAACCATTGCCGGGCGCAACAGCCGGTCATGAAGAACATAGCCGTGCTGTACTACCTCAAGAACCATGCCGCTTGGCTGGTCATTGGTTGGCACCTCAAACATTGCCTGATGCAGATTATAGTCAAATTTCTCGCCAAGCGGCTCAACGCGTTTAATTCCATGTTTTTCAATAACTGATTGCAGTTCGGTCCAGCTAAGCTGGATACCGGTAATCAGCGATTTCACCGTTTCATCGGCCTGATCAAGATTTTCTGGCGCAGATTCGACAACACGCGCCAGATTATCAATGGCGCCAACAAGGTCACGCGCAAATGGCGTATGGCCATATTTACGAACATTGGCAGCTTCGCGCTCGCTTCGGCGGCGCATATTTTCAGTATCGGCCAATGCTCGCAATAGCTGGTCTTTTAATTGGTCACGTTCGGCAATCATCGCTGTTAACGGGTCTTGCGATCCGGCATCACCATTGGTTTCGGCACCAGCGGCGGCAAGCACATCATTCAGAACATCATCAATTGACCCATCATTGGCAGCATTGTCCGATCCGGCCTGATCCTGCGCGCCAGTTTCGGCGGTCTGGTTTTCGGCCGGTTCATCATTGGTGGTTTTTTGATCAGTCATCCTGGTTTCCTTTTCGCTTCCAATCACGGAACGCCAGCCTTATCTAGTGATCATTGGCGACTTCGCCAAGAGCAAAACATCAAAAATATGTCTTTTTGCCTTGATCCGATATTGGATCACGTCAACGACATAGATACCGATAACGACAATTGATGAATCCTGACAAAACATTGTTTCTTTTGCTGACTTATGAGACATTAAAATCCTTCATCAGGATCACGCCAGCATGATCATCGGGCATGAAACCAAGATGGAAACAACTTTGCCTAATAATGGTTGGACATGCCTGCTATGCAAAATGCGCAAATCTGGAAATCAATTGAAGCGCTATGCGACGAAGCCGAAGCCGTTATCAAAGATGGCACGCCAATGATGGCGGTGATCAAATCAACCGCCCCACCAGCAATGGCACGCGAACAAGAATCTGATCAGACAGCTGATGCCCAAACTGAAAAACCGGCTTTGACGGGTTTGCCAAGTCAGGCACCACCACCGGCAGTCAATATTGTTGCTAAGACCGAGCCGTCGGAAAATGTCGATGATGTATCGCTTTCCAACGCCACAATGGCCGAAATTGCCGCCGCGATTGATCGGGCGGGCAAAGCCCCAAAAACCCAGATTATCGAACAACAGCCACAAATCATGTCGGATCAGCTTCGCCATGATTTGCTGACCGAAGTTGGCAGTGCTGTCCGCAATGTTTTAGCAAATGAATTACCGCATATGGTTCGCCATGCCGTTTCTGAATCGCTTTATGAATTGCTAACAACGCCGCCGCCAAAAAATACCACAAAAGCGGACTCGCCGCAGAACCAAGCCATCGAAGCCAAACCGGCTAACCAAAAAGCATCGTCCAAAAAAGCCGCAATCAAGAAAACGGCAGCAAAAAAAGCTACCACAAAAAAAATAGCCACCAAAAAGGCAGCCACCAAAAAGACCATGGCGAAAAAAACAGTGGCCAGAAAAGCCTCACGCAAAGCCACAAGCCGGACATAACCACCCTATCAGCACGTCCCCCTCTTGCGTTTGCAAGCACAACATGATGATGCATTGTCATGACATCAGTTTCGATATCACCTCAGCTCAAAAACAATTATGTTTGGCGGTTTTCGCCCTCGCGCTAACGTTTTATTAGCCATATCAAACTATGCTGTCACGAAACGGATATTTCATCCTCGCGACCATGATGGAGATCACACGTATGAACCAGACCTGCCCGCATTGTCAGGCGATCGATATTTTGACGCCATTCAAAGCTGGGCATAAGATCGTTACCGACCCAAAACGCGGTCAATCGCCTTGCTTGTATAATCAACCATCGGGATAATCCGCGC
>Ga0115569_10002618_pt1 | contig 13606 bp, 10 predicted proteins | sample COGITO_mtgs_1205_2_FD_87295 | JGI IMG/M metagenome (GOLD analysis project Ga0115569, IMG submission 87295) | Pelagic marine microbial communities from North Sea - COGITO_mtgs_120503 | ecosystem: Environmental > Aquatic > Marine > Epipelagic | place: Germany:Helgoland, sampling site Kabeltonne...
ATTCTTTTCTGTTGTTGTTGTTCGTGCGCAAGTAATTTTTGTGCAATTGGATGATGATTGTGCACAAAAAATCACATCATTTGCCCACATTTGACAAAAAATGCTCCCGATTTTGAAAAATGAAAAGAGGGGAAAAAAGAAGAGAGGAAAAAAAGCGAGAAGGAAGAGACTCTGCAGAAAAATTTCGGCTGCATAACCCACCCCCCCAAAAAGGAATATTTTTTGCACACGAAAAACGCATCTCAACACGGAATAATAAAGAGAAGAGAAACGCGCGCAAAAAAGAACAACAACGTTAAGAAGAAGAAGAAGAGAAAAGAGTAAAAGAGTAAAAGAGAGAATGATCATCGGTTTAGCGGGCTCCTCTGTTTCCTCTGTGTGTTGTTCCCAGCAACAACGACGAGTTTTACGACCCCGACAACAATTTCGTCGTCGGTTACTACGCCGCGATGAAGATGACGATGATGATGATGACTCACGTAAACGACGACCGAATTTTGTGGTGCACTCGTCGTCGTCGTTGTTCTCAAAACGAAGGACATCATCATCATCATCATCTAAAATATGCGCCGCTTCTTCGAGTAATAATAACGGGGATACCAATAATAATCAACTCGGAGGAAAACGACGAGGGAAACTAAACGGAGCGGGAGTGGTAACCAAGTTGGTAAAAAAAGACACGCAAATCGAACAACTCGGCTTATCTCCGGACGAGTTGGAGCAGTATAACCAAGAAACTGCTGGATACAAAAGCATAATAAACGCCGCTCTGGAAGTTTTATTGGAAACGTGTCCACCGTTTATACCGGAAGGCACGGAAACCGACGTGGAGCGGTTTAAAGACGAAGACATTGAATCCTTTACTCTGAACGATAAGATATTTAACCCGGAGATGTCGTGGTTGGCGTTTAACTGGAGAGTTCTGGCAGCCGCGGCGGACGAGAACATTCCGGCGTTCGAACGACTTCGGTTTTTAGCGATTAGCGGGAGAAACCTGGACGAGTTTTTCGCCAAGCGAGTTGGGGCGTTAAAGAGGCAAGAATCTGTCGGGGTTGGGAACTTAGTCAAGAAAAGAGGTAAGAACATATGGTCGCCGAGGAAAACGCTCGAATACGTCAGCGCGGAAGTAGAAAAAATGTCGGATATTCAGGCGGAGTTGTACATCGAACAAATAGCGCCGAGTTTAGCGGATTATAACATCAGGATTTTATCGCACGACGATATGGACAAGGAAACGGTTCAGAAAGTTCGCGAATGGTACCACGACTATGTGGAACCGATTTTAGATCCGAGAGCGATCGATCCGTGCCACCCGTTTCCGTTTTTACCGAGTTTGTCCATAGCGTTGGCAGTGGAGTTGGAAGACGCGTACTCAAACGAGAAATTCGCGGTGGTTTCTGTTCCATCCGTGGTGGACAGATGGATCGACGTTGGCGAGTTTATGGACGAAACTAAAGGTAAACTTTTTTTGCCTTTAGAGCAAATTTTAGAGGCGAACATGGACACGTTGTTTCAAGGATGTAACATTCGCGCGTGTCACGCGTTTCGAGTGTGTAGAAACGCGGACGTCGAAAGAAACGAGGAGGAGGCGGAAGATTTGTTAGAGATGATGTCTGACGAAGTTCGAACGAGACGTTTTGCATCGTTCGTTCGGTTGGAAGTGCAAGACACGATGCCTGAACACGTGAAAGACCGTTTGATGAAATCTCTTGAGTTGAGATCGTTCGACGTGACTTCGGTGCCGCACGCCGCGCCGTTGGGATTCGGCGTTTTAGATTCCATCGACGTGAGTTTTGAAATGGACGACGCCTTAGTTTTTGACTACTGGTCTCCGAGAACGCACCCGAGATTGGTTGGTATCGACGTCCCTTCCTCGTCGGCTTCCGAGGCGGAAGAGATGAGCAAACGTAATATTTTCGACGAGATTAAAAAAGGAGACATTTTAGTCCACCACCCGTACCATTCGTTCGCGACGTCCACGCAAGCTTTCTTCGAAGCCGCGGCAAGAGATAAGGATGTTTTGAGCATTAAATCGACGTTGTATAGAACTTCATCGAACTCGCCAATTATATCGAGTTTGATTAAAGCTTGCGATAACGGGAAAAACGTCGCCGTGTTGGTTGAATTGAAAGCTCGATTCGACGAAGAGCGAAACTTGGGTTTTGCGGAACGACTTGAAACTGCCGGGTGTAACGTCGCGTACGGCGTAAAAGGCGTGAAAACGCACTGTAAAGCAACTTTAGTCGTACGAAGAGAAGGAGAAAAGCTCGTGAAGTACGTTCACTTAGGAACTGGGAACTATAACCCGTCCACGGCGGGTATTTATACCGATTACGGCATGTTTACGTGCAAAGAAGAATACGGCGAAGACGCCGTGAATTTGTTCAAGTTTTTAATGGGCCATCATTTCCAAAAAGAATTCAACAGATTGCTGGTTGCGCCGCAAAGCTTACAATCTAGCATGGTGGATTTAATCGAGAACGAAATCACCGCCGCAAAGAAAGGGTACAAAGCGTCCATCACGGCTAAAATGAACGGTTTAGACGACCCGGAGATTTGTAAAGCGTTTTATCGGGCGAGCCAGGCGGGCGTGAGCGTGAATTTGATCGTTCGGGGCATTTGTAGAATTCGCCCTGGCGTCCCAGGCATTTCCGAAAACATTCGCGTGATCTCAATCATCGGTCGATTCTTAGAACACCACAGATGCTTTCGATTCGAAAACGCGCTTCAGACAGGGAAAGCGGATCCGAAGATTTACATGGGTAGCGCAGATTTGATGCGAAGAAATTTGTTACATCGCGTCGAAGTCGTCACGTTAGTCGAAGATGAGAGAATCAGGTGCGAAATCCAAGACATGCTCGATGCTTGTCTCGTGGATGGTGTCTTAGCGTGGGAGTTAGGTGCGGATGGACGATATCATCGTACTCCGGAAGCGCGAGCGATTGCGGCGAAACACTCGAGCCAAGATCCCGGGAAAGGAAAACTCATGCCAATTGCCGCGACAAAAGGTTTACACGCGAGTTTAATGGTCGACGTGTTAAAGAAACGAAGTAAAAGTAAAACGAAACAATCTGTCGCGGGTATTGCGGCCAAGAATTTAAAATATGCGGCGAGAATGCCAAAGCAAGCGATGGTGAAGAGTGCGGAGGATATGGCGCAGCCGGAGAAGTTGGAGAAAGCTGAAAGTGCCTTTCCCGTGTCCTCTTCTTCTTCTTCTTCTTCGTACAAGAGACCTTCGATGCATGAAATCATCGATGCGAATGCGAGACCGATAGAGGAAGAAAAAGTGATTAATGACACCAGCGAGGATAGTATGGACGACGTCGCGTTCGATATGGAGGTTTAAATTCATAAGAACGATTGACTTCTAGAACAAAAATGAATTTTCCAACTCGTAAACTACAAACTAATCAACACATCTTCTCTCTTTCTCTCTCTCTCTCCCTTCTGCTTACATATGATCACACATCATAGGTCTATACTATACAGGAACCAAATAATAATTCTACTAACAAATACACAAAAAAAGTTCTCCACGCATGCGTGACAGCGAGTGTTTGTACTTTCTTTTTAAATGTAATTTTCCGTCGAGAACGCCGGCGATAACACGGATTGACTCGCGGCTTTCTTCAACGTCTTCCATACTTGCACGTTCGCCTCGAAGAACCCAACAGAGTGGAAATTCTTCAAACCGTTTTTCTTGGCATACGGTTTAATAACTTCTTCTCGGAAATCTCTCAGTTTATGTCTCGGTAGTCTTGGACACAAATGGTGTTCGACTTGAAATTGCAAACCGCCATGGAACCAATCCAAATATTTTGGGCACTCAATGTCCATCGTCCCGGCGAGTTGCATCTCAATCCATTCGTTGTTTTTTGGAATCCCATCGAACACATCTCTCGAAAAGTGCGACAAACATATTTGAACGTGAATGATCCCACCAATTGCGTGCGAGAGGAAGAAGAACGCCCATTTCTCACCAGCCGTCGGTAACATGCTCACCAGCGTCGAATACCACGCGAAGTAAAAACCGAGCGTGGCGAATTCAATGACGCGCTGTTTCTTGGACATTTTTACCGTCGCGCAGTGAATCAACGTTTGCGCGTATAAGTTCACTCTCGCTACGGCCATGATCGGGTAGAACGTGTAATGCTGCACGCTAACAAACTTCTTCGCTAACCAATCAAATTTCAACTGTCGGTTGTGGTACAACGAGTACACGGATTCGAAATACTTCCTCGTGACTGCCAAAATCGGCATGTGTTGAATATCCGGATCGCACTCCAAAGAGTTCACGGCGCAATGATGGACGTTGTGCGTGCTCGACCACCAACTAATGCCAACACCGTTACACATGTTCCCAATGAGCCACCCGATGGCGGTGTCCAATTTCCTATTGTGGGTCACCGCGCAGTGCCCCGCGTCGTGTCCGATGAACATGCTTTGCTGCCAAAACATTCCCAACGATACGGCTCCGAGCATGTGAGAAAACGTATCCTCTTTATTCACGACCAAATGAATTGCCACGGCTAACAAAGACACCAAGCGAATGGCGATGGCGTAATAGTGCTTATAATCCGTCTTGAACTCTGCGTTCTCCGCCGTTTTCACCAACTCTCGAAAATCGTGTAAATGCTGGGGCGCTTCCTCCGAAATCTTTCTTTGAACGGCGCCAACGCGCATGGATTTCAACGTTTTCATCGCTTTTCCGCTTTCCGAGTGATACGCTCGGAACGCGTCCGTAATGTCTCTCCCGGAGTACTGTTTCAGGACGGTTTCGCCTCCCGGATGTTTTGAAATCCAACTCGAAATGTCGTACACGTCGTCACCGAAGATGACCAGTTTTGGGGAGTCCTTCGCGGTCATGTGATCGCACTCGTTCACCTGCGAAACCGTGTACGTGGTGGCGGTGCTCGCGGGAGACATATCCACATTCGTGATTGGGGAAGAACCCGAGGCGTCCTTACCGCCTTTGCCCATGATGAATACGATGTTAAAGTCCTCCTCTGTTTTTATTCCTTTTTATCGCTTTTCTCTTTTATCACCACCCGAAAATGTGTCCCGAAACGTCGCCACGTCGTTTACTCTTTTCGCGCGCGCACGTTCGTCCGTTCTTCTTCGATCGACCAAATCTCTCTCTCGATTGAATACTCTTTTAAATATCTATCCGTTCTCAAGCAGATCCCGACTGTAAATACAATAATACAATAAGAAGTGAGCGGGGTCGGCTTTGAATAAAATGTGTGACGTCGGAGGACGCCTTTTTTGTGTTTTGATGAGTGGCTGTTTTTTTTAATGAGCGGCTGTCATGGCTGTCGGTAACAACGAAGGCGACCTTTCTCTCTTTTTGCTTTTTTTCAGACAAATTGAGCCCAACCACCAAAATACCAAAACATGTTTGTGAAATAATAGGAATACAATACGGTGATGATATATTAATATAAATAACAACGAAGACGAAAAGTAATAATCGTCAATAAGAAAAACGTTCTCCTTCATTTGCGTACGTTTACTTCTTATTAATATCGTAGAAGAAACCAACCGTGTTGCCGACTTTGATGGTGACTTTCGGAGCGCCTTCGGGAAGGCGCGGACCTCCTCGGCTACTGTTACCACCGCCGCTCTTCTCCTTATAGATGACTTTTTCGACGATTTTCTCCTTGATGATCGGTACTTCCACTTTCTTCTCGATGATTTTGTCCTTGTAGACAATCTTCTCCACCGGCTTGTCTTTGTAGACAATCTTCTCCGGACCGGGGACCTGAACTTTCTTTTCGACGATTTTGTCTTTATATACGATTTTCTCCACCGGCTTCTCTTTATAGACAACTTTCTCTTTCGCTGCTGCGCTACCACCGCTGCTACTATTCTTCTTGCTGTTATCGGTTTTGTAGACGATTTTTTCGACTATTTTGTCTTTATATACAATCTTTTCCGGACCGGGCACTTTGACCTCTTTCGTGATTACTCTCTCTTTACCAGGAACTTCAACCTTCTCTTTGACAATCTTTTCCTTGTAGACAATCTTCTCCACCGGCTTATCTTTATAAACAACTTTAACAGTTTCTTTCCCGGGAGCCTCAACCTTTTCTTTAACCACGCGGTCTTTGTACACAATCTTCTCCGGTCCGGGAACTTTTACTTTCTTCTCGACGATTTTCTCCACAATCTTCTCCGGTCCCGGTACTTTTTCGTATCTCGTAACCACTCGCGTTGGGCCCGGAACTTTCACGATTTCTTTCACGACTTTGATTCGCTCTTTTCCCGGAACCTCAACCGTGACTTCTTTCACGCGCACTTTCTCGCCCGTCGATGAGGGTGAGGACGAGAGTGCTTTCCCGACAATCGCACCGGCGAAGAATCCAATCGCAATCTTACTCAGATGATTCATAACGAATCCAACCTTACCACTGTTATCAACATTGCTCATTGGTACACCATCGGTATTCGTAGCGGACGATGTCGATGGTGGCGAAATCGAACTACTCGGCGCACCTCCTCTTCCGAGATTATACGGACTTTCGTCAAAACTCATCACCCCGTTTCTGTTCTTATAATTCTCCATTCTCGATTTCTCGAATAGTTGTATCCACTCCGGCCCTTTCTCTCTCAAGTCAATGCCCATGGGGTAATCCAACTGCATCTTCTCCGGCTGAATGCCTTCCATGGTTAATCGATATTTCAACCGTTCCCAAACGCGTTCTTGTCCTCGGGCGTTGAAATGAATTCCATCCGTAAAATAGCCTTTCGTATCGTGCTCAAACGCGACAAACAAATCCTCGACCGGTACCACGCATTTTCTACACGCTCGTTTACACGCCATCCCATACTTTTGTAGCTCTTCGTTCGACCTATCCAACCTCGCGAACGCCTTGTCGCCGTACATTTCGACTTGATAGTTCAACCGTCCTTGTTCATCCATCGCCGGTGGGGCCATAACAATCACGTGCTTCGAGCACTTCTTCGCTCGATTAATAATAATCTCCATGTTCTTCTCGTATTCCTCTAAGGGCACGTACGCGCTCGTTTGAAACTTGCTCGTTTTTTCCTCGATTGCGCTATCGTTCGTCCCAAACATGATTATCGTTAGGTGATGTTTGCGCAATCGTCGGTCGAATTTCTCGGGAAAGATATCGTCCATAACTTTTAACGCCCATCGAGTGTTGTACCCTCCGAATCCTCTCACGTACACGTCCGCTCTTCTCGTAAAGTGGTCGTTCTGTTAAACGGTGTTTGTTTGCGTTCGACGTGTTTTGTAACACAACACAACAGAGAAGTAGTAAATATTGGTTAGTTTATATTTAAACTTCTTCTTCACGACAAAATTCAAGGCGCGCGGCGATCAAATTCAAGAATAAAAAACACCAACACAGACACGCAAAGAAAGAGAACACATAACTTTGCGTAATAATAAACGAAAAGAAAAAGGAAATGAATATAAACTCTCGACGACGTACCAAACTCTCTCCCCATCCGCCTTGTTCGATCGCGCGTTGCGTCAAAGAGTCTCCGAACAGAACGATCTTCTCTCGCCGAGACGTTAATCCCATGATTTGTGTTTTTGTCTTCTGTTAATACGACGAAAGAGGAGTCCAAACTTGAAAATTTCTGAAGAGGACTGACAGACTGACATTTGATTTTGACGACCAAAATTAAAGTTTTTTGGGGGGAACCTCGAATCAGAAGAAAAAAACGAAAAGTGTTCAGAATGCTATGGAATCGTCGTGTGTTGTTGTTGCGTGTTGTTAAAAATGTCATCAACAAGGAGAACATCATCATTGTCATCAACAACTACAACAACAACAACTAATGAGGAACAGTTTTGGCGACAACGCGCGCAAATCTTGCGCAATTTGAGCCGCTGTTCATCTTCAGACGTTTCTAAACTCGTGAGCCGGTTAGATTCGGTCGTTTTTGGAAACGGGGAGGATGGAGGAAGTAGCTGTGGGTTCGTGCACGTGAAGGATACCGAAGAGGAGATTGAGAACGTGAGGAGATGTTTCCAACGGACGATGAGGAGACACGAGAGCGTGCGAGAAGTGGAGATGGATTTGTTGAAACGGAGAGAGATTGAGAGTACGAATGGAAAGAGATATGAGAAGGAGAGCAAAACGACGAGGTTGTTGGAGGAGATTTTCAACGAGAACAACAAAGTTGATGATGTTTCCACCACTCAAAAGAGCTCAAAGGAGACGAAACAGACGAAGAAAACGAAGAAGAAAGAAGACCCGTTGTCGCCGGAGATGTCTCTGTCGCCAGACGTCATCGCGGACGAGAACGATGCGAATAAGAGAAAAGTGCGACGACGAACGCCTGGCGGTGAAAAACCATCGAGGTCGCCGTTATCGAACGTGAACGAAAGCGGTATTCGCTACCACCGAGAGGTCTCTCTCGGAAAACCGCCGAGAGGAAACGTGAAACGGGCGAGGACGACGGACGATCCTTTCCCAGTAGTTCATAGCAAAGAAAACAACGAATCCAGAAAATCGTACGTGTGCCCGTTTGAGTCGTCGTTTGGATGAGTAGTATTTTAATGACACATCGTAGCAGTAGCATCCCAAACTCATCAGCGTATTCAGCGCCGAGTCGCGCCAAACGTGATGAATTTTTTCCTTCCCATCATCTGCACGTCCATACTAAACACCTTAAAAAACGGGTACGTCAACACTTTGAATAACGGCCTTAAAATCTTATTTCTTCTGGCGACTTGCGGGAAATGACTCCACGGCGCCGGTGCCGTGCTATAATCGCAATCGAGCGCGCGTAACTCCTCCATATCTTCCTCCGTCAGCGAAAACGTTTCCAAAGCCTGAAAATCGGCGTTTTCCTTCGCTCGAATTTCAGACGCCGATTTCGGAATCACAATCACGCCTCTCTGTAAATGCCATCTTAAAATCACTTTACTTGGCGTCGTTTGTCTTCTTTCTGCTATTTTTCGTACAATTTCGTTTTTAAACAACTCGCTTCCTCTCGCGAATGGAGAATACGCCGTCACCGCCACGCCCATCTTCTTTGAAAACTGAATCAACGCATCGTTCGGTAACATCGGGTGCGACTCGATTTGATTCACCGCTGGTTTAATTTCTGAATGTTTCATCAACTTTGTCAACTGTTCTTGATTAAAGTTACTCACCCCAATCGATTTCACCTTCCCTTCTCTCTTCAACTGTTCCATCGTCTTCCAACACTCCTCGATGGACGTCTCCGTATCGTCCACTAATACCGTTCCTCGTTTCCAACACACTGGCCAATGAATTAAGTATAAATCGATGTACTCCAACTGTAAATCTTCTAATGTTTGTTCCAACGCCTCTCGAACGTCATCTGGTTTCCGTCTATCGTTCCATAACTTACTCGTAATGAACACGTCCTCTCGCGACGTATCTTCGTCGCCAAAAACTTTACTCAAACACTTTCCAATCACGTGTTCGTTCGCATACGCCGACGCGCAATCCAAATGCGTCAACCCGTTCCGTAACGCCGAAGTGATGGCTAAAGTGCACTCCTCAGGTGGATTCGATTTCCACGTCCCTAATCCTAAAGTCGGTATGACGTTCCCGTCGTTTAACAGTTGCGTTCGGGAGATATCGTTTTTCTGATGTTTTTGTTTTTGTTGTTGTTGTTGATGAGATGTCGCTTGTGCCGTTTTCCTGAAAGAAGATGTGCCGGCGGCCATTTTCTTCTTCTTCTCGTTGGTGTTGTTATCACTATATCCTGAATATAATAAAGAAGATACCACAGAGAGACTCTTCCTCGATTGCATCTCTTAATCTCTTACTCTCTCTTCTCGTGCGTTGTGTATTATGTAGAGTGATGATGATGATGGTTTAAAAATAGACATCTCGCCGGCAAAACTTTTTTTTTCTGTTTTTTCATTTTTCAGTCTGTTTTGTTGGTTATGGAAGACACAACACTCCACAGAATACTATAGAACAACAATAATAACAACAATAATAACAACAAGAACAAGAACATTATTATGGGGGTCACGCGAACGAAGAAGAGCACGTCGTTGAAACGGAAACGGAAAGATCCCCCTGGGGACGACAACGACGACGGGTGCGTCCGTCGTTCTTTCTTTTTTATTCTTTCTTTCTCTTTTTCCAATTTTCGATTTTCGCCGCCATTGTTTTTCTCGTTTCGATGAAGCATCGCTCGCGCGTTGTTTAGTAGTATCTCATTTATATCTTCTCTCTCATACATCATCATAAATCACGTAACATAAAAACAGAAGAAGAACAAAGAGTGAAAACGTCTCCATCGGCAAGCTCACCAGTCAAATAAAAAACAAGCAAAGACGCTCGGAAGTCTACGGGAAGCTCTTACACGAACAAAGCGTAGAGAAGAAAAAACGACGTCAACTGAGACAAAAAGAAGAACTGAGAGCGTTGGAAAACGGGGAGACGCCGGCACCGAGACAAGTCCCGAAAACGATAGAAAACCAACGCGTGATAGATGAGACGCACATCGTGAGAGAAGACGAGGAGGAGATTCACAACGAAGATAAAGAGGACGAGTTTGCGTCGTATTTTTCGTTCAACTCGAGCCCGAAGATTATAATAACGACGAGTAGGAAACCGAGCGGCGCGATGTTTAAGTTTTTGGAGAATCTATTTACGGTAGTCCCGAACGCGTATTATTACGCGAGAAGAAACTACCACGTTAAAGAGATGGTGAAGCACGCCACCGCGAGAGGATTCACGGATTTGCTCATTTTCAATGAGAATAAAACGTTTAGTAAAGGTGCGCGAGTGAACGGGTTGTTACACGTGCACTTGCCGGAAGGACCGAGCGTGATGTATAAACTGACGAATTTAATTTTGAGTAAAAAGATTCGAAATCACGGCCGAGCGACGTCGCATTACCCAGAGTTGTTGTTGAATAACTTTAGCACTCGATTAGGTCACCGAATTGGACGAATGTTTGCGAGTTTGTTCCCTCAGAAACCAGAGTTTAAAGGAAGACGCGTGGTGACGTTTCACAACCAACGAGATTTCATTTTTTTTCGACACCATCGATACGTGTTCGAGGAGAAGAAAGGGGTGAGAAGAAGACACGGCGGGCACTTATCCACCGCCGAGGTAGACGAAGAGTCCTTTTCCAAGAATAGAATAAAGAAGAGTAGTAAGAGGAAGAGTAAACCGAGCTTAGCGCTTCCGTCTGGAGAAGACGAAGAGGACGGGGATGAAGAGGACGTGCAGTTTAGCGGCGACGAAGATTCCGATTCGGACTCGGACGAGTTCAAAGCTGGGAGTAGTAGCGACGAAGATTCCGATGACGACGACGACAGTAGTAGTAGCGGTAGCAGCAGCGATGATGATGATGATGATGATGATGATGATGATGATTCAGACGACGATAGCGGGGAAGATGAAGACGGTAAGAAAAAGGAGAAGAAACCGTTCGAGCGAAAGAAAAAATTGACCAAGGCTCAGAAAAAAAAAATCGCGGACGAGAACGACGATCGACCAACCTCTGTCATCGCCAGGTTGCAAGAATTAGGGCCTCGATTCACGTTGAAGCTAATGAGCGTACAAAAAGGAACGTTCGATTCAAAACACGGCGAGTTTGAGTACGTGCGCAGCACGGAAACGGACGGGACAAGAAAAAACAGACGAAAGTTTGTTCTTTAATTTTCTGGTTGTGTATCTCAGAGCGCTATTCCTACGTTAGCTAATGTTGTTGTTTTTGTTGTTATGATTCCTCCTCTACATCCTCCTCCTCTTTTGCTACTCCTACTCTCTCTCTCTCTTCCTTCCTGCCGCCATTCCTCTCCGTTATCCAGACCTAAACAATAAAATCGCAATGTGCCCGATGTAGAAATATATAAAGTGTCCGGTTTCGTGCGTCACGTAGGACCCAAAGTTTCTCCCGACCACGCAGTGCCAAGTCGGCTGGTACTTCTTATCGAACTCCTTCTTGATGTACGCGGCTATGTCTTTTTCTATTTCGTATCTCTCTAATGCCTGTTGTTGTTGTTGTTGTTGTTGTTGTTGTTGTGGGTATATTGCAGAAAACGGAAAATGTCAAAGAGAGTAAGACGAAGCGTCGTCGGTCGTTGAAAAAGTCAAAATTTTTAACGACCCAGACAAAGGCAAAATGTGACTTTCCACGTTCGCGCGGAGGAAGAGAAAACAAAAAAGAAGGTCTCACGCACAATTTTGGCGCAATCTACCGCGTCTTGTATGACTTCCTGTTTCGCGTGTTTTCGATGAGCGAGTGAAAGAGAGAAGAGAGTATTAGTGTTATTAGTTGTTCATCAAAAGAGACGATTCGTTTTTCTTCGCAAAAGCGTCTGTTGGTTTGACTTTCGAAAATTTTGCAACGACGAGATGACGCGCGCGCGAACTACTTTTATTCGTCGTTGTCTTTTGATGACAAACCTCTTTCATGTCCGCAGACTTGATGGACGGTTTCATTTGTCCTCCGTTGCTGTTGCTGTTCTCCATTTTGATGTTTTGTAGTAGATAATAGGCGTCGTGTGGTTGTGATGAGTGAGTGCTTCCTCTGTCTGTATCCTTTCTCTGGAAATAAAAAATGACGACAGAAATGGAAGTTTCGTCAAAAGAACTGAATTCAGAGACTGGAAGAAGAAGAAGGACGAGACAGTGTAGCAAAAACAAACAGGTATGTAAAAGAGATGAGAAAAAAACTTTCGTCTGATGATGAAATGAATTAAAGAGATCCAGGAGATCACAATACACATATATTATTATGAGAGCAACAATTTGATGTGAACACAACAAGCCTTTCTTTCAACAACTTCACGTTATTATTAATCGTCTCTTTGTCCTTTCGCTCGATCTTTGCCGTTGAACTGCCTATATCCGAACCACTCCAAATCCCCGGGCCATTTTGAATCCGGTTCCGGTAACTCGTTCGGGTATTTATACGCGTCCTCGTAGTATTGATTCACCCCTCCCGCTAAGTGGTATAACTTCGTGTATCCGACTTGGTACATTTCAAACGCAGCCGGTAACGAGCCGGCGCCTTTCGTGTTATCCGTCAACCCTCGGTTCTTTGGCGGTTCGCTCAGCAACGTCCCGCCCCAAATATCGACCAAGATGATATCCTGTTTCAACTCCGCCACTCGTTGCATGTCATTCACAAAGTTCATATTTTTCTTCTTAAATCCCGGCAGACGAAGTTTCGCTAACAAACCGCCCTCGATGTACGGGACGTTGATCGACCCCGGGATCGACCACTGCTCGAAATCTGGTTGAAATCTCACGTCCACAATCAGGGCGCCTTTTTTTTGCATCTGCATCGCTTTCCGAGCGTCGATGGTTGGCATTCGCTTCGTTTTCACTAAATATTGCCACGCGTCCGGCCATTCGCACATTCCTGGCCCTAAGCACGGGACGATGCCATTTTGATCCGGTTTCCCAGACGGGACGATTTGGTTTGATATTGTTGTTCTTATTATTTTTAGGGGACGATGATGACGATGATGACGACTACGAAATTGTTGTTGGTGTTGAGCTTTGCTGCTCATGCTGCTGCTCATGCTGCTGCTGCATCTCGAAGAGAACGAAGAAGAACATCTTTTCGCATCGCACACCAAGGACATATTCATCATGTTTTCACCGATGATAATGCGAGAGAG